>OMNT01000800.1_pt1 | contig 31960 bp, 28 predicted proteins | sample 1672551 | NCBI WGS metagenome assembly OMNT01 (sample SAMEA3136698, study PRJEB25190) | human gut metagenome | reverse complement strand
CGATGCTTTTGGCTTTGTTCTTTGTAATTATGACTGTATGTCCGCATTTAGCAAATCAGTTTTCACCGGTATTGGGAATGCTGTTAAATATTGCGGCACTGGCTGTGTTGATTCTGTTCGGATGCCATAATCCATTCATGTTTAATCAATCTACATTGGTTCTTGGGTATCTGCTGCTATATGGTTATGATGTTACGGGAAAAAGCTATCAGATGCGATTAGTCGGAATGGCTTTAGGTGCAGCACTTACCTGCTTCGTATTTTATCGAAATCATAAAAACAGAACTTATAAAAGAAATCTGAAAGATCTGATACAAGAATTTGATATCACTTCTTCCAGAACAAAATGGCAGATATGTCAGATTTTATGCGTACCGATTGTCCTTTGCATTGCAGAACTTTGTAATATGCCACGTGCAATGTGGGCTGGTATTGCGGCCATGTCCGCGATTTTGCCGTTTATGGAAGATATGCACTACAGAGTCCGTAAAAGGATTGTCGGAAATATTGCAGGTGTTATATGTTTTACAGTATTATATTTTCTGCTTCCTTCGTCAATCTATGCATATATAGGAATTCTTGGTGGAATCGGTGTAGGATTTTCAGCACAATATGGCTGGCAGGCAGTATTTAACACATTTGGTGCTTTAGCCATTGCTGCAGAGACTTATGGACTACAAGGAGCGGTTAGTCTTAGAGTGATTCAAAATGTTTTTGGTGTTGTGTTTGCTTTAGCATTTTGTGTTATATTTTATTGGTTTATGTCTAAAAAAAAGGAAAGTGAGGTGACCGTACATGCAGAGTGAAGTGAATCAGGAAGAAAATTTGAATAGAATTATTACGGTTCCTAATCTTCTTTCTTTTTTTCGGCTTTGTCTGATTCCGGTAATTATATGGAGTTATTGTGTAAAGAAAAATCCTCTGTTAGCTGGTGAAATCTTATTGCTGTCTGGTCTTACGGATCTTGCTGATGGATATATCGCAAGAAGATTCCATAGGATTAGTAATTTAGGAAAAATACTTGATCCGGTGGCTGATAAGCTGACACAGGCAGCGATGTTAATCTGTCTGTTTACTCGTTTTCCGCATGTGCTTCTTTTAATCGTAATAATGGCAGGTAAGGAGCTGTATATGGTAGTCAGTGGATGTCTTGTGATACGAAAGACAGGAAAAGTACATGGTGCAGACTGGCATGGAAAGATAGTAACCTTTTTATTATATGGAACTGCAGCGGTGCATATTATATGGTTCCACATTACACCGATGGTATCAGATCTGTTGATTGGTTTGTGCGCTATAATGATGGTCATATCGGTCGCTCTGTATATTATCCAGAATACCAGGACTCTTAAGGGAGAGACTGTATAAGCAATTTTATATTGCAATGACTAGAAAAATATTTAGGAGAAGATAGATATAAACAGTAAGTCAAACACACAAACTATGGAGTCTTTAGTCGGTTTAATAAAATTTTAGATAGAAAATAAATCATTCAATGTCATTTAGATAAGGTTTTTTATGACAAAAAGACAGATTGCATATCTGCCTCATAATGCAGTATAATGGTAGTCAGACAGTTTTGGATATAAGAGATGATCTTGGAGCAACAATGAATGAATGCAGGGAAGTGACCGAAAAGTACCGCACAGGACGGAGTGCATATTTACGGATCGGACAGTTGTTTATGAGATTGTTTGCAGGACTATTATAGCAGAAAGAAGAGGTGTTCGATATGTGTACAGCAGCAACTTACAAAACAAAAGATTTTTATATGGGCAGAACGCTTGATTATGAATTTTCCTATGGGGAACAGATCACGATAACGCCAAGAAATTACGAATTTGATTTCCGGTTTGCCGGGAAGATAAAAAGCCATTATGCTTTGATCGGAATGGCATTTGTTGCAGGAGGTTATCCGCTTTATTATGATGCTGTTAATGAAAAAGGCCTTGGAATGGCAGGTCTTAATTTTGTCGGCAATGCGGCATATGAAGAAGCTTTGCCGGAAGATGAAACAGAAGTCAGCCAGGTGGCACAGTTCGAGTTCATCCCATGGATCCTTACACAGTGTGCTACTGTAGCAGAGGCGAGAGAGAAGCTGGCAGCAATGAGACTGACAGGCACAGCATTCAGTGAACAGCTGCCGACAGCACAGCTTCACTGGATCATTGCAGACAAAGACTCCTGTATCGTTGTTGAGTCTATGAAAGATGGGCTGCATGTATATGATAATCCGGTAGGAGTGCTTACCAATAATCCACCATTCCCGAGTCAGATGTTTGCACTGAATAATTATGCCGGAGTATCCAGAAAACAGCCGGAGAGTACTTTTGCAGGAGTATTACAGCTTGATGCATATAGCAGAGGAATGGGTGGAATGGGAATACCTGGAGATCTTTCCAGCCAGTCAAGATTTGTGAAAGTTGCCTTTACAAAATTAAATTCGATCTCCGGTGAAGAAGAGGATGAGAGTGTAAGCCAGTTCTTCCATATCTTAGGATCCGTAGATCAGCAGCGTGGATGCTGTGAGGTGACAGAAGGCAAATATGAGATCACGATATACACGTCCTGTTGTAATACAGCAAAAGGTATTTATTATTATACGACTTATGATAATCATCAGATCACAGCGGTTGACATGCATGCGGAAAATCTGGATTCAGATCAGCTGATCTGTTATCCGCTTCTGTCCAAGGGCGAAGTCAGATGGCAGAATAAATAATACGAAAATGCACGGAGAAAGCATAACGCAGAACAACAGGAGGACAATATCGAGATTGTATGGAATGCAGATGTTAGGTTGATAATTGTGCAAGCACCGCCTGCACAATTTGTGCAACAAAAAAGAGGAGCCAGTCCAGACTCCTCAAAGGTACGTTATTTCAAAAAGTTGCTCTTGTGTTCCAGCGCGTGCAGATTATGATAGTCCTCATAAATAAGTCAATTTTGCAGATAAAATTAGCAACTCAGGAAAAAATGATTTGCTTGGAGAAATCGAATCAAACATGAAAAAAACCTTTCGCATAAAATGCTTCAAACTAGTTTTAGGTGTGTCATTATGCTTTTTGATATATCTACTTGTTTCTTTAATTATTCCTCCGCTGATTGGAACACATGAAAAGAGTGATACGCAGGCAGAAGTATCCATAACAACGTCTGAACGAGTTTGCTTGATTGACAATAACGAGGATGCACTTCTTTGGAGGCTGAGGCTCATTCGTTCGGCACAGGAAGAAATCATTCTCTCAACCTTTGACTTCCGCGCCGACAGCAGTGGAACAGATGTGATCGCGGCGCTTTGGGGCGCGGCAGAGCGCGGCGTACAAGTACGGCTCATTATTGACGGAATCAATGCGCAACTGCATTTAAGCGGCAGTGATGTGTTTCAGGCATTGGCAGCGCACGACAATGTGGAGGTCAAATTCTACAACCCTATTCGGCTGACGCAACTTTGGACGGTCAATTATCGCTGCCACGATAAATACTTGATTATCGACCGATCTACATATCTTATGGGTGGGCGGAACACCAGCGACTTATTCCTTGGGAGTGGGGGTACGTCACGTCAGAACATAGATCGTGATATAGTCGTATACAACGGCGGTTTCACAACAGCGTCCGCTAATACCTTGTTAGAATATTTTGATAGGATATGGTTACTTGATACCAACCGTGCATTCCACGCAGAGGCTGAGAATCACAGGGTTAAAAAAGCTACTGCCATTCTTGCAAGACGTTGGACTGAGATCAATGACGCAAAACAGTTAACAGCGATTAACTGGGAGACAGAAACGCTCCAGACAAATGAAGTCGCACTTTTAAGTGGTGATTGCACTGCGTGGAATAAGGAGCCGATGCTTCTGAATACCTTGACAACGCTGATGCAGAAGGGTGAACAAAATATTGTGTTGCAAACCCCATACATGATCTGCAACCAAGCTATGTATAATGCACTCAAAAAGGTCACCGACAATGTACAGGTACAGGTCATTACCAACGCGCCGCAGAGTGGAGCAAATCCGTGGGGCTGCGCTGATTATCTCAATCATAGGGATGATATTTTAGAAACGGGTGTTGATATATGTGAGTGGAACGGCAGCTTCTCCATGCACACTAAAACGATTCTGATTGATGATCGAATTAGCATCATCGGATCATTTAACTGGGATATGCGTAGTGCCTATCTGGATACGGAAATGATGCTGTTGATAGACTGTCCTGCACTAAATGCTATACTTCGGGATGAAGCACAGCAGATGATGTACGAGGGCAAAACCATATCACCAGACGGAGTGACAGTTACGGGAGAATTGTATATAACACCAAAAGTTTCAGCTACCAAACAAGTCCTTCAATCGCTGTTGCGTATTATTGTACGCCCGTTTCGATATGTTCTATAAAGTGCGCATTTCATGTATTCACATACGATACATGCTTCGTCAAAAAACGCCATCTCGTAATTTCACGAGATGGCGTTTTTGCATTATTCAGATATTTGCAAGAGGTCACGCCGCTTAGCGCTTCCTGTAATATGAATTATTTAAGCTACTGCATTGAATAATCAAGACATATTTCAAAAGAAAGGGGAACAGTAGAATGTAATAGGGTGATTGAAAATGTCTAAAAGAGCAAAAAAAGAAAAGCGCCCTGTTGCGAAAATCGACTTCAAGCCGTATGGTGCAGCAATCAAAGCTGGGCGCACAAAGCAGAAAGAATCCCGGAATAAGGCGGCCGACGCGCTGTTTATTTCGCCGCGCTATCTTGCCAACATCGAAAATAAGGGGCAGCATCCCAGCGTACAGGTATTCTTAGAACTGATGTCCCGCTATCATATCTCTGTGGATCAGATTCTTCATGGTGAAACTATGGAGGGCAAGTCCACGGAGCGGATGCAGTTTGAAACGCTGTTGGATGAGCTGACGGACGCTGAAATCAAAATCCTCACAGCAACCGCGCAAGCGTTGCTGGACGCAAGGACGGACAACGAGGGAGAAAATTGAATACGGTATAAGGAACGCTATGAACAGGTGGTTCATGGCGTTTTTCTTTTGAAAAAGTTTGCCTGCGGTTTGCCAAATTGCGGCTGTGCCGCCGTTGTAGTAGTGAGGGAGATACCGTAGCAAGCATAGGGAGTGTAGCCACACTCCCGCAAAGCACCTGTTTGTGCTTTGCTTGTTGGGATAATCCCAAACCCTTATTCGGAGCGGAAAGGACGGTGAACAAATGGCAAACCGAACGCGGAATATCGTGCTGCGCGTTCCTGTGACTGCCGAGGAACGGGCAATGATCGAGCGTAAAATGCAGCAGATGGGTACGGGCTGTTTTTCCGTTTATGCGCGGAAAATGCTCATAGACGGCTATGTAATCCGGCTGGATTACAGCGACGTGAAAGCAATGACCGCCGAGCTGCAAAAAATCGGCACAAACATCAATCAGATTGCAAAGCGCGTGAACGCTACGGGAACGCTCTATGCGCAGGACATTGAGGACATCAAGGGGGCGATGGCGGAGATATGGCAATTACAAAGATCCATCCTATCAAAAGCACCTTAAAAAAAGCTATTGACTATATCGTTGATCCGGCAAAGACCGACGATAAGCTGCTGGTGTCCTCGTTCGGCTGCGCCGTGGAAACCGCAGACCTTGAGTTTGAAAAAACACGGCTGCTTGCTATGCAGAAAGGCAACAATCTCGCTCACCATCTGATACAGGCCTTTGAGCCGGGTGAGGTCAGCTATGCGCAAGCCCACGAGATCGGACGGCAGCTTGCCGATGAAATCCTCGGCGGCAAGTATGAGTATGTCATTGCTACTCACATCAACAAGGAGCATTGCCATAACCATATCATTTTCTGTGCTGTGGATTTTGCGGAACATAAGAAATACATTTCCAACCGCAAAAGCTATGCGCAGATCCGCCGTGTCAGCGACAGGCTGTGCCGGGAAAACGGGCTGTCCGTTGTCGCGCCCGGTGCGGAGCGCGGCAAGCAGTATGCCGAATGGGACGCGCAGCGGAAAGGGACAAGCTATAAGCAAAAGCTAAAAATCGCCATCGACAGGCTTATTCCCATTTCCAAAGACTTTGATGACCTCCTGCGTCGGCTGGAAGCCGAGGGGTATGAAATCAAGCGTGGAAAGTATATCTCATTCCGCGCTCCCGGTCAGGAGCGATTCACCCGTGCAAAGACGTTGGGTGAAGCCTACACCGAGGAAGCCATAGCCGAACGCATCAAGGGCAAGGTCATTCTGAAAACGCCGAAGCCGGAACGCAGCGGCGTGTCGCTGCTGATTGACATTGAAACCTGCATCAAGGCGCAGCAATCCGCAGGCTATGAACGCTGGGCAAAAATTGAAAACCTGAAACGCGCCGCCCGCACAATGGTATTTCTCGACCAGCACGGTATTTCCCACTATACCGATTTGGAGCAGAAGATCACGGAGCTTCAGGACAGCAACGAGCAAACGGCCGCTGCGCTGAAAACGGCGGAACACCGCTTGTCTGATCTGGCGCTGCTGATAAAGCATACCGCCACCTACAAAGAGCTAAAGCCGTTGTATAGCGAATACAAGAAATCCCGTGACAAAGAAAAGTATCTGCGCGGACGTGAGCGCGAAATCATTCTCTTTGAAGCGTCGGCGCGGGCGCTGAAAGCGGCGGGTATCGGTGATAAGCTCCCCGACCTTGCCAAGCTGCGCGAGGAATATTCCAGACTGTCCGAAGAAAAGGATCGGCTGTACGCTGAGTACGGAAGCCTGAAAAAACGTATGCGGGAATACGATGCCGTCAAGCAGAACATCGACAGCATCCTGACCCCCAATCGTGGGCAGGAACAGGACAAAGCCTTGTAGCTTCTCTGACATTCGCACATTATTTTCAAACAATTTAATGTGTGTTCGTTGTTTCACGGTTGACAACCGCACATTATTTCTCTATAATATAATGTGTGATTGTCAAAGCGAGGTGAGAAGCATGAACGCCAAGGAGAAAATCGAAGAACTGCTGGAAGCATCGGAGGACGGCACGATCACCGCAGCGCAGGTGACGGAAGCCGGACTGCACCGCAGCGTCTTACAGGAGTTTGTCAAGAGCGGCGAGATGTACCGCTTCGGGCGCGGCCTGTATGTACGGAGCAGCGCATGGGAGGACGATTTCTACCTCTTGCAGCGCAAGTATGGGCGCGGGATCTACTCGCACGATACCGCGCTGTATCTGCTGGGCTATTCAGACCGTACCCCGGCGAAATATACGATGACCTTTCCCAAGGGCTACAATGCCCTGTCCTTAAAGCAGGAAAATTTAATTGTCAAGCGCGTTGTGCCGGAGAACTACGAGTTCGGCAGAATTGAAATTGAATCCCCCTCCGGCAATCCGATTCGTGTTTACGATTTGGAACGGACGCTGTGTGACATCCTGCGCGGCAGCGGCAGCGATGTTCAGATCGTCGGAGAAGCTATGAAACGCTATGCAGCGTCCAAGGATAAGAACATTCACAAACTGATGCAGTACGCAGACCAGCTTCGCGTGAAGCCTAAGGTGCTGCGATACATGGAGGTTTTGCTATGATGACTAAAAATCCGATGCAACTGAAAGCCTTTATCAAAAACAAAGCGGCAGAGAAGCATATCTCGGCGCAGCTCGTCATGCAGAACTATATGCTCGAACGGCTGCTGGAACGGATTTCGCTCTCGCCCTATAAGAACAATTTCATTCTCAAAGGCGGATTCCTGATTTCCGCCATTGTGGGGCTGGACACACGGGCAACAATGGATCTGGACACAACGATCAAGGGCTTCACCCTGACGCATGAAGCAATCCGCAAAATCTTTACAGAGATTTGCGCTGTCCAGATTGCCGACGACGTGCAGTTTGAGGTCGTCGGTATCTCTGACATTCGGGAAACCGACGATTACCCCGGCATCCGGGTCGCGCTGAAAGCGAACTATCCGCCGATCAGCGTACCGCTGACGGTGGATGTCACCACGGGCGACATGATAACGCCCCGCGAGGTGGAATACACATTCTCGCTGCTGTTCGATGACCGCACGATCAGTATTCTTGCCTATAACCTTGAAACGGTGCTGGCGGAAAAACTGGAAACTGTGCTGTCCCGCAACATTGCGAATACCCGTCCGAGAGATTATTACGACGTACATATCCTGTACGCGCTGCGCGGCGCGGAGTGTGACAGAGCGACGCTGCGCAGAGCGCTGGAACGGACGACGCAGAAACGCGGCAGCGGCACGATCCTGACAGACTACCCGGAGATTATGAAAGAGATCCGCGAAAGCGATACGCTCCGTAGACTGTGGGAGAAATACAGCCGCGAGTATGAGTACGCAAAGGACATTTCCTTTGACGATACCTGTAATACCATTCAGACAATTATGGACGCAATCATGGCGTAAACGAAAGGAGGCTTCTTTATGGGTTGGTTGGCAGCGCAGGGCGCGATTATGGCGATTGGGCTTTTCATTGGGCTTGTCTGCTCGGTGATCGGACTATTCTTTGGGCATATCATTCTCTTTGACAGCATCGCTCTCGGCATCACCGCTGGAGTGTGCTGCAACCAGTTCACCGCAATTCATCCGGCGCTGTGCCTTGTGATTGGCATTGCAACCTTCCTGCTGCTGTTGTGGCTGCAAAATACCAGCATCGGCTTCTGGCTCGTCGGCGGGCTGCTCACGCTGATCTATGCAGCGGTGTTCGGGCTGCTGGCCTACTTCATTTCGGAGCATGATCCCATTTGGGGCTGGGTGATTTTCGGTTTGGTGTTCCTCGTGGTCGGTGCGCTGCACCTACGCGCACGGGATAACTGAAAGTAAGTGCAAGGTCACGGCTTAAAGCGCCTGTATGCCTTGCTGAGAGCGGCTTTACAGCGCGGGAAACGCAAAGGTCGTATGTTTCCCTGCCAGTTATGAAAAACGAGTTTGAAAGCGTGACAAATGAGATTGAAAGGAATGATTGTATATGGTCGAACCGTCTCTTGCTTTTGCCGGAGTGCAGAAATACCGGATGAGGTCTTTGCCTTCTTTGAGCTTCTGCTTTTCCAGTGCCGACTGCTTAGCAAGGATCGCATTCACCTTGTCGTACAGATCCTCGATCATAATCTCGGTTTTCAGATTGACCTTGTAATCGTTTTCAGCTCTGCGGCGGTCCTTTTCCTCCTGACGGTTTTGGCTCATCATGATCAGCGGTGCCTGGATCGCGGCGATACAGGACAGCACCAGATTCAGCAAAATGAACGGATATGGGTCAAATGCCCGTGCAGCCATCAGCGTGTTTACAACCATCCACAGCACCAGTCCGCCGGTAAACGAGAAAATGAACGCCCAGCTTCCGGCGAACTTTGCAATGGCATCCGCCGCCCTCTGTCCCAATGTATACTTTTCTTTTCCGCTTTCGGGACTGACCGAAATCTTGCTGTCGGCTAGCAGGTTCAGTACCTCTTCATCGGTCATATCATGACGGATGTCCTTGAGCACTTCTTTTAATAGCTTTCTATTTTCTTTCATATCAGTTATTCCTCACTCTCGGCTTTGTTCATCGTATGCAGAAAGAAATCGGGACCCTTTTCTTCAAACAGAAGCAGAGACACACCGAGTAGCAAGTCGGCGTGTACAGCCGAATCATCCAATGGGATAAGAAAATCATCCTGCATCCTGTGAATGCGGTAAAGCACCGTATTACGATGTGTGAAAAGAGCGTCACAGGTCTTTTTTAGCGATCGGCAGCAGGTCAGATAGTGATAGAGCGTTTCTCAATACTGTGTGTCATTCTCTCTATCATGTACAGCCAGCGCCCGGATCTCTTTCGCAATCAAATCACTGCGCCCCTCTATATTCTTCAGCAAAAGCGGTGTGCGGAGCTGCGCTACCATACAGACGCTTCCGCCGTGAAAGCGATAATCCATCATCAGCTCCAGCGCTTCATGGGCTGTGCGGTAGAGGGCAGGCAGCTCAAACAGGTCGCAAAGTCCATCCGACATTACCACTTTTAACCGGAACTCCTCCGCCAAAGCAGAAAAGCCATTGAAGTCTTTCGTCCCATGCAAGAACAAAAATATATCTCCTCGATAGAGAAACGAATGAGACTGTGGGAATCTTGCCCTGAGTTCATCCTTCAGATGCCGCTTTCCAAGATATTCATTGTGATAGGCCGTCAGATCGATCAGAGCAAAACCTGTGGGGTGAAAATCCGCAAGATAAGTGCCTGATGTCTGCAAGTAAAAATACGGTGCAGAGGAAAACCCGCCATCTAAAAGGTGCATCAGAATATCCTCTGCCGTTTCGAATGGCTTATCATGTCTGCTGGTTTCGATGAACGCCTGCTTTGCCAAAACCTGCTCGACCGTATTCCATGTTTCCGGTGGGATATTTTGCAGATGGTCATCTATATCTACACAAATAAGATAACCCAGCCGCACGCCGGAGCTGATAAGCGGCGCAAAACGGCGTCGGTATTCACTGCCGTCCAGCTTCACATAGTCTGCTTTCCCGGCAGACAGCGCATCACTCTGGCTGATAACCGCACCGGCTTCATAGGTGATCTGCCCCTGCCGAACTGTCTCCTGAAAAAGCGGATCGGTAAAACCGAGCGGTCGGTGATGCGCCGTAACATGAAAAGTATCGTCCAGTACCAGAAGTGGACATTCCAGCAGCGCGCCAGCATCAACCGCCAATGCTTTCAAATCGTCCTGTGCAAAAAACTCTGCCAAAAGTACATCTGTACTATAGCGCTTTTGCCGTTCATTTTCCATCGTCTCAGCTCCTTCGCTTGTGCGGAAAGCACAAGCGGTTTTTTCTTTATTATACTGCCGGTCCGTTGCTGTTTCAAGTAGAGAGCACTATAATATGGTCAGAAATTGAGAAAAGGAAATGAAAGGCTGGTGCAAATGATGATGGCTTCAAAATCCATGAAAGTTCTAAACATTATAGCAGGTGTGCTTTTGATTGTGGCTGGCATCTACTGTTTGTGCAATCAGGACATTGCAGCAATGACCGCAGGCGTAATGGTCGGCATCTTCATGCTGCTTTCCGGCGTGCTTGAGATCGTTGTCTTTGCCACGACAAGCGGCTTGTTGTTCGGTTCCGGTTGGCTGCTGCTGGACGGCGTGCTGACGGTGATCCTGTCCCTGTTCCTGCTATTCAATCAGTGGTTTACAATGATGTCGCTTCCTTTCCTGTTTACATTGTGGCTGCTGTTTTCCGGTATCTCGCGCTTCGTCAGTGCGTTTGATTTGCGAGCCTTTGGTGTTCGCGGTTGGGGGTGGATTTTAACCATCGGTATCATTCTGATGGTTGCCGGATTCATCTGTATGATGGATCCGTGGGTGAGTGTTGCGGCGATCGGTCTGACGGTTGGACTAGCATTCCTGCTGGAGGGCATCAGTTCCATCGTTTATGCCTGCATCCCGCGAAGCAAGTAAGCAATGCTTGACTGCAGTATCTTCTGCAAGGCAAAGCTTTTATATAGTATATAGATAATAATTATCAAATCGAATGGAGGAATTATTATGCTGCCCGTAGTGTATGGTGAAAACATGTTCGATGATTTCCTTGAGAACGGCTTCTTTGGTTCTCACAACCCGCTGTTCGGTAAGAACGGCAGAAACCTGATGAAGACCGATATCCGTGAGACGGATGATGCAAAGGCTTATCGTCTGGCGATTGATCTGCCTGGCTTCAAGAAGGACGAGATCAGCCTTGACCTTAAGGATGGTTATCTGACCATCAGCGCCGAGAAGGGTCTGGACAAGGACGAGGAAGACAAGAAGGGACGCATCCTGCGCCAGGAGCGCTATGCCGGTTCCTGCTCCCGTAGCTTCTATGTCGGCGATGTGAAGCCTGAGGACATCAAGGCAAAGTATGAGTCTGGCGTTCTGACTGTGCTGGTTCCGAAGGAGGACATCAAAAAGTCTCCTGTCAGCACCGCCATTACGATTGAATAATATGTTCTAACCAAGGCCTGCCGCCTGCGTTGTGCAGACGGCAGGCTTTTTCATGAGGCGATAAAATGAAGCAAGCGATTTCACTCAATGGCGTCATTGATATGCATGTTCATACGGCGCCGGATATTTGTCAGCGCACTTATAACGACTTGGAGCTGACAGCCGCTGCCGTTCATGCTGGAGCAAGAGCGATCGTCATCAAAGGACACCATTGCTCTACTGTGGCGCGTGCGGCGCTGTGCAACGCCTATAACCGAACGGCATTTGACAGCAATTCATTTGTCATGTACGGCGGATTGGTTCTAAATTATGAGACGGGCGGACTGAATCCCAAAGCGGTACAAACCGCCCTTGAAATGGGCGCCAAGATCATTTGGCTGCCGACAGTGGACGCGGAAAATGACTGCCACAAGCACGGCAGAAGCGGCGGTATTCGCATGACGAATGACCGAGGTGTACCGCTTCCGGAGTTGCGCCGCATTTTCACGCTTATCAAGGAGTATGACGCCGTTCTTGCTACCGGTCATATTTCTCCGGAGGAAATTCGCTGTGTCGTAGACAGCGCCCGCAACATCGGCGTACAAAAGATCGTGATCACCCATCCGGAATATTGGGTCGTGGATATGAGTCTTGAAGACCAACAAGAACTGATTTCAGATTACAATGTCATTTTGGAGCGTTGCTTTATGCAGCCGCTGAAAAACGGTCAGTGGATCAGCAATGCAGAGCGTAACCTTAAAGCCATACGGAAGCTCGGCGCAGAGAACTCGATCCTGTCCACCGACTGCGGCAATCCCGCAACGCCGCCGTGGGAGGAATCCATGCGGCAGTATCTGCAGTTTATGGCCGATCACAATGTCAGCCGGGATGAATTGCGAGCCATGACAGAGACTACTCCCGCACGGCTCTTGGGGCTTACGGATGTTCAAATATCCTTTGGCAGTAACGATTGATACAAACATATTTGACGCAGCAAAATTCGACCTATGTGATACCAGTCCCCTCAAAACACTCGAAAACTATGTTAAAAATGGGAAAATCAAGGTTGTTTTAAGTGATATTGTTGTACGGGAATCAAAAAGACATATTGCAGATCAGGTCAAAAAAATATGTGGGATTATGCGAAAGGCAAGAGCTGCCGCTTTGGAGGAATCTACTGAACATCTCATAAGAACTATTGGACTGGGCGAGATATTGAGAATCGTAACAAACAAAGATGAACTCATATCAAAAGGTGAGGAAATGTTTGATGATTTTCTCCGAACGATCAATACCGAAATTCTTGGCGCAGATTTAATAGATGTAGGTTTGGTACTCGGTGATTATTTTGAAACTAAGCCACCATTTGAAAACAGCGAAAAGAAAAAAAGTGAGTTTCCAGATGCATTTATTGCTCAACAGATCAGGAAACGATTTGGCGAAACAGAAGAAGTTGTAATTATTAGTTTTGATGACTTGTTGGCCGAACTTAATACTGCCAATCCCAAAGAGATCATCAAACTGATATACGAAAGATTGTTGGAAGTATCAGATATACCGCACATTGCCAATATAGAAAACATCACAGATTCCGAGATTGAAGAAATCCAAGCATGGGCAAGTGCTCAATATGAAAGAGCATCTGAGATTGCGGATATAGACACACTGCCAGATGTAATATCTTTCGGGGAAACGATTGTAATTAAGGGTATAGACAGCAGTAAAGCATCATTGTCCATAGGTGATAATCAGATAAGCCCTGACGAGGGCAGCGAAGAAGTTATTGACATTTGTTTTTCTAACGGGGATGAAAATACGACCAGCGGATATATAAAACTGACTGTTGGCTATTTGAATTTCGATGAAGACGGTGGAGCAGCGGATGGTATAAGTGATGAGGTAGAATACGAATATCACGACATACTAAAAGAATTGGATAATTTCATTTATGCTCAAAATTGTCTTATTGAAAAAGACACTCGTATTGCTGAGATTATCAGCGAAGCCATAAAAACAAATGGTGACAATACCTAAAACAAAAAACGCGGGGCGCAGCAGCCATCATCGGCTGCCGCGCCCCGCGTCGTCTTTTACTCTGCGTCGGAAAGCGTCATTGTGAATTGCGCTTCCTCAAATGCTGCGTCGGTCATGTTGTGCAGTTTATGGATCGTCTGCTCCGCCAGCGGACGCATATCTCCGTCCATATCCGGCAGCGCGTCGGAAATCGCCGCAATCGTTCTGCGGCGGTCATGCTTATGATAAATACAAATCAGGTTTTCTTCCTCAATGGTGAACGAAACATTGCCCATGCTCATACCTCCAAATCATTATCTTTCGCCTTTGCCGCTGCCTTTTTAGGTGCAGCGGTCTTTTTTGACTGCCCCTTTTTGAGCTGCGCCCGGACAGAGGGACGCTGCTTGCGCAGCGGCAGATCGCGCCGCTCGTCCTTGCTGATAAAAGCGAAAACGCCGTGTCTGTCCTTGACCGAGGAAAGATACAGCGTCTTATACGGAAGCAGCGCAAATAGCCGCTCATGCTCCTTGCTGGATGCGATACGCTCAAACCACGGTGATACTTCTGCGACAAAATGCGTTCCGTTAGGGCTGTTGGGCGCTTGCAGGGATTGGAACGCCGCCGAAAGGCGCTGTGCTTCGGCAAGCACCTTTTCGTCGGAGAGCCGCCCGATATGCTCTCTGAAATTTCCGGGTTTCAGCCGTTCACGCTTCCGGCTTTCATCGCGCAGCAGATCCCGCAGCGCGTCCGGGTCATGCGGAACGGCTTCATAGCGCACGAACTTTCCATACTCCCGATCCGGCGTTGCTTCAAAGCGGTATTCCTTGGGCAGCTCTCGCGAGCCTTTTTCATAGATCAGACGGTTATTGTCTGTCCGCAAGGCGGTCTGGATTGCAAGCTCGGCTTTCGTTGCATAGTCCAGCTCATAAATGCTGCCCTTTACCTTGCCGCTTTCCATGCCGGACAGCACCACGGCATAGGCAAGCACACGCTCCTTGGTCTGCTCATGGTAGAAACGGAATGTATTATGCTCCCGCGTTCCGCGCAGAAACACGTCCCGTTCCCGCAGACAATGCGTTCCATTGGGACGGGAAAACCATAAATAGACCTTATCCTCGGCATTTTTACTCTTTGCCGCCTGTGTCAGAATCTTCTTGTCAATGTCAAAATCGTTCTGAAAGGCTGCTGTGTTCTGCTGCATAATCTGTTGCAGGGATGCCAGCACATCCACATTTTCAAATTTATTCATAGGTCACTCCATTTCCAAAGCCTGCCGGATGCTCCGTTTGGCTTCCTGTTCCTTTTCTCGCTGCTGCGGCTTGCAGGACTGCGCACGATCCGCTTTGAGCTGCGCACGGATAGATGGCTTTTTGCCGTCCGGGTCGCGCTGCGGCGTTCTGCCGTCCTCGGCCTTGACCGCTGCGGCAAGCGCAGAGAGCGAAATCACCTCGCCGCGCTTTGCCTTTTCTTCCAGCTCGTCCACGGACGGGGTGTTGTTGATCTGTCCGTCAATCATGTTGTAGTTCTGTTCGGTGGACAGCTCCGCCGTGCGCATATAGTTTTCCTGCTCCCGCTGCTCGGCGGCAATGGCAAAGGCCTGTGTGCCGTTGCCCATGATAAGGTATTTGCCGTCATCGGTGCTGTGGTGATACCCATAGCCTGCGGCTTCCATCTGCTCACGGGTCATATTGGCAACATGAAAGCTGCCACGCGGCGTTGAAACGCGCTCCCCGGTCAGGTGGGTGTCAGGGGCAGCGGATTCCTGCTGCTGGGTGCTGCGCTGCACGTCAATGGGCTTTTCCCCGGAGATAGGCTGAATACAGGAAATGTACCCTGCGGCGTAGTATGCGTTTTTGTTAAGCTGGCGCTGCCATGCGCCGACGCTGGGTGCCCAGCGGAATCCGTTTGCTTTCAGCTCGTCCCGTGCCGCTTCATCCGGCTTGCCGTCAAAGAACACTTGCAGACGGTTATCTGCTTTGTTGGCTTCCACGCGCCCGCCGTCAAATTCCCATCCCGCAAAATTGGTTTCCTCATGCTGCCGCACCTGTTCAATGCGTCCACGGATGCGGCGGATCTCAGCGTTGTTGTTGGAGAGCATATAGGCGGGGTACGGCCGGCTCTTATCCAGATGCCAGGACTGCGCCATTTCCTGCTGCAATTTGGTGATCTGCTCCGGCGTCAGACTGGGGCAGCCCTCCAAAGTCTTATTCTTACGGAAATAGGCGTTGACGGCTTTCATGGTTTCCTGCGCCGATTCCAGTTTGACGAGCTTGGCTTCCAGCTTTGCCGCCGCCTGCGGGTCGTCCATGCTGATACCGCCCATGCCTGTGCTGCGGATCTTGTCCAAAATCCCCTGAACATCCTGCCATTCCTGCATATTGCGGTCACGGGCGGCGTTTTGCTTCTCTTTCTTGCGAACGGGGAAATTGCTGCCGCCTGCAACGAGGATCGAGGGAACACGGGCTTCAATGGCATAGTGGTCGTTCAGATTTTCCGCCAGCTTGCGGGCGTAGGTGTCCAGCAGCGCGTCAATTTTCTCATGGTACATGGGATCGACGCGCTCTTTCTGCCGCTGCGCAATCGCCGCTGCCTGATCTACCATCTGCCGATATTCGGCGGTGGCGCTGCCTGCGGCGTAGTCGCGGTAGCTGTTTGCATCGTTGGCACGGCGGGCAGCGCCCTCATTGATGGTGTAATATCTGACGGCGGTTTGCTCCGGCACGGTATCTGCGGACGGCGTTTCCTCCGGCTGCTCCTGTACGTCGGTGGGCTGCTCCTGCGGCTCATAGCCATTGGCGGCATATTCCTCCACGGTCATGCCTGCGGCTTCGGCTTCCTGTGCGATCTCACTTTCTACATGGGCTTTGTAGTCCTGAAGCTCTTTATCAAAATCGGAAAGCTGCGGTGGATCGGGCAAGTGATAATCGCCCGCGTTCAGCTTTTCCCGGCAAGCGTCTACATGAGCAAGAACGGCATGAAAATATGCTGTCTGCTCCGGCGTCAGGGCTTCTCCATTTTCCAGCATATCCGCAGCGGTGCGCTCCTGCTCGGAGAGATTGCAATGCAGCCGCATATACGGTACAAACTCGGTGAGAAGCGTTTCACGCTCGGCCTTGTCCTTTTCCCACGCTTCCGTACCCTCGTTGTGCAGCACAAAGTTTTTCCAGCTTTCGTCCTTGGCGTAGTATTCGTGATAGGCTTGGATATGGTCGATCAGAGCGCCGTCCCCGTCGCCAAAGTCCTGCCGTCCCTCGTAGCTGTCGCGTTCCCCGTGGAATGTGCAGTCAATGCGGAATTTGGTTTTATCGTACCAGCCGCCTGTGTAGCCCGGCTTCTCACGCTCGGAACGCTTTTCCTCGTCCAGTGCCTTAAAAAGTGCGTCGGCGCGGGCAAGCGGGAGCTGTTCACCCTCTTGCAGCTTATCGCTCTCGCTCCAAACAATCGTCACGACAGGCTGTACCGCAGGATCAAGGGAGGGCGCTTCCTTGCCGGACACTTCCTCTTGGGCATGGAACATGGCAATCTGCTCGTCGCTGGCATAGCTCAGGTCGCCAAACTCCAAATCGTTCAGCTCGCCTTGGATCAGCGCAGCCAGCGATTCATACTGTCGGCTTTCAATCAGCACATCACCCAAATATTTTTCAATGCGGAAGTCCGCCAGGTTTGCGTATGCCTGAATGGGGATTTCATCATCCGTAACGGTCGTGTGTCCAATACCAACGGCGGACAGGTCGCTGAAATCTGCGCCGGAATGAAATTCTTCGCGGCAGTAATCGTCAATCAGCTTTTTCGCAAGCTCCAATTCGGCACGTCCCCGTGCGGCGTCGCTGAGATGCAGAGAGTAAAGGTCGGAAGCAGAGGAAAAGCCGACGTTGTTGAAAACATAGTCCACATCACTTTCTTTCAGCGCTCCGGCTGCGTAGTAATTCTCTCGTGTGGGCGTCGGGCTTACGCTGCCGGATGCAATGTTGTGATTCAAGCCCGTTTCCAAATGCGTGCAGATTTTTCCGTCCACCGCCAACGTCGCATAGTACCAGCCTATGTAACCGCTGCTTTGCTGATCTGTGCCGTCGTTGAACTCCACATTCAGCAGCGTGTAGGGCTTCAAGCCCTTTTCTCCGGCAATGGCATTGTCCTGAAGCTCGCGTTCTTTGAGGGCGGTATAAGCAGTTTCCTTTGCAACACGGATGATTTCAGGGTTATACCGCACCAACGCGCTATCGACAAGCTCCTGCTGTACCTTTTTGGTTTTGGCTTTTCGCGTCATGTGGTTGCCCAAAAACAGAGAGCTGCCGTTATCAAAGCGAATGGAAATATCACTTGTGCCGCGCCATTTTCCCGTGCAGGGCGAGGTTTCAATCGTGCCGGATGTGCAGCCAAACGCCTGCGCGATCACGCCGATTTTCTCCTGCATGGAGAGCGTTTCATACCTCTTGGCAATTTCAACAGCCTGTTTCTGTAATTCTGTCAGTGGTCGTTCCACTGGCGGAGCGTCAACCTGTGCTTCCTGCTGTGCGGCCTGCTCCGGCTGTAAAAACTCCGGCACTTCGGTATAGCCGCCGCGATCCAAATAGTGCGCCGTTTCCTGCTCGCCGCGATGCAGCACAATGACATCGGACATGGAAAGGCTATGCCCGGTGAAGTCCTGCGGCCTGTCCATATTGAAGCGAACGAAAATGTCCTCCAGCGTATCCGTATCGGAGAGCGGTGCGGTATAGACCAGCTCATAATTTTCGCGGTCAACCCGCAGCCCAGCGGCCGTTACCTGTTCCAACGGCTCAAATCGGAGATCCCGCGTTGCGTCGCCGTCTTTGAGCTGATAAATGGAAAAGGTGTTCTCCGGCATATCCTGCGCAGCATCCTGTTCCTGCTCTGCGGTGTGCTGCGCCTGAAGCTCTGCAAAATGCCCCTCGATTTCGGAAATAAGCTCGCTGGCGGCGGTGCGGATAGTTTCAAGGGATGCTTTTAGCTCCTTAATATCGCGGCCGCTGCTCCACCCGGCGACGTAGCCAAAGGAGTAGTCCGACGTGTCCAGCCCGAAATGCTGGCACACCGTATAGGCGACGCTTTCCGCTTGCACCTCGCGGGTGCTGCGGTCGGGTCGCTCCGCCTGCTCCGGCGCGTTCAGGTCAATATCGTGCAGCTTGGCATGGGCAATCTCGTGGATCGCCGTCTTGATAGTTTGCCGCTCGCTCATGCCGTCATCAATGGCAATGCGTTTTTCTGCAAGGTCATAATAGCCGTGTGCGCTGCCGTCGATTTTTTCAAGCGTCACGGGAACGGGAGAGGTCAGTTTCAAGGCTCGCCAAAAGTCCTCGTACTGTTCCACATTGCCCGTGAGCGCGTCCACGGCAATGTCGGGAAGCTCCTTGCCCTCGGTCTGGCTTACATCGAATACCGACACCACCTTGAACGCCGGGATCGTCACCTCCTGCTGCTCCGTAACGGGTTTCCCGTCTGCGCCGATCACGGGCTGCCCGGTGTCCGGGTCAGTTTTCGCCACATCCTTTTTGATTTTATAAGGTGCGGGCGCAAGGATTTTGATGCCCTTTTCGCCGGATTTGACATGGCGTTCAAATTCGTCACGCCACTTTCCGTAGCCTGCGATAAGGGATGCGTCCGGCTTCTGCATGACGATCAGCAGCGTATTGTTCAGGCTGTAATTGTGGAAGCGGGACATGGCTTTCAGGTAATCCCGATACCTCTCACTTTCAAAAACCACCTGTACGCCCTGTTCCAAATGCTCGGTGATCTCCTTGATTCTGCCCTGTGTGTCGGTGGCGTTCAGCACCAGCGGACGCACGGGGATTGGCTCGACAGGCAGCGCCGCGCCCTGCGGCAGCTCGTCCATATCCCGCTGGGGGCTGGGCTGCGCAGTCAGACGATATTCCTGCGGCACTTGGTTGGCTTTGTACCACTCCGCATAATCGTTGCCGTTATTGTAGACATAGCCATAATCGGTAAAAATGCCGCGATCCTCTTTAACCGCTTCGCGCCCATAGCTCTTGTAATCAAAGAACCTCTTGGCGGCATCCGGCAATTCCAGTTCGTCCAGATCGTCAATGAGGTAATGCCCGTAATCGTCGGAATTGTGTACGGTGGGATAAAGCCAGTAGCAGTCCAGATTGTGCGTCAGGTTGATTAAGTCCGCCGCGCTTGCCGCATGGTCGCCGAATAGCACAGCAGCGGCAAACTTGTCGCGTTCCTCGTCGCTGCGCTGGGTGAGCAGCGCGGCAAGATAGTTCAAATCGTCCAGACTTTCGCCGGGCTTCAAGGCTTCGCTCCACCCGTCCAGAGAGGAATGAAAGGCAGATACCTGATACTGTTCCGTGTCGCTCCCGTCTACGCCCAGCCGTTCAAAAACAGCTTTCATTGTTTCGGCGTCGGTAGGCAGCGATACCCATTCCGCAACAGGCGTTTCCTCGGTATGCCGTGCGGTGTTGATAAGATATACTTCCAAAAGGTGTTCGTCCACGTCTGCGCTCCTTTCTGACATAAGGGTTTGGGACTATCCCAACAAGCAATCGCCGCCCGGTCTGTGCCGGACGGCGATTTTCGGGAGTTGTAGCCACACTCCCTATGCTTGCTGCGTTACTGAATCGCTCTTTTATCTCCGTAAAATGTGTTCTGTCACGCTTTCAAAGCCACTTTTCGCAGTTTCCATAGGAATACCCCGCATACTCCAAAAGCGTATCTGGAAAACCGCGTACTGCAAGGCTTTTGAAGCCACTAAACCGTGACACACCGCGCTTTTGCCCGCTGGCGGCGCTTGCGCTCGGCTGCATTGCGCCGGGCAGCATAGGGCGCACAGCGGTCACAGTATTTTGCACGGTTGCTGCGGGCGGGAAAGGGCTTGCCGCACAGCTCGCATTTCTTGCGGGTGTCCGCCGTGGCTGCAAGATCTGCGCACAGCTCCCGGTCTGCGGGCAGCACCGCTTCCCGGAAGTATCGGCAGAGCAGCGAATAGCTGATGGCCTGCACACAGACGCACGGCTCGCCGTCGTCCAGCAGCAGACAGCATCCGCGCACATTGTTGGCGCAATGGCAGCGGGTCAGCTTTTTCACTCTGCGATGCTGCGCGTCATTCAGCCGGATCATTTTCTCTGCTCGATACGGTAATTCACATACTTCTCTCCCGTATCACACAGCAGCACCGTCCCGTCATAGGTCTTGCCCGTGCGCTCAGAGTACAGCCCCTTGACTTTCGCCTTGCCGTCCTTTAGGAGTGCGGCGGCGATTTTCTTGGAAAAGACGGTTCTCCGGCTTTCAAAGAATTTGTCATTCTTCCACATGACAAAGCGGCAGGAGCGGTCAGAGCAGTAGAAATTCTTCTTGCCCTCATAGACAGGGCTTTTGCAGCGTGGGCAGATGCCGACTGCTTCCTTTTCCGGTGCGAACAGCTTTTGACCGTCCTCGGTGATGTGGGAATACTGCTTCACCAGCTCCCGCGTCATATCCTCGATTCCCTGCATGAAGCTCTGCGGGTCGTCGCTGCCCTTGGCGATCTCCGTCAGGCGGGTTTCCCATTCAGCGGTGAGCAGCGGCGATTTCAGCATATCCGGCAGGATGACAGCGAGATTGATGCCGTCCTTGGTCGGCACAAGACTTTTGCCCTTGCGCTCGACAAATCCGGCAGAGAGCAGCTTTTCAATCATCGCTGCCCGCGTTGCCGGAGTTCCCAGCCCTTGCCGCTCTGCATCCTCCGGCATATCCTCCTTGCCCGCGTTCTCCATTGCGGACAGAAGCGAATCCTCGGTGTAGGGCTTGGGCGGCGTGGTGTAATGTTCGGAGACAGAAGCCGTGACCGTTTCAAAAATCTGCCCCTCAGAAAGCTCCGGCAGCGCCACATCCTCTGCGCTGCCCTCGTCCGGCTTTGCTTTGAGCGTGGCGCGGAAACGGGCGTCAATGTCTTTCCAGCCCGCAATCAGAATCGTTTTGCCCTTGGCGGTGAACGGCTTGCCGCCGCAATCAAAAACCGCCGTAACGGTTTCATACTCCTGCGGCGCGGCAACGGCACACAGCAGCTTGCAGCAGACAAGGGACATCAGCTTCTTTTCACTCTCCGGCAGTCCGTCAAAGCCGTTGCCTGCAAAGGCCGCCGTGGGGATAATCGCGTGGTGGTCGGAAACCTTGGCGCTGTTGATGACACGCCCGATCTCCGGCACAAGCTCCGCGCCCCGCATAAAGGGAAGCACAGGCAGCAGCGCCGCAACAAGGTCAGTTGCCGTCTGCGCCATATCCTCGGTGAGATAATTGCTGTCGGTGCGGGGATAGGTCAGAAAACGCTTTTCATACAGGCTTTGCGCATAGTCAAGGGTCTGCTTGGCGGTAAAGCCGTAAACGCGGTTGGCTTCCCGCTGCAAGCAGGTAAGGTCAAAGAGCTTCGGCGGCAGCGCGGTTTTCTTCTCTTTTTTGAGAGAAACGCAAACGGCCTGCGACGATTCGCAAGTCGTTCTCAGCGTATCCGCAGCGGCAGCGTCGGAAATGCGTTCACTTTCTGCGTCCACGCCGCCGCAGCCGATATGTACGATGTGGTATTTCTCCTTGTGGAACATCGTAATTTTTCCGTCGCGCTCCACCAGCAGATTCAGCGTGGGCGACAGCACCCGTCCCACATTCAGGGTCTTATGGTACAGTACGGAGAAAAGCCGCGTCGCATTGATGCCCACAAGCCAGTCTGCCCGCGCACGGCACAGCGCCGATTGATACAGCGCGTCATATTCCGTTCCGGCTCTGCGTTCGGCAAAGCCCTTGCGGATGGCGCTGTCCTCCATTGAGGAAATCCAAAGGCGGGAAAAGGGCTTCGTGCATCCAGCCTGCTCGTAGACAAAGCGGAAAATCAGCTCACCCTCGCGCCCGGCGTCACAGCCGTTCACCACCTCGGAAATGTCGCTGCGGTGCAGCAGCTCTTTCAGAACGGCAAGCTGCTTTTCCTTGCCGGGAGTAGGGGCATATTTCCACGTCTGCGGCAGAATGGGAAGATCCTCATAGCGCCACTTTTTGTATCGCTCGTCATAGCTGCCCGCGTCTGCCATGCTGATAAGATGCCCGATGCACCATGACACCAACAGCCCGTCGCCGGAAAGATACCCGTCCTTTTGCTCCGCAGCGCCCAGCGCAAGGGCAACGGTCTTTGCCACGGAGGGCTTTTCACAAATAATCAAAACACTCATTCTTCATTCTCCTGTTCATCGGGATCGCTGGCGCTGTCTGCGTCCTCATAATCCCCGTATTCTTCGGCTTCGTCATCCTCGTCAAAATCGAACTCATCCAGCTCGTCGCTACCCTTGACGCTGGATTTCGGCTTACGCAGCTTGAAGTACCACAGCGCACCGCCGCCACCCGCAGCAAGGAACAGCATAAGGATCAGGATGCCGCCCATATTGTTTTTCTTCTCCGGCGTCGGCTCGTCGGGCTGCTCTGTTTCCTCCGGTGTCGCTTCCTTTCCGGCACAATTTGTCATATCCGTTTTGCAGAGGGCGCAGTTCGTATTGACCTTGCCAGCGGTGCATTTTTCGGTGCAGGAGCAGACAACGGGCGTATTCTGGCTGTCGTCCTCCAGCAGCGCCATTAGGTCGGCTTCATCTACGGGATTCAAGAAATATGTCTGATAGCGTTCTTCTTCCTCGTCCAGCAGCTTGTCATAGTCAATGACGATATACAGCGTATGCCCATTTCGGGTTTCCACGGTGATAAACTGCTTATTTGTGTGTTTATCATAGAGAAGATCGCGGGTTGCGGCGATGCCGTCCTCGGTGAACGGAGCGCCGGGGACAATCGTAGTGTCCTCCGGCTGCGTTTCCTCCTGCCACGTTTCGGGCGGCAGCTCGTCATCGTAGTAGTCACCGCCGTCCGCATACGCAACAGTGGCAAAGGCCGTCATGCACAGCACCGCACAGAGCAGCGCGGCAAATACAGAGCGAAAATGCTTATTCTTCGTCATCGGTCATGTCCTCCTGTTCGTGATAGGCGGTTTCCACGGGCGGCGCGTCGTTGCCGCCGCCGCGCAGGAAGTTCATCAGCTCGTCACGGCTCATGCACATAGAGCGGACAAGATTGACGATTTCAAAGTTCTCCTGCTCGGTGCGCTGGGCTTCCAGCTCTTTCAGCCTGTTTTGGTACTCGGTGATTTTGCCGCGGGTCTTTTCAATCTCACGGTCAATGCGGTCAATTTTGCTCATAGCCATAGGTTAGCAGCTCCTTTCATTCAGCCGCTTTTCATAGCGGTATTTCATTCGTGCCGGATAGAGCGGCTGGGCAGGACGGCGGCTGCCTGTCCACGCCTTGCCGCCCGCAAGTCCGGCGTTCGTCCAGCCTGCGGCGCGTAGGCTCGCGCCGCTTTCGGTGTCCAAGGTGTAGGTGATAATTTTTCGGTAGCCCATCGCCCGCGCAGCCCGTGCCGCTGCCGCATAGAGGATGCTGCAAGCGTTCTTCGTGCCATCGCTGCACAGGCGGTTGACCTCCAGCGTAAAGCCGTCGTCCAAATAGCGGCTCACAGGCCGTCCCACAATGGCAACGGCACAAAGCCGCCCATTTTCAGCACAGCCAATGGAAAACTTGTGTCCGGCGACGGGCTTGTGGTGGCGGTGATGCTGCCGCACAAACTCGTTCGCCTGCGCAAGTGAAACAGGGATCAGCGTCAGCATAGCCGACCTCCTTAGTTGTACGGCGGTCTGGCGTAGGCGTAGAAATGCGCCTGCCAATAGCTGCTGTTCAGGTTGGAATAGGAGATCGGATCTCCGCAATGGATCATCATGGAATTGCCGACGTAGATTCCCACATGGCTAACGCCCGGAGTATCGTATGTGCCGACGAAAAACACGAGGTCGCCCGGCTGCGGGTTGGAAACAGGGGTGGAAATGTTGTAAAGCCCCTGTGCGCCCAGCCTGCCCGTATTGCATACGCCGCTGTTTGTCAGCACCCAACTCACAAAGCCGGAGCAGTCAAAGGAGGTGGACGGGCTGCTGCCGCCCCACACATAGGGGAACCCCAAATATTTTTCGGCTTCTGTGATAACGGCGGCAAAGGTTTCGTCCTCCATTGCAGAGGGCGGGATCTCATATCCCTCCGGGCGGTTTGTGATGTACTTGGGGATGTACTCGCTATCCCCGAACAGCTCCGGCTTGTTGCCCAGCACCGACATATACAACGCATATTTGGACAGCGTTTCTTCGTCCATGATATAAACGGGGATATGCGAAAGATCGAAGTTTTCCAGCTCGACGGTACAGATGTAATAGTTATACGGAACTTCTACCTCGTACTTGTTGCCCGCGCTGTCTGTCCGGGTAACGGTGCGGTAGCGCACCTCGGTCACGACGATTTCCGTGAGAATATATTGCTTTTCAAAGAGCATTTGCAGCGTCCCTTGCACCTCGCTTGCCGTCCATGCGCCGTCATGCAGCGCAGAGAGGATAGATGCCAGGACATACGGATCGTGCTTGATCTCGTCAAGGTCATAATGGTACTCGTCGTAATCATGTGTGCGTTCATAGGTGTCGAGATATTCTTGCAGCTCGGCTTCCAGCGCACAGTAGGCGGCTTCGGCGGCAAGAATGTCCGCGTCCTCCGACTGATAGCTGGATGCCGCCACACCGCCGCCAGCCGCGCCCACCAGCGCAGAGCAGGATTGCAGCCCGCCGATCAGCATGACAATCAGCAGGAAACCAGCCAGAACGACCAGCACACCTTTCCAATGGCGGGCAACGAACTCCGCTGCTTCCTTTGCCTTTTCTGCCGCTTTTTTCGCTGCCGTCGCCGTGGCTTCTACGGTTTTTTCGGCGCTTTTGGCGGTTGCCTGCGCGGTGCTGCCCGCAGCCTTTGCCGTTCTTGCAGCCTTGGCATACTCACGCTTTAGACGCTGCTTCTGGAAAAAGCGATTGAGCGGATTGCCGGAGAGCATTTCAGGGTTATCATGCAGCACCTTTTGATAGTGGTATTCTGCATTGGCATTTACCGCTTTGTGCTCGGCCTTTTCCGCAGCGCGGTAGGGTTTCAGCTTGCGGTGACGGCGCTCCCAGCGAATTGCACCGCCTGCGCCATGCTCGGCAAATTCCTCTGCCTTATGCCCGCTTTCCACACCGACGTTTTCATGCTCGACCTCATGGATTTTTCCGTGCGCCTGTACTGCGACCTCCCGCAGCGGACGGCCTAACGGATTCGGTTTCAGCTTGGGCGGGGACTTATCCACGGTATCAAAGCGCAGTTTGGTCTTGGCTGTGCCGCTGGCTTCATCAAAAACGCGCTCCTTGCGCAGCACCCGTTTCTTGGGAATCGCTGCCTGCGCCGCATCCAGCTTGTCAGCGGCCTTTTCCGCACGGTGGATATGCTTGTGCAGCTCCGGCGCGGCGCGTTCTTCCTCGGAAAACTGCAAACGGGATGCAGAATACCGCTGCTGTGCTGCGTCGCGGGACATCCGCGCTGTCTGCCGCGCCTTGTGCGCGTCATGCTCTGCGGCCGCACGGTCAATGAGCTTTTCCGCTGTACCACCCGGCGCAGCGGAAGTCGGAATGTCCTGCGGGATATTGGAAACGGGGCTGCCGCCCTGCGGCTGAAATGGCTCGGCGCTTGGCTGCTGCGGTTTGGGCTGCTCCTTTTCCGGCTCTTTTTGCTCCTGCGGGCGAAGCTGCCGCCCGTGCTTGGGGGCATCCTCTGCCGGATTCATAGGTGCGTCGCGTTTTCCCATCTGGACAGGCTGCCTATCCGGGGAAAGCTGCTTTTCCGCGTCGCGCTCGGAAATATGGATTTCTGCACCCGTGGTCTGATTGTCCAGCACCGCGCCATCGCGGGTCATACGCTGGGTGAGCTTATCGCGGGGCTTAAATTCTTTCAATGGGTATCACCTCCGATCCGTTCCCGTGCAAGGGAACAAAACTCCGTGTTCAGTTCAATGCCGATGTAATGCCTGCCGTGCCGCTTCGCCGCAAGCCCCGTTGTGCCGCTGCCCATGAATGGATCAAGGACAATGCCGCCCTTGGGACAGCCCGCCAGAATACAGGTTTCCGCCAGCAGGGGCGGATAAGCGGCAAAATGCCCGCCCTTGTAAGGCACAGTGTTGATAAACCACACATCGCGCTTTGCCCGGACGGGTGAGATCATGTCGTCGGTAATACTGCCTTTTTTCCTCGGCTTATTGATATTCTGTGTCTGCGGCTGTCCCGGAACGGGTGAGGAATACTTGCCCACGCCGCGCCCTGCCTTTTTGCGCAGGGCGGTCGTGGGGGCAATGGGTTCGGCAATGGCAAGCCAGTCATAGAAATAACGCCTGCTCTTGGTTAGCATGAAAATATGCTCATGGCTGCGGGTGCAGCGGTCTTTGGTACTCTCCGGCATAGGGTTTCCCTTTGCCCAGATCACGTCATTACGCAGATACCAGCCGTCGGCGCGGAGCGCAAAGGCCAGCATCCACGGAATCCCGATCATGTCCTTTTGCTTGCAGCCCCGCACCGCTTGGCAGAGAGAAATATTCTGCCCGTTGCGTCCCTGCGGATATTTGGGGTCGCGGGTATCGCCCTTGCTGCCTGTGCCGCAATAGCTGTCCGCAATATTTACCCACAAGGTTCCATCCGGGCGCAGCACCCGGCGCACCTCGCGGAATACCGCTGTCAGCCGCGAAATGTATTCCTCCGGCGTGGCTTCCCGCCCGATCTGTGCGTCCATGCCGTAATCCCTCAGCCCGTAGTAGGGCGGCGAGGTCACGCAGCAATGAACGCTGCTCTCCGGCAGGGCTTTCAGCACATCCAGACTGTCGCCGCAGAGAATGGTATCAAGCTCCATCGTCATACGCCGTTCACCTCGCTCGGCTTGGTGGACATGATGCGGTAAAGCTCGGTATCTCGTGGGAACTTGTCTGCAAAGGGCAAAATCACATTTTCAAAGAACAGAAGTCCTTCGCCGGGTGGGGAGTTGGTAACGAACTTTAGCTGCTCCGGCGAGATGTTCAGACGTTCGGCAAGGATTTTGCGGTCGCCCGCCGCTTGGTTGAGCATACAGATGAAGTCTGAATTTTCCAGAATATTTTCGATTTCCGGGCTGGACAGTAGATCCTTGACGTTTTGCGTCGCACCTGTCGGCACACCGCCCCATTTTCTGAAACGCTTCCAGATCTCCGCGCTGTATGCTGCGGTCTGCGGCTCTTTCAGTAACAAATGAAATTCGTCCGCGTAGTACCACGTCGATACGCCTGTGTTGCGGTTGCGGGTAACGCGATTCCAAACCTGATCCTGAATCACCAGCATCCCCGGCTTTTTTAAGTTTTTCGGCAGCTCCTTGATGTCAAAGCAGACAAAGCGGTTGTCAATGTCAACCGTCGTTCGGTTGTTGAAGAAATTGAGCGATCCCGACACATACAGGTCAAGCGCCTGTGCCACACGGTCGGCTTCCGGCAAATGCTGCTCCGTCAGCGCGGCGTGGAGGTCGGAGAGGATCGGCATATTCTCCGGGCGCGGGTCTGCAAAGTAGGGCTGATAGATACGCTGCACAGCGCGGTCAATTACGGTGCGCTCGATGGCTTCAAGCCCGGTCTTGCCGCCCATAATCAACTCACAGAGGGACAGCACAAAATCGGATTTGAGCGCCAGCGGGTTTTCGTCCTCGGAATAATTCAGGTTGATGTCCAGCGGATTCAGGTAGTCATGGCTGGTGGGCGAGAGCTTGATGATCTGCCCATGCAGCAGTTTTACCAGCGGCGCATATTCGCCCTCCGGGTCACATACCAGCACATGATCGTGGGTTTTCAGCAGCACACCGATCATCTCCCGCTTGCAGGAAAATGATTTGCCGCCGCCCGGTGTACCGAATACAAGGCCGTTGGGCGAACGCGCATTTTTACGGTCAAGCATAATCATGTTGCCGGATTTGGCGTTCAGCCCGTAGTAGAGGGCATCGCCGTCTTGAAATAGCTCCTGCGTCACAAAGGGAACGATGATTGCCACGGCCGAGGTTGTCATGCCCCGCGTGATATGGATTTGGGTTTCCCCCAGCGGCAGCGAGGACACAAGCCCGCGCTCCTGCTGGAAGTCCAGCCGCGTCAGGGTGCAGTTGTGCTTTTGCGCTACGCCTGCTGTACGGAACACCTCGTTTTCCAGCTTGCGTTTGGTATCTCCGTAGTTCAGAACAAGAAACGTCAGCAGAAAATACCGCTCGTTGCGGCTTTGGAGATCTTGCAGCAGCTTTTTCGCCGCACCGCCGTAGGTAGCAAGGTCGGACGGCAGAATATCCATATCGTAGCCGTCCCGGACAGCCTTTTTCTGCTCCTGAATTTTCATAGCGTCAAGGTCTGTGATTTTCCGCTTCACCATTTTTACGGCTTCTGTCTGCTCCAATGCCTGAATATGGACATTGACGACAAGGCTGCTGTCCGTATCAAGGAAATCGGTCAGTATGCGGTCGGTCAGCTCCGGCGTAATGATCTGCAAAAAACTTGCAGCGCAGAGCTTGCCGCCCATCTGGAACATACGGCTGTTCTTGAACGCAAAGGAGGATGGCGCGATAAAGTCCTTGGTGGAAAGCCCGCCAGCGGCAAGCCACTTCCAGTCAAAGTTGAAGCGTTCCCCGTCCGGGTGCATGATGCCGTGCAGCACCTCTAAACGCTCCTTGCCGTCCAACACACGGGACACCGCACCCATGATTTTGAAATAGCCCTGAATATCCAGCGAGATACGCGACAGCCTTGCCCGCGCCGCCTTGAGGTTATCGGCTTCAATGGTATAGGTGATGTACTTGGTTTTCACGCTGCCGTTGTTGCCGCGGGCAAGCTGCCGCTTGAGAATGTCCGTCTGCTCCTGCCGGATCGGGTCTAAACCGTCATTGCAGGGCGGCATTTCAAAGCTCCGAGCAAGCTGCTCTCGATCGGATTTACGGTTGGGATAGGTGAACTGCACATGGATGGAAGAATCCAAATAGTTATACAGATCGCAGAGATATTCAAAAATAGCCGTCTGATCGTCAGGCTGCGCAAGCAAATAGTTGATGTCAAAAAACTCAATGCTCTGCGAATAGCGCCTGTTTCCGAGATAGCAGATGCCGTCCGGGTACATGATCTGATAGGGTATCGTGTCCTGCGCGGTATGGGGCTTGCCGTCACCGCGATATTTACGAATGACGGCTTCAATCTGTTTTCTTTCGGCGCGGGTGAGCTTGGGCTTGTCCGCCATGCTTTTTGCTTCCGCGCTGTCTGCTCTTTTCGACAATCGCCTTTACCTCCTGTTCCATTTGATATTGACGCACAAGGGCGTCGTATGCGTTGACGGTCTGATAGGGGCGCTCCTTGGGGCGCAGAAAGCAGCTTTCTATGATCTGCCGCCCCACCACTTCAAGGGGCTGCCCGTTCTTCTCATACACCCCCAACAGAAAACCGGGGAGCATGACAACGATCATCACCATTGCCGCAGCCGTCGTCCCGATGCTGCCTTTGAGCAAAAAGAAAAGCGGCACTCCCATGAGCGCCGCCAGCCCAAAACAAATAAGCTGCCGCTTTGTTAAATTGAAAAGCACCTTGGATTTGATTTTCGTCAAATCCTTTGGCACGTTTACATAGGCCATGCGCTAACTCCTTTCCGAAAGCGTAATATCGCTTGCAATTTCATTGCCCCATACGTCCCAGCCCGGCGTTTTCTGCCGGGCGAACAGCTCCACGCGGGGCAGATCGCCCATGAGCGCAAGAATCTTGTCCCGCGCGTCATCTGGCTTTTTACTGTGCTGCTCAATGGGACTGATGATAAACTGATGTACGCCTGCCGACTGCCGTTTGGGTTTGCCCTTGGTCGCCAGCAGACAGATTTCCGCATTACTGCGTGTCCAGTAGCCCATGCCGTAAAACCATGACGGACTTTTGCGGTTGCGTTTGAGCCAGACAAACGCCACGGTTTTATACCGAAAGCCCCATGCGCGGATCAGCCGCAGGGCTTCGGGAAGCTGCGGAAAGGTCGCCCAGAGGAACAGGGCGCAGTCTTTCGCCGCCAGCTCCGGCACGGGCAGGGCGCAAAGCTCGTCAATGCTCATGGTGGGATAGTGATTTTCTGCCGCGCCCTGCACCTTTCTCTGCTCATAGCGCCACGGCGGGTCTGCGTAAATGATGTTGTACGTTCCGATAGGCAAGCCCTCCGTCAATGGGCGCTGAACACGGCCTTTGCCATACTGCCCGTTTTGAACAGGCAGAAGCACAGCAGCACCGTATAGCCCATTGCCAGCCAGATTGCGCCGGACACGTCGCCCGTCGCGGAAATGCTCTGGATCAAGACCGAGTAGATGCCCACGACCACCATAATCAAGAACGCCTGAAAGCCCAGCGCCAGCAGAGATTTCAGATAATTTTGCCCGACATTGCGCCATTCTCCGTTTGTCATGGTAGCAAGCGGGATTGGTCCCAACGAGGTCACAAGATATATTTCAATCATTCTCCCGTAGACCACCAGCATAATGCAGATGGAAAGAATGTTCATCGTCAGCCCGACAAACAGGGATTGAAACCACAGTCCAATCAGTCCGCCAAGGCTCATAGCTTCCAGCGACGTTTGCAGATCACCCACAAGGGAATCTATGTCAATGCTGGTATTTCCGATTATCACGCCCGCGCTCTGATTGACGACCTGCTGCGCCGCGTCAAAAACGCCCATGACAATATTCCAAGTGTTCGTGACGATTAGGACAGCCGCGTAGGTTTTGAACACCCATTTGAAGAACATAAAGGTGTCAATGTCGTGCAGATTGTTTTTCTCTGTCACCATCTGGATCAGCTCGTAGGTCATTACAAATGCGAGAATTGCACCCGCAATCGGGATAATGACGGATTCGGACAGATTGCGGATCATATTGAAAATGCCGGAGTTCCAGCCCTGCGGCGTCGCTCCGACATCAGCGGCAATTTCACCCACCTTTGTATTCACCGTATCGAACAGCCCCGACAGGTTGCCGATGATTCCGTCGATCAGAACGCCCTTAAACCATTCCTCCAGCCAATCAATAATCAAAAGGCAGCACCTCCTTTCCCGCGCCGCCCCCGGTCAGGGGGGGCGGCGCGGC
>OMNT01000797.1_pt1 | contig 32047 bp, 19 predicted proteins | sample 1672551 | NCBI WGS metagenome assembly OMNT01 (sample SAMEA3136698, study PRJEB25190) | human gut metagenome | reverse complement strand
TGTAGCCCCCTGTGCATTTAAAGCCTCCTGTGGGCTATTCTGTGCGTTAAGGTTAGGGAATAAATTATTGCTATCCTCTGTAACATTCTGCATAGAGTAAGGATCTGTACTCTGTCTATCTCTTTCCTTATCTGCCTCCAGCTTTTCCAGCACTTCCTTAGGGTTATCAATGAATGGGAGTAAGCTGAGGAGTGTTTCCTTATCCACTTTTCCATCCAGCTTAGTTACTGTATCTACAATTTCTGTAAGATTGTTAGGTACATTTCTACTAAACTCCACTTTGAGGTTAAGTACATCCACCTCACGCCCTGTATTTACACGGATAGGCACACTAAGCACTCTTACCAGCTCCTTTATAGCCTTTTCCATCTTTCTCTCTTTGATAATACACTTAGTTTCCAGCCCAAAGAGCTTAAATCTGATAGCTACACCGCTAAGATTTCCTGCAAAGTTCTCATCTGAGAGATCTGGTACAGCGGAAAACTTGTGGATATTCTTCTCTAGCCTGTTAAGATGGTTCTCTAGTGCCTCCGTCTGGATCTCCTTAGTGATAAACTTAACATCTCCATTCTCCATTACCTCAATAATTCCCTCATCTTTGAGTTTTTGGATATTATCTCCGCTGGCTGTTATATTTTTAAGCATAAGATAAGCGTTTCTAAATGCCTCAAACTCATTAGATACATCGGAGAGCACCTTATCATAGTCATTTACCAGAGTTTCTATCTTTTCAAGATCGCTCATCTGCTCCTCATTGTTATAAACAGTGATAATAGGGATCCTACCGAAAATATGAGACTTTTCCTCTACAAACTCATAGCTTGCAAACTGTCTAGCCTTGCCCTTACCTGTAGCCCCACAGGAGCCATCATCTACACACTTAAAGATCTCTATCTTAGTAGGGCTGTACACCTCTGCATAGTGGGTAGTTTTCTTAGTATACTCTGTAAAGCTCTTTTCCCTCCACAGGGAATATATGGAACTAAGATACCAAACTCATCTCTATCTGAGCTAAAAGCTATGTAGCCCTTGCCCTCCTCATAGAGGGCATATCCTGTAACTACTCTAGCTATTCTATCTGTACCAAACTTAGCACTCTTTAGTCTCCTAATAATCATCCTCACTTACCTCCTATTCTGCATAGCTCCAAGCATCGTGACAATGTGCGTATCTCTCTGCTACTGATCCATCTGGATTATCAAAGAAAACTACTCTCTTTCTTAACCATCCGTAATTAGTTCCTAATGCAAGATTAACTCCATCCAGCATTAACTGAGCCTTATTAAAATCCTCCTGTGCTATCTCATTAAGTTTCTCAATCATTTCTTTTCTCATGTCGTGTACCTCCATCTATCTTTCAGTTTGTATCTCGTTTTGATGATTGTATTATATACCCCCTATATAATAATGTCAAGTACTTTTTATATATCCCTTATATAATTTATAAAAAAAAGAGGTAGCTCCTGCTACCTCTCTCTGTATCTTAAATCTTGTGTACTAAGGTTCTTAAGTGCCATCTCTGGATATTGTAACCTCCTGCTCCGATGGTTTCTACACTGGCCGGAAGCCGGAAGTACGATTTTCCATTTGGAAAAAAGAACAGTGTTTTTCCATTGTCTGTCAGGAGCAGACCATCCTCACTCTGATAATCCGCATTGCCAGCTTCCACATAAAAATTCTGCATGGAAATACAACCGGCAAAGCTGCTGACGCCAATCTTTTTCACCGTTTTGGGAATCTGTATTTCCTGTAGTGCGCTGCAATCCAAAAATGCGCCGGCTGTAATCACAGTCAGCTGGGACGGCAGTGTAACGCGTTCCAGTGCGCTGCATTTTTCGAAGACATTTTCATTGAGATAGAGCAGATTGTCTGGCAAATCCAATTCCGTCAGATAAATACATTTGCTAAAAGCATACGTATCTATGGAAGTAACCGTCTCCGGAATATGGCACACTGCGGCCTGCTCCGGGCAGCGAACCAGCCGGGTGAGATCCTTGGAGTACAGCACTGCCTTCCAGTCCCCCCGTTTGGGATTATCGGTATAAAGTATGCTCATGGCTCCGGATGGATTCCCACAAACATAGAGTACGGAATCTTTATAATTATGGGCAGCAGGAGCATTGCAACCTTCGAAATACCATTTTTCGGGAGTAACAAAGTCCCAATTCAGCAAGTCCTTGGAATGCCAGTAACCCCAGGAACGGGTAACGAACATATAATACTCCCCCCGAAACTCCACTACAGCAGGGTCGGCACCCGAACGATAGGACTTGCCCAAATGGGAATTGTGAAAAGGATAAGTATAGTCCAGATTAAGAGGGTTACAGTAGGTAGTAGTACGATATTGTGCATGTAATGAACCGACGAACAACAACATCAACCAAGCGATGCAATACGACTTTTTATCCATAGTTTTATTAAGCTGACAATAAACAAAATACACATAAAACGACAAATGAGGGTGTGTCAAAACGGTTGATGGCACACCCTCATTTTACAACACATTATCTCACTTCTTTAACGGCAGAAATTTGAGATACACCGCTTTCATTGAAAGCTTCGATAGCAAAATAATATTCCTGGTCGGTAGAGAGACATTTCATCAGATGCCTACACTCGTCACCATACACCATCCAAGAACTGTAAAGCTTGTCCGGCGCAATACCCCAAAGGATGTTGTATCCTTGTGCACCTTTCACCGGTTTCCAAGTCAGCGTGATGTCACGACGATCTTCGTGACGGTGAGGGTCAAATGTCTTCACTTGAGCAGGCGCCTTACCTTCGCCCAGACCGAAAATACGGATGGCAGAAATGGAAAGGTGCGGTGTAGGAACATGAATGTTTTTGTAACGTACATAACGTACCCGAGCAGGGGTTTCCAATTCCACGTAATCGTGCGGAGTATCCTTGAAACTATTGCTGCGGTTGACGAGGCGCGTCCAGTTGATGCCGTCCACAGAACCTTCGATGGTATAACGGTGGCGTAGGCCGGGATAACGGCCATACATGTCACTCTTATAATCGTTGTAATTCACCTGAATAGCGTTTACAGTGGCAGGTGCCTGAAGGTCTATCTCCACCCACTGTGTTTCATCGTTGGAAGAAGCCAGCCAATAAGTCTTGCAATTCTCGTCCGTCAATCCGGCAGCAGTATGACCTTCTACAGCCGAAGAACATCTGGCAGGCTTGTTGTAAGAAAGAAGCATCCAGCCGCGGAACTCACCCTTCTTTCCAGGCACAGTAGGCGCATAACGGGGATAATCACCAAAACGGGTGTCGCAATACATGATGCCGTCTTCGTCAAAATAAGTAGGGAACATGCAGAGACGGCGTTCCCAGTGCATATTAATGGGCAGAGCCATGGAACCGAAATGCCAGTATTGCCCACCCGGTCCGAGCACCGTACTTCCATGACCGGCACCGTTGATATAACCGCCAGGCTTATAGGAAATGGGGTTATGTTTCTGATAGGTATAAGGTCCCATCGGATGGTCGGCCACATATACACCATCGGCATATACATTGAACTGAGTGCCCGGAGCGGCATATTGCATGTAATACCTCCCGTTGTGCTTTGTCAACCACGGTCCTTCGATATAGCCGCCCAGCACGGTATCGGCATGATTTTCTCCAAAACGTTCCCAACCATGTTTCTCTGGGTCGAGATTGAAAAGTTCCAGCTTCTCGCCTTCTTGTATGAAACGATGGTTCTTGTTGAGCTTCATGCCGCGAATGGGCCACTTGTTGGAAGAGCCCCAGAACATGTAAGCACTGCCGTCATCATCAAGAAAAAGGTCAGGGTCTTGCAAGTTGGTGATGATGGCAGGAGTGGCTTTCCAGTTACCCGACTTGGGGTTGTCGGTATAAAGCACACTCATCACACCCGAAGGATCGCCACAGACATAAAGTACTGAATCCTTGTAGTTATGTGCCGCCGGAGCGTTACAACCTTGTGGATACCAGTTTTCCCCCGGATTGATAAAATTCCAGTTTTGCAAATCCGTAGAATGCCAGTAGCCGTGCGTACGGGTAACGAACATATAATATTCTCCACGAAACTCTACTACGGCAGGGTCGGCACCCGAGCGGTAGGAGATATCTTTCGAAGAATTGTATATCATATAGGTATAGTCTACATTCAGCGGATTACAATAAGTATCCATGCGCATGTCCTGCGCCAAAAGGGGAGACGCCAAGCATAATAATGCCAGCAGCAGATTAGTAATCAGTCTTCTCATTATCTTTTATCTTTATTATCAGGTTATTAATGTTCAATATGTCTTCCGGTAGCTTTTCAGCGGCATAACTCCTGCGGCACATCGTATTCTTTTTGCAAGCGTGCCAGTTCAGCCTTCAGTTCGGTGGTAATCTTCTCCATTCCCTTCTTCCCATAAAGATTGTGCATCTCTTCAGGGTCTGTCTTGAGATCATAAAGTTCCCAATTGTCATCCACGTAGAAGTGCATCAGCTTGTAGCGTTCCATCTTCACACCGTAATGGGCACGCACGCTGTGGAAGCCGGGAAACTCATAATAGTGATAGTACAAGGACTTACGCCAGTCGCGCGGTGTCTTGCCTTTTTCCACCAGTTCCTTGAACGAAACGCCCTGCATGTCCTGCGGAATGGAGATGCCGCACATATCAAGGAAAGTAGGAGCAAAGTCGATGTTCTGGGTCAGACCTGTAACTTGCGTACCCGGTTTGATATGTCCCGGCCAGCGCATCACCATCGGCATACCAAAAGACTCTTCGTACATGAAACGCTTGTCAAACCAGCCATGTTCGCCCAAGTAGAAGCCTTGATCGGTGGTATAGACTACAATCGTATTCTTGTCCAACCCCGTACGTTTGAGATAGTCCAGTATCTCGCCCACACTCTCGTCCACACTTGCTACACAAGCCATGTAGTCTTGCAGGTAACGTTGGTATTTCCATTCAGCCACTTCCTTAAATGAACGTGGCTTGGAATAGAACTCATTATTTCGATCGCGGTAAGCATCAAGGAAACGGCGGCGTTCTTCCGGTGTCATTGTTCCCATGAAAGCGTGCGGCCAAGGGTCAAAGAGCAGGCTGTCGCTATCGATACCCGCAACCATCTTCAAATCGTGACCTTCGTACATGTCACGGTATATATTCATCTTCTGCATCTGTGCTGCGTAACGTCCCTCATAGGCATCGTAATAATTATCGGGAAGCGGGAACTTGGCGTGTTCATACAAACGATAATGCCGTTCGGCAGGTACCCAATTGCGGTGAATGGCTTTGTGGTGCATCATCAGGAAGAACGGCTTGTTCTTGTCACGACCGTTGTCCATCCATTCCTCACAATATTGAGTAATGAGGTCGGTCACATATCCTTTATGAATAGTAGTGTCCCCCTCGGTAATGAACTGTGGGTTACAGTATTCGCCTTGGTCATTGAGAATCATCCAATGGTCAAATCCCGTCGGCTTGGAAATAAGATGCCATTTACCGATGACGGCAGTCTCATAGCCGCCTTGTTGCAACAGTTTAGGCAACGTCTGCTGAGAGCCGTCGAAACCTAGTGCCCAATTCTTCATGAAGCCGTTCTTATGGCTATGCTTGCCAGTAAGTATCGCGGCGCGACTGGGGCCTGAAATAGAATTACAGCAATAATTATTCCAGAACACAGCTCCTTCCTGCCCGATACGGTCAATATTAGGAGTAGGTGCCACTTTACCTATAGGATGACCATAGATACTCATAGCCTGCTGTGCATGGTCATCACTCATGATAAAAATAATGTTAGGACGTTCACCGTCTTGCCTGCCTTGTTCCTGAGCCTGAACAGCAGGAACCAATGGAAGCATGGCAAGTCCTAAAGATAGTTTATGATTCATCATCTTCAATGATTTATAAGATTTTTCAATTTATCATATCAACGTAAAAACAGATTCATTCCGCTCATCTGCCGACGATGTTCCTACCCAGAGCCGGAATTCCCCCGGTTCCACCTGCATCTTCATATCAGCACCACAAAAGGCAAGGTCTTCTTCAGTCAGCACAAATGTCAGCGACTTCTTCTCGCCAGCCTTGAGATACAGCTTTTGAAAACCCTTCAATTCTTTCACCGGACGAGTCACACTTCCCACAAGGTCGCGAATATAAAGCTGTACCACCTCTTCACCACCGACTTTACCGATATTGGCTACATCCACTGTAACGGTAAGTGTTTCCCCCTTTTTCAGCTCCTCCTTGTCCAACTTCAAGTTATCCACCTCAAAGCTAGTATAACTTAAGCCATATCCAAAAGGATAAAGCGGAGAATTGGGACAGTCAATATAAGAAGACTTGTAATCCATCTTCGGATTGTCCGGAGGAAGCGGTCGTCCGGTGTTCTTGTGGTTATAGTAAAGCGGGAGCTGCCCCACCGAACGTGGAAAACTCATTGTCAGCTTTCCGGCAGGATTATAGTCGCCTGCGATGACATCGGCAATGGCATGACCACCCATCGTGCCCGGATACCAGGCTTCGAGAATAGCATCCATATTCTCGTCCTCCCAAGTAAGTTCCAGCGGACGACCGTTCATCAATACCAATCCGATGGGCTTACCCGTTTTCTTAAGTTCCTTCAGCAAGTCGCGCTGCGAAGCAGGCAGGGTGATGTCCGTGCGGCAAGCAGCCTCGGCACTCCAGTTCTGGTCTTCACCGGCAGCAACCAGAATGACATCTGCCTGACGAGCCACGGACACAGCTTGTGCAAATCCTGCAGTTCCAGGCTTGCGAAGATCGCAGCCTTCGGCATAAAGAAAACGTACGTTCGAGTTTCCGTACTTTTTTTCCAACCCTTCAAAAAGAGTGACACTCCGTTGACGGTCTCCCCGTCCACCCCAACCACCGTTCACACTGTTACGTTCTTTCACCATAGGGCCTATCAAAGCTACAGTCTTACGTTCGGAGGGTTGTATCGGGAAAAAGTTATTCTCATTCTTCAACAATACTACCGACTTACGAGCAGCATCGCGCGCTGCTTCCAAGAACTCGGGTTTCATGATAGTAGCCTTCTCACGCTCCTCATTCAGATAGCGGTAAGGATCGTCCATAATGCCTAAAAGGAATTTCATCTCCAGAATGCGGCGTACGGCATTATCAATGGTTTCTTCGTTCACCTTGCCCTCTTTCACGGCTTGCAGCAGATGTGCATGAAACACACCTCCGGTCATATCCATCTCGATGCCCGCATTGGCAGCCAACTCGGCGGCATGAGCCTCGTCGCGTGCCACGCCATGGGGAACAAGCTCATTGATAGCCGTATAATCCGTCACTACAAAACCGTTGAACCCCCACTCATCACGAAGCACATCCTGATAAAGGAATTTACTGGAAGTGCAAGGCACACCGGAAATCTCATTGAAGGCAGTCATGAAAGTAGCCACACCCGCATCTTTGGCAGCCTTGAAAGGCGGGAAATAAATATCGCGCAAAGAGCGCTCAGACACATCAGTCGTATTATAATCACGACCAGCTTCAGCAGCACCATATGCACAGAAGTGTTTGGCGCAAGCCAGCATCTTGTCCAGCCGCATCAAGTCTTCGGGCTTCTCACCCTGGAAACCGCGTACACGTGCGGCAGAGAGCAATGAACCCAGATAAGGATCCTCACCAGAGCCTTCCATTACCCGTCCCCAACGTGCATCACGTGAAATGTCCACCATGGGGGCAAAAGTCCAGTTAACACCCACTGCCGAAGCTTCGGCAGCGGCAATGAACGCACTTCTTTCTGCCAGTTCGGCGTCCCAGGCACACGACTCGGCCAAAGGAATAGGGAATATCGTTTTAAAACCGTGTATCACATCGAAAGCAAAGAGCACTGGAATCTTCAACCGGGATTCCGCTAGTGCCGTCTCTTGTGTCTTGCGGATGGCGGCAGAAGAAGTGGCATGGAAAAGACTGCCTATGTATCCTTTCTTCAATAGAGGTTCAATGTCCGTATTTACTTGCGGACCGGTCACAATATCGCTCTTGGCAGAATATTGGGTCATCTGACCTATTTTCTCTTCAAGTGTCATCAAGGCAAGTACAGAATCGACACGCTCTTCTATCCGTTTGTCACCGCTGTAACTCTGCCAATCACCGGCTCCTGAAGTACATGCCATACCCACAGAAAGTATCAGGGCAGCTCCAATCAATAATTTCTTTTTCATAGTAAATGCTTTTATAGTTTTAAGATAGCCATTACGGGAGCATGATCGGAGAGATAGCCGTTGTCCGGCTTATCATCAATGGTTCGGTAACGCTCCACCTCTACAGCACCTTTTATAAAAATAAAATCTATCAACCTACGTTTCTCTACCGGGATGCGCCCGAAGTCATGGAAACTCCATGTCGGTCCGTAAGCGACTTTCGCCGTAACGCAAGCATTCTTCATTCCACCTTCCGTCAATACAGTGACCGGCTCGGAATCTACCGTTCCATTAAAGTCTCCGGTAACAATTACCGGAAGGTCACCCGCCATTTGTTTTATCTTCTCAAGTATCAGCACGGCACTTTCGCGACGTGCCACTTTACCTACATGATCGAAATGAGTATTGAAAGCAGCTATTTCCCTACCACTCACCTTTTCTTTCAGTACCGCCCAAGTCACAATACGCTCGCAAGCCGCATCCCAGCCTTTCTTTCCGATGGAATCAGGAGTTTCACTCAGCCCAAAATTTCCACTCTTCAATAGTTCGAAACGGTCTGTCTTATAGAAAAGAGAGCAATACTCACCTTTCTCTTCTCCATCTACACGACCTACACCGAGAGCGGTATATTGCGGAAGACGCTCCTTCAAGTCATCGAGTTGGTTCTTCACCACCTCTTGCATGCCTATAATGTCCGGAGCATAATAAGCAATCATTTGTGCCGCATGGTCCTTGCGGTATTTCCAATTGTTCATACTGTCCGCCACATGATCCAAACGGATGTTGAACGACATCACCTCTACTTTGGCTTCCGGTTGCCTGCCGCACGAGGCGACAAGCAATGCGAAAACAACCAATACACTATTGACAAACACGTTTTTCATGGTTACAAACCTTTTTAATCTATGTAAAACCTAATCAGAATCAAAGAATCCTATCAAACAACCTAATCGACCTTGTTCAAATAAGGAGAAGTAAAGCCTAATCTCCTCAAACCCTTCTGGACATCGGGATGACTCATGAAAAGTTTCCAAATCAAACCGGTACGATAGTTCTCTATCATCACAATAATCGGCCCTTGGTCAATGGCAAGATACGAAGGTGCAAACCAATTCTCCGTCAAATTGAACGCATCCTTGAAACCATATTCACCCCAAAGACGGTCACCCAACTCTTCATAGAAATAACGCATGGCTTCCAAAGAATATTCAGGTGCATATGGAATAGAGGAAAGAGCAGCGGTAGGTGTAATCACACCACGGTCATTACCGGGACTATGGGCAGAATAACCTTTGTCACCGTCACTGGCAGTCAATCCCCAACATTTTTCGCCGTAACCCTTGTAACCCTTCGGATTGTCAATGCAGTAGGCACGGTTAATCAAGGTATGAGCCTTCATCTGTTCCTCGTAATCGGCATAACGATCTTTCAAGCCACGTGGGTCAAGCCCCATGTAAGAATAATGAGTGAAGAAGAGAGGACCTCCCTTTCCGTGGTTGTTTCCAAGAGGAAGCTTGATGCCGTAATACTCCCGACCGTTCAGAAAAGTATTCGCATTGGCCCAGCCTTTATGATAAACGCTCTCGGCAATCGGATAAGTAGGGGAAGACGCGCCCAAAATGTAAACAATGTGACACTCGTTATGACCTTTAATCTGATGATTCATCGCCCATCCGTTGTTTGGCGACCAATGCCAATACATCACATCTTGTCCCTGAGTAAAAAAGTTCCATTCTGCTTGACGCCACAGATTATTGATTATCCCGCGGATACGGTTTTCCGTTGGATTATCCTTTGTAAAATACTGATGGGCAGCCAACAAGCCTTCGAACATGAAAGCGGATTCTACAATATCCGCTCCATCGTCCTTACGACTGAAAGGAATGGTCTTGCCGGTTTTACCGTTCATCCAATGTGCCCACATGCCGTGATAGCTGTCGGTATTCTTGTCGCTCAGAAAGCGGACTATCTTCAACATACGTTCAGCGCCCTGTTCGCGAGTGACAAAACCACGCTCTATACCGACAATGATAGCCATCACTCCGAAACCCGAGCCACCGATGGTAGCTGTCTCGGCACCTCCGTTGCTCCGTTCATGCGCCAATCCTGATTCGGGATGGGCAAAATCCCAAAAGTAACGGAAAGTTTGCTTCTGGACAAGGGTCATGAGTTCATCATCGGAGAGTTGCTTTTCTGTCACACCAGATGGTGGATTTATGGCATTTACCGAGCACGAACAAACCCCAAAAAACAAGAAAAAAAGAAATATATTTTTCATAATACCTATTTTAAACATTTTAATCACATAAGAAGTAGGAGTAGCCTAAGGCTACTCCTCACACACCTTATTTATTTTGCTTCAATATTCCTTGAGAAATATCAATCTGCTTCTGTGGAATGTAGAATGTGGAATGCTGGCTCATATTGAAGTTTGTCTTTCCATGGGCCTTCAGCATCTTTTCTGCATATCCGGGAACAACTTTATCAGCCCGAATCAAATCAAAGAAACGGTGTCCTTCCATTGCTAATTCAATGCGGCGCTCATTCCATATGATTTCACGCAACTTTGCCTTATCCCTCTCTGTTATTTTAGGTAATACAGTGGGATCATCACCGGACTTACGAGCACGGTCTCTGACCAATTCCAATTTAGCCAGGGCGTCATCTACTAATGGGTCGCTTTCACCATTTGCCAACTCATTGCAGGCCTCAGCATACATTAACAGTACATCCGCATAACGCAGAAAATACAAGTGGCAATTTTGTTTAGCAAAATTATTGGCATTCCAATAAGTTGTAGGCCACATTGTCTTTTTATTGGCACGCGGTTGTACTCCCGGTTCGTCCTTGAAGTTTATAACCCCAACTCCTTCCATATTTTCGCCATCGTAAATGATAGTAGCCTCCCGTCTCGGATCACCTGATTCATAAGCCTTATCCAAAGATTCTGACGGAGAACAGAATCCCCAACCTTTGAAACCTCTGACACCTTGCCACTTCACATATTCGGAAGCCTTATCTCTCGTCTTGTCTGATCCCCACAAATACTGGTCGGCCAGCATCACTTCATCAGAATAATAAGAATCCGGGCTAAACAAATCACGGTAATTGTGATGCAGGTTATATTCTCCCCTACTTATTACCTGCCCTGCATATTGTTTTACACTTGCATAATCTTGACGGAACAAATAAACTTTAGCCAACAAGCCTTCTGCAGTTCCTTTCGTAACTCTTCCTCTCTCAGCAATCCCCCATTCATCACGGGTTGGCAAATTCATTGCCGCATAGGACAAGTCATCAATAATCTGCTGATAAATAGCTTCTTCAGAAGCGCATGGCTGATCATATTCATCGGGATTCTGAACTTTAGTAACCAAAGGTACGCCACCGTAAGTTCTCACCAAGTTAAAGTAAAAGAAACCACGGAAAAAACGTGCCTGTGCAATGCTTCTAATCTTTAACTGCTCATCTTTCAACACATCCAAGTTATCCAATGCTACGTTACAGAATCCGATTCCTTTATAATTTCCGGTCCACCAGCCGTTCAATTCAGAAGTATAAACATCATAAGTAAAATCATTCAATGAATTCACGCGAGCATAACTACCATCTGCCGGTGAACTTCCTGTATCAGAATTGTCACTCGGCACCTCCATAATGCCAAACCAAGAAAAGCCGATCAAGTCCCAACTTTTCATTTGAGAATATATAGCATTAATTCCCATCAAAGCACCTTCTTCTTCCCCGAAGAAAATATCTTGCGTCAATTTCCCTTGCGGCTTTGTATCCAAAAAATCAGAACAAGAGGTAAAAACCAATGCTGAAGCTAATAAAAGTGAATATATCTTTTTCATAATCATTTCCTATTTTTATTTTCCATTAGAATGTAAGATTCAAGCCAAAACGGCAGGTAGCGGTAATCGGATAAATATCACGGTCAAGCCCCCCTAAGATTTCAGGAGTAAATCCGTTATAATTCGTAAAATAAAGCAGGTTATTACCTGAGAAGTACAATCTCAAATTCTGGATATGCACTTTTTGCATCAAGTTTTTTGGGAATGTATATCCAAATTCCACAGTCTGTAACTTCACATAGTTGCCACTCTCAACATAACGGTCGGAAACAAAATAATTGTTACCCTCAAATGTCATGCGCGGAATGGAAGTATTCCTATTGTTTTCAGTCCATCTATCCAAGAACGAACGATCCCAGTTATCAACACCAGCATTTCTTTCAGCTTGTTTGGCATTATAAATCTTATTACCAAAATTACCCTGCAAATCAATTGACAAATCAAAGCCTTTCCAAGCGGCAGTTATGCCCAAACCACCGATAAACTTCGGAGTAGGAGAGCCTAAATCCGTACGGTCTTCAGCAGTTATATATCCATTGCCATCCGTATCTGCATAAATCAGATCACCCGGAGCTACATTTGCCTGATACTTCTTCTTCGCATCACCGGAAGCAGCCGCAGCCATCGCATTATACTGCTCAATCTCCTCATTACTTTGGAAAATACCAATAGTCTTGTAACCATAAAAATACTTGATTGGCATTCCTTCTTCTGTCATATGAACACTTTTTCCGGAACCTATATCCCCACTGGTGATACGTTTACCTCCCAAATTAGTCACCTCATTCTTAATTGTAGTTCCAGTCAAGCGGATGCCATAACGAAAATCCTTAAACGAGTCTTCCCATTTCACCGTAAAATCAAGTCCAGAGTTACGTACTGATCCCACGTTTGTTTCTACAGAGGCAAGTCCTACAGAAGCAGGAACATCCACATTTACCAACATTTCTTTTGTATCTCTTCTGTAATAGTCAAACTCTAAAGAAAAGCGATTATTGAACAAGCCTAAATCAAAACCAAGATCCAACTGCTCTGAACGTTCCCAATGGATTTGTGTATTATAAAGAGAAGTTACAGTACCACCAGAATAATAATCACCACCAAATACAGCATCATAAGTAGGGTCTACATTAGCCAATGCATAATATTTGTCATTACCAATCTTATCATTACCAATTTGCCCCCAGCTACCTCTAATCTTCAAGTTACTCAACCATTCAACATTATCTTTAATAAAAGCTTCTTCAGAAATCCTCCATCCGGCAGCTACTGACGGAAAATATCCCCAACGGTTATCCGGTCCAAACTTCGAAGAGCCATCGGCACGTATAGAAGCCGTCAACAAATATCTGTCCATTAAAGCATAGTTGGCACGGAACAAGTAAGACATCATGGCTTCATGTTTTCCATTATTCTCAAGTCCACGTGTATCGCTTGAAGACTGATCCAAATACCAATAGTCTTCCACTTCTGAGAAGAAATTACGTCCTGACCCGCCTAACTTTTCATTAGTGTATTTTTGAGCAGTAATACCACCCAAAAGATTCAGACGATTTTTATCATTGATTTGCCAATCATAAGTCAAGATATTCTCCCACAGCCAAGTAAAATCTCTAGTCCATGTTTTAGACAAGCTGTTCTCATCTACCTTTTGATACTCCGAGATATAATACTTAGGAGTAAAATTACGACTTCTACCATTAATATAATCAATGCCCAAGCTGGTCTTAAAATTCAACCCTTTAATAACTTCCCAATTCAAGAATGCACTACCCACAATTCTATCTTTCCAATTATCACTATTCATATAATGGAGGGTAGCAAGCGGATTAGCAGTAGATGCCACCTGAGGATCGGAGAAATTACCATTCTCATCATAAGGAGTAATGATAGGGCTCAGTTTATAAGCGGATTTTACAACTCCCTTATTTTCATTTTTTGTATGACTGAAAGAAGCCGATAAGTTATGCCCGATAGTCAAATGTTTGTTTATTTTATATGAATTATTGGCACGCAAAGTAAAACGGTCATAAGAATTTTCCTTTATGATACCATCCTGTTGGAAATATCCGGCACTCAAATTATAACGTACCTTTTCTGTTCCGCCACTAACAGCAACTTGATAATCACGGACAGACGCTACTCGGAAAATCTCATCGAACCAATTGGTCCCTTTTCCGAAAGAAGCCGGGTCATCATAAACAAGACCGCCATCTGGATTAATATTCAAGTTAGCTTCATTTTGCAGCATAGCATATTCAGAAGCCGTACACATCTCAAATTTACCGCTATTTTGGAACTGAAATCCTTCACTGGCAGTAATGTTCACCTGTGCTTTACCTTCAGCACCTTGCTTGGTGGTAACAATGATTACACCGTTAGCACCGCGAGAACCATACATGGCAGTAGCAGAAGCATCCTTCAATACCTCCATGGACTCAATATCATGGTTACTCAGGAATGATATATCGTCCATAAACATTCCATCAACCACATAGAGCGGATTGCTATTATTAGTAGTACCGATACCACGAATGCGCACTTCAGGAGAGCTACCCGGAGCACCGCTTGCAGAGATAAATACACCGGACACACGACCTTGCAACGCGTTAGCCACATTAGGTGTAGAAATCTTTTTCAAATCATCGCTCTTGATAGAACCAACAGCACCGGTCAAGTCTGATTTACGCTGTACACCATAGCCTACAACTACAACTTCATCGATCAACATATTGTCTTCTTGCATTACTACATTAATAGTAGTACGACCATTCACTGCTATTTCTTGGTCTTTCATACCAATATAGCTATAAAGCAAGACAGCGTTACTGGGAACATTGGTAATCTTATAATCACCATCAAGTCCAGTAACGACTCCTTGCTGAGGAGCCCCCTTTACCGAAACTGTAGCACCAATAACAGTCATTCCCGTCTTGTCGGAAACGACACCCGAAACCGTAATTTTGTTCTGCGCCATCGAAACAACGGCAAACAGCAACATCACACATGTAATTAATAAATTTTTCTTCATTTTGTATTGATTTAAAATTCTTTTGCAAAAGTATAGGAGCAATTGATGTATGTCAAAAAACAAACTATCACAAGATTACCACAACCTGCTCAAGCACTACAACGTAACTACTACAGCATTGTATAAAATACTAATTTCCAATAATATACACTAGGAAGTTATTTAAAAAATTATTCAGACTGCAGGCCTATCCAAATAGAAATATGCTGTTGAAGTTACATGATCTTGGCGGTAGAAATTAACAAATCCTGGCGGAAAGTCTTTATCCGTGATATGTAGGTCTGAATTTTCATCTAATAAACGATAGAATTTCAGTTTACCGCTTCTATCTATAGTAACCGGTACAAGAGGAACCTTCGCCTTGTACAGTTCGAGTACCTTTTGATATGGAGCACCTCCAATCTGCTGCAATGTAACTCTTATATCATGATGAAAATAAATCGGGTCCTGCACGTGGAAACGATACATACTCCACCAACAACTGTCCGCATTTGCAATCGGACAACCTTGATAACGGTGGGAATACTCGCCCTGCCCCCAAGCCGTACCAATATAGTCTTCAACTCCCGTACCACTCAATGTGGGAAATTCCTTATCTCCGTCAATGTAGAACTTGATTTCACCTTCTCCCCACCAAGTAGTTTCATACGCCTTATTGGCAAAGATACCCAAGCTTACCCCCAAAAAGCGCCCCCTGCCCGATAGTTGGGGAAGAACAGTATAATCCACTCCCAACTTGGTGGATTTGTCTTCACGCCAGACAGCATGAAAATAGCTCATCTCCGAATCCCATTCCGGCAATTTAGTAAAGTTAATATCATAAAACAAGTGTGTCAGGTCCTCATCCGAGGTATTCACAAACACCACTTTGGCACCGGTGCGGTAAGGCATCGGAATAGAACAGTTAAAAGAACGCTTCTCCGGATTAGAAAAGAAACAGTTCTCAAAACGAGATGTACGTGACAGCGGATTCCCAAAAAAATCTCCCAATGGGACATCCACTGCCGGAACAACAGAATTATCCCAATAAAACTTGATACGCAACGCACGAAGCATCTTAGGGTTACGTTTGCTGACTGTCAGCCAAATACGGTTAATGATCCCGGGTCCTTGCTGAGACAACAAAACACAGCTGTCTCCCGCCATGATTCTGCCGAAAGCACTTCCTTTTGCACCTTTATTGACTTGAGCTGCCGTTCCCTTGGCACCGGTAGGATTTTCAAAACTTGTCCACCGCGTTTCATGACCTTCAGGCACTTTCCATATTTGGGCATGCCCCAAAAGAGTAAATGCTAATAAAACAGATATAACTAATAATGTCTTCATTTCATATCCTCCAGCAATTTATTCATTTCCCCAAAGGTCCGCTTTGTTCCCCTTGTTCTTTCTCCATTCATGACGCCATTTGTGCATCATCACATTGTTTACCATCGGCTTCAGCTTACGGCCCTCCTTGTCGGGAATGGCCGGGACAGCCGTCGCCTTGTCCTGATACCAGTATGCAACGGTAGCCAGGTCGAGCGTCAGGCAATTGTTGTGTCCATGCTCGATGGTGGCTTTCAGCCCTTTCTCGAAGAAGACGGGATCCTGAATAAAGAACCGATAGACATGTGTACGCCCCAAGAATCCGACATCATTATTCACACGTGGATAGCCGAAGTAGATATGCTGGTAGGGCTCTTTCGGGCACCAGGCGGTGTTGAACAAGTCTTCCGTACCGGTGCCTATCAAGGAAGCCTGTTTTTCACCGTCGATGAACCACATGTCATCGCCTTCACCATACCACATGGGGGTAGGGCACTGTACATAATAGTTCAATCCCACAAAATGGCCCTTTCCCTTGATATCGGCAAACACATAATTGTCGGCTCCGTCCTTATTCTCCGTCTGCTTACCCACGGAACCCCACTCGGTCTCCCCTTCGGGAAGCGCTTCGGTAATCTCACGGTTAAACCACGCATGGAAACGTCCCATGTCCTTGGGCAGTTCCTTCATCTCCACATAGTCTATGTAGTAGTAGAAGGCGCCGATGTTGACATCCGTCTGATTCTCTATCTCAATGCGCGCACCTTTGGCAAAAGGCATGGCGAAATAGCTGCACAAACCCGTACCACCGTTGGGACCGGAAGAAAGGGCAAAAGAAGCATAGTTATACTGTTCGTTCCATCCCTGGCCGAAAAAGGGACCGATGGGGGACACGACAGAAGGCTCGTCGCTGCCGTCCCAGTACATCCGAAGGATGATGTCGTTACGGGAAAGCTGGCGCGGTCCCGGAGACATCGTTATCCAGATATGGTTGATTACGCCTGCCCCCTTGATGTCGGCCAAGACAGCCGTTTCGCCCGGCTTGATGGCCTTCAGGTGGTCACGGTTGTTGCCCGTACGGTCATAACTGCTGACACGGCGGTTGCGCAAGCCTTCCTTCATCTTGGCAAGGTCATACATTTCACTAGACATATTGGTCTGCGCAAAAGCGCTGCCTACTCCCATCAAAAGGGAGAATAAACCTACAAAAAACTTTTTCATCATGGTATTCTTCATTTTTCAAATTATGTTTTTCATCAATCTATCGGTTGTCACTTTCTTGTGGCATCCGACTTCCTTATCTTCTCCTCCAGTATCCGCGCCAGCCTGCGTGCCACTTTGGGATGCTGTTCATACACATTTGTGGTCTGGTATGGGTCTTCCTCCAAATTATAAAGCTGCACAGAGGGTGCATCCGGCTTTATCCGGGCATTTTCTATATCGCTGTTCACCCGATGGGTGAGCTGGAAAGCGGATGCCCCGCCCAAGTCATGGTCACCGACATTCTTTCCGGTAAATCCGCCGCTGTTTTGCGCCGGAATATAGACCCACTTCCCTTTGCGAATGGAAAGATGGCTCTTTTGGGAAGGACAGATAATAATATGGTCCCGAATCATTTTCCCGGGATTTCCGATAAGGGCAGGAAGCATATTGAAACTGTCCGGCCCGTCCTGCTCCTGCAATTCATATCCTGTGAGGGCAGCCAAAGTGGCAAGCATGTCAACATTGGACATCAACTGGTTGGATACGCTGCCCGCAGGAATCCTACCCGGCCAGCGGGCAATCATAGGAATGCGATGCCCGCCTTCCCAAGCTCCGAACTTGAAACCAAGAAGCTTGCCGTTGATATGGTGTCCTGCCTTCCAAGCTCTCTGCCCTCCATGATTCAGCATTCCTCCGTTGTCACTGGTGAAGATGAGCAGAGTATTTCCCGCCAGCCCTTCCTCATCGAGGGTACGCATAATCTCGCCTACCACCCAGTCCAATTCATGGATTGAATCACCGTAAGGTCCTGCCTCACTGGTACCTACAAAGCGTTCGGCCGGTGTAAAAGGATGATGGATGTTGGTGGTAGCATAATACAAGAAGAAAGGTGAATCCTTATGTTCCTTTATCCACTGCACGGCCCGGTCTTTCAAAGTAGTGGCTACAGCCCTGTCTTTGTACAAACGGTGCGCAGCCGTGGCTCCACCAATAGAGTTGATACCGAATTTTTCATCGAACTCCTCCGTTTCTGCCCTCTTGCCTCTTACAAACGGGTCGTTGGGATCATAACCCACCACATGATGGTTCTCCACATAAACAAAAGGTGGATGACTGTTGAGAATAGGCACACCGAAGTAATAATCGAATCCCAATTCAAGTGGTCCGGGAGCCAGTTCCTTGTTCCAGTCCATCTTTTCGTCCGTACGAAATCCAAGATGCCACTTCCCCACGATGGCAGTGGAATAGCCGGAACGTTTCATCACATCCGCAATTGTGGTGCGTGCCGTATCAATTTGCAGAGTCTGATTCAGGAAGATTGCCCCCCAAATATCCTCACGGCAAGGATATTGACCAGTCATCAGTCCATAACGTGAAGGCGTGGAAACAGCCGAGGATGAATGAGCATCCGTAAAGCTACGGCCTTGCGATGCCAGACGGTCTATATTGGGAGTCTTGACCTTGGTGGCACCGTAACAACCAATGTCGCCATAGCCCAAATCATCAACGTTGATAATGATTACATTAGGCTTGACCTCAGTGGAAGCCGGAGATTGCTGCGCGACGGCAGGCAAAGCGCTGAATCCCATCCCTACTGTGAAGGAGAGAGACCCGGTAAGTAATTTGTGTTTCATATTTCACTCAATTTATCGGTTAATACAACATTATTAAGAATAGAACATCAATGAATCCTGAATATCTTTATCCCATTCAAGAACGTCATCCCTTTCACCGCCTCAAAGTTCACCGTAAGGTTTCCACCGGTTACGGCAACATGCAGTTTCTTGGATATGCAACGGTTCCCGCCTACTTCTATCGCCGGAGAGAAATGATTCAGCCAAGGTCGGTTGTTGACAGAAACATTGAAGACACTGCCGCGGAAATCGGCATTGTCTAGGGTAGCGACAGCTCCCAAATCGTAAGTCACCCGCTCGGAACGTGCGTTCAGGTCAGCAAAAAGAAGTTCCACTTCATAGTCGCCGTCGGGCAAGTCGAAGCGATAGGCCTTGATGTCCTTGCGTTTGGTCTGGAGCAAAGGAACATTACGGGTGTCTTTCACCTCGGCAGTGGTTCCGATACGTCCCGGAGAACGGCGGAAAATCTCTCCACCTATGTAGCCCCAACTTCCAGGAGTATAAGCTTGGTCGGGAAGCCAGCAAAGATCACTCTTGTCATCCGTAAAGAAACAGTTGCTGCCCACGTTCACTGCAAGTTCCAGCTGTCCGGAGCCGACTGCCGCGATATGGCGAGGCTGCATCTTCACAAAAATGTCCGAAACCTGCTCCACCTTCTTCCCATGGCAGATACCTGAAGCCACAAGCGTGTTTCGCCCCGCAACGAGAGGCACTTGCCACACTGCATGGCAATTCTCGATGCCTTGCACGGAGAGCTTCGTGCCGTTGACAGACAACTCCACCTTATCCAGATTGGAATACACTTTCACCGGATGTTCCACCGCTTCACCGTCCGAAACCACAGTCCGATGCTTCCAGTCATCCACAGCAATGTGCAGCACCGGAATATCCTTGCGCAGGAATGCCTGGAAATAATAGAACACATCTTTAGGACGGCGGTCATTGTACATCAGTCCTTTATTATTGATATGCGGCGTAGCCTCCTGGCGACTGGCAGAACTGAAATCAATGAAGTTCCACTCCGTGGCGCCCACTATGAACGGTCGCTTCATGATAGCGGGCAGATAGTATTCGAGGTACAACTGCTGCCATTGCATGGAGAAATCGAATATCTGCGGATCGAGCGACTGCAAGCGCGGGTCGGAACCGGCACCGAACTCACTGATTATTAACGGACGGTGCGGGTATTTACGATACTCTTCGTCCACAAAGCGGTCGAAAGACTTGAAGTCGTTCTCATACCAGCCCTGATAAAGGTTCCAACCGGAAATGTCGGTGATATTGCTGAGACCGATTTTATTGTAAATCTGATTGCCGTGGTAGGCCATCGTACTCAGACGGTAGGGGTCTTCCCTCTTCAGAGTTTCCTCCAGATGCCGGGCAAGCGCCAAGGTATTCTCGTAGAAACCGTTGAGCCGTTGTTTCTTCACCCGATACTGCAGCTGGATAACAGCCTCGTTCATATACCCCCACATAATGACGGACGGATGGTTGTAATGCTGGCGAATCATTTCGCGCAAGGCGCTTGTGGCATTCGCGCGGAACTCGTCACCCAAAGCTATCAAATCTACTACCGGAATCTCCTCCCATACCAGCATGCCGAGTTCGTCGCAAGCACGCAACACGGCATCGTCCTGTGGGTAATGTGCCAGACGGACAAAGTTCACACCCATGTCTTTCAGCAACTGCATATCCCTGCGGTGCATCTCATCCGAAAGCGCTATGCCCATCGGCATCTGGTCCTGATGACGGCAAGCTCCCATAAGTTTCAGGGGTTCCCCATTCAACTTGAAGCCTTCCTGCGCATCCACGCTGAACCAGCGGACCCCCAAAGGGACACGTGTCTCATCTTTCAACACCTTGCCACGCACATCTTTCAAAGAAACTTTCACGCTGTACAGATAAGGGGAATCGGGCGACCACAACTGTGGCTTTTCCAACTGTAACCGTTCCTCGAAGGCGAACGCCCCGTCGGCATCTATCCGGACGCTGCGCAAAGATTGGGCTACGGTCTTCCCATCTGTATCCAGCACCTCGACGTCCAACTTCAACACCGCACGCCGCACATCACGGTTCACCAAAGTCCCACGCACACTGATTTCTGCCCTATCCTCACTCACGGAAGGCAAATCGACATAAATGCCCGTAGAGGCATAGTCGGTAAGGCTGATGTGCTGCTTTGCAGCACTGATGAGCCACACATTGCGGTAGATGCCGCCAAAGATGGTGAAGTCGCCGGACAAAGGAGGTATCCGGTCGTTCTGATTATTGACGTGCACCATCAGCAGATTCGGGGCATCGGTCCTTACTTTATCCGTAATGTCTACGGTAAAGGCAGAGTAACCTCCTTTGTGGGTAGTGAGCAGCTCGCCGTTGAGGTACACATCTGCCAGAGAATTGACACCATCAAATTTCAGGTAAAGCTGTTTATCCCGCATCTGCGCGGCATCCGTACGGAACTCTTTCTTATACCAGGAAGAAGCCCTGCGGTAGTTACGGGTAGAATAGGCATCCGCATTCCAGGTATGCGGCAGATGTACCTGCTGCCAACCTTCTTCATGGCGTTGCACTTCCTGCAACCGATTGTCATCACATGCGGCATAATACCAGCCGTCATTAAAACTCTGAACCACCCGCCCAGCATTGACAACCGGGTACATGGTGGACAGACACAATATTAATAAAAATATTTTCTTCATGTTTTTCAATAGATCATATTATCTTACACAAGTCAAGCAAATACTGCAAGAATACTGCATATAGTTTGCAGTGGCACTGCATCACTTTTGCAATGACGCTGCAACACCTTTGCAGTAGCGCTGCAAAACGTTTGCAGTGAAAATGCAGACAATATGCAGCAACAATGCCATCTCAACGCAGTGGCTCGAATGCTGCATATTGCCGCCTTGGGAATCAGTTAGAGTAACTTGAACGCTGCTTTTTTTACGTCCCGGCAACTTCTGCCAATCATCACCTCAAAGTCACCCGGCTCGCATACAAAATCAAGATTGTAGTTGTAGAACTTCAGCAATTCGGGGGTAATCTTGAAAGATACTTTTTTAGATTCGCCGGCTTTCAGGAAAATCTTTTCAAAGCCTTTCAACTCTTTCACCGGACGGGTTACACTTCCCACAAGGTCACGAATATAAAGTTGAACCACTTCTGCACCGTCTCTCTTGCCGGTATTGGTCACAGTCACGGTAGCAGTCAGTTCGCCCTTATCCGTCATGCTAGTCTTGTCCAAAGCCACGTCGCTATAAAAGAATGTGGTATAGCTCAAACCGAAACCGAAGGGATAAAGCGGTTCATTGTCTATGTCTATATAGTTGCTGCGGAATTTCTGGAACCATGCACCGTCGGCAAGAGGGCGGCCCGTGTTCTTGTGGTTGTAGAACAAAGGAATCTGTCCCACGCTCTTCGGGAAAGTCGTAGTCAGCTTTCCGCTCGGGTTCACATCACCAAACAGTACATCGCCGATGGCAAAACCTGCCTCACTGCCCGCAAACCATACATTCAGAATGGCCGGCACGTTTGCCTGCTCCCAGTTCAGTACCAGCGGACGACCGGTAAACAGCACCAGTACCACAGGTTTTCCCGTTTTCAATAATTCCTGTAACAGTATGCGTTGGGTGTCCGTCATTTCAAGATTCGTGCGGCAACTGCTCTCTCCACTCATTTCCGAAGACTCACCGAGCGCAGCCACAATAACATCCGATTTGGCAGCCACGGCAAGAGCCTCGTCCAGCAACTCCTTGTCCGAACGATTGTCACGGTGTAAAGAACGTCCGAACATAGTGGCACGTTTCTCATATTCGGCATCACTCATCAAATTACAGCCTTTCGCAGTCAGTATTTCGGCTTTACCGCCTGCTACCGCCTTCAAACCTTCAGCCAAAGAAGTAGCATTCTTCAATACGGCAGCCACACTCCAAGTACCCGGCATATTACTGCGGCTGTCTGCCAACGGACCTACCACAGCAATAGTGCCCTTCTTGGCCAGCGGAAGCACATTACCCTCGTTCTTCAGCAACACCAAGCTCTCCGAAGCAATCTTACGCGCAACGGCACGATGCTCTTTGGTAAAGATTTGCTTCTTGGCACGCTTCACATCACAGTATTTATAAGGATTATCGAACAAGCCCAACTTGTACTTAGCTTCCAAAATACGGCGACAAGCCGCATTAATAGCTTCTTCTGTCACTTTTCCTTCTGTCAATGACTTCTTGAGCGTACCTACAAATGCATCGCTCACCATATCCATATCGACACCAGCATTCAGCGCCAACGCGGCAACAGTCTGCGTATCGCCCATGCCATGGTCGGTCATTTCTGTAATTCCGGTATAATCTGTCACTACAAAACCGTCAAACCCCCACTGCTTACGCAATACATCCGTCATCAACCACTTGTTTCCAGTAGCGGGAATGCCATCGACCTCATTGAAAGAGGCCATCGCACTTCCCACACCGGCATCAACCGCCGCTTGATAGGGCAACATGTATTCATTGAACATGCGCTGATGACTCATATCTACTGTATTATAGTCACGTCCTGCCTCACCGGCACCATACAAGGCAAAATGCTTTACACAAGCCATAATCTCATCATTACGGTTCATATCCTTTCCCTGATAACCACGTACCATGGCCTGCGCAATGGCTGCTCCCAGAAACGGGTCTTCACCGTTGCCCTCGGACACACGCCCCCAACGGGCATCACGGCAAATATCCACCATCGGACTGAATGTCCAGCAAATACCGTCAGCACTGGACTCAATGGCTGCAATACGTGCCGATTCTTCAACCGCCTTCATATCCCATGTACACGACAATCCCAAAGGAATGGGAAACACCGTTTCATATCCATGAATAACATCCATACCAAATAAGAGAGGAATACCCAAACGACTTTCTTCAACCGCCTGCTTCTGTACATCGCGGATACGTTCCACGCCTTTCAGATTGAAAAGCCCGCCCACTTCACCGGCACGAATACGTTTGGCCACATTACTACTTTTAGCCTGACCGGTCGTAATCTCACCGGTAACCGGCAGATTCAACTGACCTATTTTCTCTTCCAGGGTCATCTTCTTCATTAAATCGTCGATGAAACGATCCATATCAACCGGAGATTTCTGTGCATACGCACTAACGGCAGTAAACACCAACAAGACTAAAAATAATTGTAACTTGAAAAGTAAATGCTTCATGTTTTTCATGCTTTTAATTGATAGAAATATTATTTTACTGCAAATAAAAGAAAAGCATGCGACAATCTCCACATCCCGTACTACAACAAAAGTACAACCATCACTAAAAAACAAAAGAGGAAGTACAATATTAGTACTTCCCCCATTAATATTTCACTGTAAAGCAGCTATTTAAAGTTTATAAGAAAATCAGTCAGACTTTCTTCCGGAAGCAGATTGAATTTCTTGCGCAACCGGTATCTTGCAGCATCAACCCCACGCGTGGAAATGTTGAGCAACTTCGCTATCTCCTTTGTCGGCATATTCAAGCGAAGCAATGCGCAAAAGCGCAAATCTCCTGAAGTCAAATCTGTATATTGAAGTTTCAGATTACGGAAGAAGTTTTCGTGTATACGGTCAAAATTAGCCTGAAACATAGTCCAATTCTCTTCATCGGACACTATATTGCTATTAACTAAAGTGAGCAGCTTATCCAAGTTTTTACGGCTATACTGTCCTAACAACTTTTGCCGCTGTATCTCTTCTTTCAAAGAAATCAGAAATTCCTGATGAGCAATATTTGTCATTACCACACCGGACAACTCCTTGCTTTTAAAACGCAAATCGGCCTCAAGCTGCTCCTTTTCCAACTCAACAATCTTCTTCTCCTGCCGCTCAAGCTCTGCCTGATGGGCTACGCGCTGCCGTTCAATCACACGGTCTTTCTTTTTCTTCACGAAACGGTAGACCAGATATTGCAATAAAGCCAACAGACACAATCCTGCCAAGATATAACTTCCCACAGCCCAATAAGACAAATACCACGGACGCAAAATCTCAAAAGGAAGCTCTACCGATGCCAAAACTCTATCGGTATCATATATCTCTGCCTGAAAAACATAACTTCCATAGGAGAGCCGAGAATACTTCTTCTGCAAATAGCGTCCACCCGGCACCCATTGGTCAGAATATCCTTCCAACCGATACCTTACCTTATAAGTATAATTACTATAAACCGGATAACACAATGTAAAATTCACCGTATTAAACTCAGGCTCCACCTTGGCTCCCGGCTGCACGACCAATGTTTTCCGCTTACCACTGAATTCATCAATGACCCGCATTCCCGAAATCCATAAAGAGCGTCTGACCCGAGATTTATATAACGAGGAACTGTCCGTCTCAATACGGGCAATGGCATTGTTCAGGCAAAGATAGGAACAGCCATTCCTCACGTCATAAGCCACGCTTCCCCGTTCTTCCACCGTCAGACCGTCAAACAAAGAATATGGAATCCGGAGTTCGATATTGAAAGTATTTATCGCACACTTCACTAAATACACTATCCTATCACCCACAAACCAATAGTAATCTCCGTTCGCACGACTCACTGTCTTGATTCCCTTCAATTCCATCAATTGTTCATTCATTGTTTCATAGGGAACAATCGAATCAGTCATATCTTCGTAAGTATAGAAATATTCCCCATTAGAAAAAACTACCCGACCATTGATTTTGAACAAAGTAAAACTCCCACCTTTCACTTCTCCCAGGCCCTCATACTTCCGTACATCCTTTACCTGCTTCATATCCGGATCAATCCGAAAACGATACAAACCATTCCTTAAGTGTTTCGCCCAGATATTCCCTTGATGGTCCACCTCTATGTGACGGACCATATGACTGAATCCACGCAGAGACCGGATAAAACCATATGCTCCCGAAGTATCTTCCGTATATAGATTTAAAAGCGCATAAGTTCCTTCCAATAAAAAAGATTCTTCCTTCGATTCAATCTTTTCCATACACATCCCTCCCTTTACATCAGATACCAACTTTGACTTCAACCCCGATATAAGGAAAGTTCCTTTGTTATGCCCGCAAAAAATCTGTTTTCCCCATTCATCGACGAACCACGCTTGTTCTTCCAAACCCGGAACTAATTCAGTCTTTCCATCCTTAAGCCAATAAAGTCCCTGATTAGAAGCAATATAAGCTTCATTTTCCCTTACCAGAACATCATATACCATGCCTATTTTACGAAATGGAGGTTCATAATAATAGATTAAAGAATTGTTGTGTATATAGGCAATACCTTCATCCAAAGCTGTCCATATATTGTTGTCATCATCACAATATAATCTCAAAACAGTATTGTTCTGTAGTTTATTATCCGTATTGACCTTCCAAATCAGCTTTCCTTTTTTATCCAACGCATATATACCATCGGATATTGTGCCAACAACGTAGCAACTGTCTTTGGTCATCACCGCACGATTAATGGTATGCTTCCTGAATATATCATCACATTCGGTTTCCCATTTTTCTACCCTCCCATCTCGATAGAGGAGAAAACCTCCCTGATTACGGGTAAGCATTAAAACGGCATCATCATAAGGAAGCCCAGCCAAGACATCGCTATTTCCAAATACCTTTCTGGGAATAAGTTCTTCCATTTTCCTGTCGGAAAAGACACAAAGTCCACCATTTATTCTTTGAGAATAAAAAGTATTTCCAACCTGAAATAAGTTCAGCGGAAGGCTCTTCACCCGAATACCTTCCACAGAATTTCCATTATAAAAAAAGAGAGAACCAAACGATTGAAATACAATTTCCCCTTGAACGCAAACAATGTTCCAGATTTCGTCGTTATGAAAAGTAAAGTCCTTCACCTCATCTTTTAGCGAGTGATATTCAAGGGTATTATAAGGAGTATGAACAAAATAACCGAATTCTTCGTAAGAGCCTACATAAATTTTTCCATCTTCACTGATATATATAGCACGCACAATTCCTTTTGTCGGTAATTCATACAGCCGCCAAGCACTTCCATCAAATTCCAGCAGCCCACTGTTATTACCGAAATACATCACCCCTCTTTCGTCCTGAGCAATGGCCCAATTCTGAATACCGGCATTATAATCCGACACCGAATAGCTCCTCACTATAGGAGAAAAAGGTATGGGTGAAGCTTGCAGCAAACTACTGAAAACCAAAGACAAGAAAAACGTTATTGCAATTCTCATGAGTACTGTTTATAGGTATTTACCAGCAAAGATAAAGCTTTTTGCGTTTTCGTAAAAACAAAATCGCAGATTATCCTCTTTTATAGAAAGATAATCCGCGATAATATCCAAATCCAATTTATTAATTTTCAGCAGTTTTCTGTTTTCCCAAAGGAATAGAAACACCCAAGTAAGCATTGACATTCTTCGTATTCTTACCAAAGAACATATAATCTGTTCCTGCAAAGAAGGAACCCAGTTTCAGTGCCAGACCGAAGGTTTTACCGGCTCCTTGAAGTACGGAATAGCTGGCAGCTACATTGAAAGCATTCGTCGGACGGATGCAGGCAGAGAAAGTCAGCTCATTCAAAGTTTTCGGTTTGGCAAAACGACCGGTATACAAGGCACCCACTACCAGCCAATCATTCAGTAAGGCATATTCAGCGCCAAGAACCATTGTAGAAGTCAATCCACGGGTACGGCTCTTCTCAGAAGCCTCCTCCGTCTTGAGCTGCAACATGTCATAGTTAAGAATCTCGCCGCTGTTCACAATATCCATGAACTCCTGCTGCGAGGCCGGGTCAAGAAGATCATAAGTCTGCTCTGTATTGGCTCGCGCTATACTGGTATTCGATTTAGACCATTTGATAAAGCCCAAATCAAGAACTGAAGCAGAAAGTGTCAATTTATCCAGTAACTTGTAAGATACTCCCAAATCAATAGCCCCACCATATCCGGCAAAACCAAAACTGCCAAAATCGATTTCATCGATATAATCACCATTCTCATTCTCGGGAAGCTCCAACAGCTTTGACGAGTTCTCCAAAGTTGCATCCACTTGAATGGAAGCTTTACTCGTCACTCCTGAAGAGCCGACAGAAGGAGTTTCCACATGAATCTGGTTGATGTTCAGCTTTAAGTTACCGATACCCAGCAGCATCTTCACCTTACCACCCACAGCCAGTCGGTCTGTGATATTCCTTGCAAAGCCAAGGCCGACTTCCGCATAGGAATTTATCTCAAGCTTCTGTCCATTAATGGTTTCGTTAATACCCAAATAGTCAGAAATATTGTCACCAAACTCCCGGCTGCTCATGTTATTCATAAACTGGAACATGGTTTTCGGTATGGCGGCACCGATATCATTACGCAACCCCACATTAACTGACCAGAAGTTCTTTCCTTTATACCATCCGGCAGACAGAATGTCGGTACTCAAATTCACATTCAAGTTATTGGTAGCATCCAGTCGGTTCATAAAGTCATTGCTCATGAAATAGTCGCTGTCATCACTGTTCTCAATAATGTCCATAATATCCCTATACCCCAGGGAACTGGAGTTGACGGTAGCATTCAACGAACCTATCACGGGAATATTCAGATAACCGCGTCCCGGCATCAAGGCCGGATTGAGCTGCATACGCTGGTTACTTCCTTCCATAAAGTAGGAAGTGCGCAGGAACTGGGCTTGTCCGGAAAGAGAGAAGCAAAGCAACAATACCACAGACAGCCATACTTTCAGAGAATTCAATCGTTTCATAACCTTGTCAATATTTTCATTATCACCTGCAAAAATATAAAACAAGTTAATACCCTACAAACAACTTAACCGGATAGCCGTGCATAAAAGGCTTATACAGAGACTATCCGGTATAAATTAAGGAGCAAATAAAAGAACCCTCTTAAGAATGCCCTTATACTATTTCATCATAAACATGCTCATTTGCTCTCGTAGCGGTACTCAGAAAAACCGGGGCTGCCTCCTTTCTTTGTTGCAGAGACATTGACGTCACTGTCGGAGCACTCAACATTTCCTTGTATTTTGCCGGAGCAGTCAGTATCTTTACAGCCTCTTTCAAGTCATCATCATCTTTCAACTGCTGGATAATGCTTCCACGCTGGAAATAATAACGCTTGATGATTTCTACCGCAATCATGCCCTTGATGTCCTTGGAGAAATGGTCAAGGTCACGGTCCAGATTATGCGACAATTTTTTCTCCAGCGCTTCAAACTCTTTCGAAGCATCAGTCAGATAGCCCTCAAATTCGGCCATCTCCTTCAGGTTCTTCAGCATCTTCTCTGTCTGTTGGTCGTATTTGAAGTCCGCCTTCTTCACCATCGCCTTGAAGTCCGCATAATCGGCATCTGTAATTTCAAACTTCTCTGCTGAAGGGATGGTAGGATGTTTCAGGCAATAGTCCGTTGCATAATTGAAAATAAGATTGTCATTGACAAGATAGAACAGAATGTTGGGCAGCTTCTCCTGCTTCACCGCAATGTCCGGAGTCACGCCTCCGCCATCACGCACTTCACGTCCGGCAGCCGTATGGAACACGGTAGTAAGGCTGTCCGGAATACGTCCCACACTGCCGTCCTCATTCCGGTGCTTGTAGTCGATAGCCTGCACACAACGGCCGCTGGGAATATAATATTTGGAAGTCGTCAGCTTCATGGTACCACCGTATGGTAACGGACGGGTGGTCTGCACCAATCCCTTACCGAAAGTACGGTTACCGATAATGACCGCACGGTCAAGGTCCTGCAAAGAGCCCGCAAGGATTTCTGACGAAGAAGCCGTTCCGCCATTGACCAGAACAGCCAAAGGAATTTCCAAATCCAACGGTTCACGCAATGTCTTGTAGGTATTGCTGGCTTGCTTAATCTTACCCTTTGTCGTCACAAGTGTTTTTCCGCGAGGCAGAAAGAAGTTGGCTATCTCTATAGACTCATCCAGCAAGCCACCCCCATTGTTCCGCAAGTCAATCACCAACGAAGTCATCCCCCGCTTCTTCAAGTCCAGAAAAGCCTGCTTGAACTCCTTGGAAGGATTCCCCGAGAAGGTGCTGAGATTGATATAACCTATATTATTATCCAGCACCGTATAATAAGGTATGAACGGCAATTGGATGGAACGGCGCACAATGTCGAAATCCAACGGTTTCTCTGTACCGGGACGTTGCACTTTCAGCTTGAAGCTGGTACCCACTTGTCCGCGAAGCATCTCGCTGACTTCCTGGTTGTTCTTTCCGGCAAGGTCTTTTCCGTCAATTTCCATCAAAATATCTCCGGCTTTCAGGCCTACATCGGCAGCAGGCATATTCTCGTATGGCTCAGATATCATGGAACGTTTCAGTTTCGGATTCCAAGTAATCACAGAACCTATACCACCATAGGAATTCTTCAGCATCTGCTCCAATTCGCTTTGGTCATCTTCCGGATAATACTCCGTGTAGGGGTCCAGCGAGTAGAGCATGGCATCAATGCCTTCACGGATAGTCTTGTTCGGATCAATCGTATCCACGTAGAACATATCCAACTCTTTCACAATGGAATTGAATATATCCAGATTCTTTGCTATTTGGAAACTACGGCTATCACCACTCTTAAACCCCCAAAAACAAACGGCTCCCGCTACAATCAGCAAGGCAACCATCCAGCGTATCTTTAAAATTCTTCTCATAATTATGATAATGTGCTAATATGCCAATGTGCCAATGTGCTAATAACCTGCAGCGTAATAGCGAAACAAATATTGCGCAGCCAATTAACACATTGGCACATCAGCACATTAATTAATTAATAAAATTTCTTCCTTGATTTTTTCCCATTGTGCTGCCTGAAGCTCCGTACCCACCACTTGTATCACATCTTTGGAGAGAAGGGAGCCTATCTTGCCACATTTCTCCAGCGAGTAGCCACACGTCAGTCCATACAAGAAACCTGCCGCAAAATAGTCGCCAGCTCCTGTAGTGTCCACCACTTTCTCTACCGGAGCCGCTTGTACCTGCACCATCTCTGTACCTTTGCGAATCAGAGAACCACGGGCACCCACCTTTACAATGGCTATGCTACACATTTTGGCAATGATGTCCAATGCTTCCTCCGGTTCCTTACCCGTAAAGGCCTTTGCCTCTTCCTCATTGGCAAAAACAATATCCACATATTTGTTGACCAACAGAGAGAAAAATTCAAGGTCTCCTTCTACTATATTGTAGCTCGCCATGTCCAAACATACTTGTAAGCCGGCCTCTTTAGCCAGCTCAATGGCACGGAGAATCATATCATGGTCTTGCACCAGATACCCCTCTATAAATAGGTAAGCATATCCTTTGAACATATCCAGCGAAAGATCTTCCGCCTTCAATGTAGAAGCCGCCCCCAAATAAGTGCCGAAAGTACGCTCCCCATCAGGAGAAATGAAAGTAGAGGCTACACCGGACGGAAGGGTAGTGGAAAGCAATAAATTCGCCTCTGTCCCACGTTCCAGCAGGCTATCCCGGAAAAAGTTACCGTAAAAGTCATTGCTTACTTTTCCGATGAATCCCGTACCCGCACCAAGGCATGCCATTGCCCGAATTGCGTTTCCGGCAGAACCTCCGTTAGCCAAGTGCGTCTTCATCCGGCTGAAATACTCACTAATTTTCAAGAACTTATCTTCATCAATCAGCGTCATGCTTCCTTTCGGAAGCTGCATCTCCGTCAAAATATTATCATCTTCAATGATTGCCAGCGCATCGACCAAAGCATTGCCCAACCCAATTATTTTATCCATCTTCGATATTTTTTTTGCAAAGATATTGCATATTTCAAAATATCCTATTACTTTTGCAGCGCATTTGAGAAAAAACAACATTCTTCCTTAGCTCAGTCGGTTAGAGCATCTGACTGTTAATCAGAGGGTCC
>OMNT01000784.1_pt1 | contig 32277 bp, 16 predicted proteins | sample 1672551 | NCBI WGS metagenome assembly OMNT01 (sample SAMEA3136698, study PRJEB25190) | human gut metagenome | reverse complement strand
ACAAATAGCTTTTTCCCACGCGGGAATCCGTAAACAGATCTGCATAGTTCCGGAATCCGACATAATCGTACGTTCCATATCCTTTATAATTGGTAAAACTGTAAATCACACCTTTGATCAGTGGCAATGTATTAAAACAGAAAAACAGTGCCACGATCGGAATTGTTATCAGAAGAAAGGTCATTTTTCTTCCACTCATTGATTTCTTTCCCATGCTTGAATTCCCCTTCCTTAATCTTCGTCCGCATGCTCTTTCTCGTAATCTTCCACTTTGCGGATGATATCACGGTTATATCTCTTCCAGTCTGTATCAAACTTTGTTAAGAATGCATCCACATCCCCTTTCATAAGAAATGTCTGGATCTGCGCATCTACTGACATCTCTGAAGGATAGTAATGATCCTGGTAATCTGCCATTCTTCCTTCTTCTATGAAAGATTTCACTCCATCAAGTGTTGAAGCAAGTTCAAAATCTCCTTCCTTACAAGGAACCGCTTTCTGTTCATCCAGATAACTCTGTACATTTTCATCTTTCAAAAGGAAATTAAGCACTTCATACGCTGCCTCTTTGTTCTCGCAATCTTTCATAACACTGAACTGAAGATCCACACCAGAGTTCAGCTTGTTCTCTGATGCATCATTATTAGCCGGCATTACAAAGGAATCGATATCCATATCTGGATTTACTGTCTGAATCTGTGGGATTGCATAACTTCCGATCGTGTACATTGCAGATTCTCCGTTTGCAAATGCTGTACAAGCTCCATTATAATCATAGGCAAATGGATCTTTTGGCCCATAGGCAAGCAGTGCCTGTGTCTTTTCTGCTACTTCTCTATATTCATCTGAAAATGTTGTCTCTCCTTTGTTCACCTGGCTGCAGACATCTGCCGGTGCAAGATCAACGGCGATCGCATTCCACGGTGCAAGACAAGTCCATGTATCTTTAAATCCAAAATACAATGGCTGGATTCCTTCACTCTGGATCTGTTCACAGAGGGCTATAAATTCATCCCAGGTTTCCGGAATTTCCCAGCCATATTCCTCAAACATTGCTCTGTTGTACAGAACTCCTGCTGCATTTGCCACATATGGAACGGCATACACGCCATCCTCCGGTACAAATTCAAGCGCTTTGTCTATATCCAGGTAAGCCTGTTTAATAGAGTCCAGGCCTTCATAATCTGAAATATCCATCAACATATCAGAGTCAATAAAGTTAGAGAAATTGACATCTCCACCGATTCCGATAATATCCGGAGCATCTTCTCTGATAAAACGTGTTTTAAGTACTGTCATTGCATCATTCGGAGATTCAATCGTCAAATGAATATCGTCATGAGTTGCATTGAATTCTTCTTCAATCTTCTCAAAGGTTTTTACTGCCTCCGGTTTATACTGCACAAGCTCGATTTCTATCTTTCCGCTATTTTCACTCTTCTGTCCGCAGCCTCCAAGTATCATTGCCGAAGTCATACAAAGTATCAATCCCATGCAAATGATTCGATTGCTCTTCTTATACATTTCATTACTCCTTCCTTTTACCATACACCTTTCATTTTGACACATTCCGGAATATTTTTGTCTCTTTATTCGGGTTTTCTATTTGATAAATAAATTCTAACATATCTTTATGCGACTATAAATATCTGTATTTTTTATGTTTTATAGCAAAATGCAATTTTCCCTCTCATATATTGAAGTTATCTAGCATTTTGATATATAATGATATCAGAGGTGATTTAAATGAGCGACTTACTTTTTTCTGTATTTCCAAATGAAAATTTTGTTGATCTTGGATTATATCAATATGGATGGGAACAATGTGCACCGGCACATTCTTTTGGTCCTGCCGCAAGAAATCATTACCTTTTCCATTATGTAATTTCCGGAACAGGAACATTACTTGCAGATGATGAAAACGGAAACACCATCACTTGGCAGGTAAAAAGCGGACAGGGCTTCATGCTTTTTCCGGGACAGGTCAATACTTATATTGCTGATTCTAAGCTTCCGTGGGAATATACGTGGGTAGAATTCGACGGTCTTCGGGCCCGCGAGATTGTCACAACCGCAGGTCTGAGCCTGAATCACCCCGTTTATCATGCAAGTTCAAAGGAACTTCGCAACCAGATGATGGAAGAAATGCTTTATCTGAGCCGTCATCCCGAAGAATCTCCGTTTCATCTAATTGGACATCTCTATCTGTTTTTAGATTATTTCATGCGTTCTGCCGCAACAGTTCATGTGAAGCAAAACGGAAGTATCCGGGATTTTTATATTAAAGAAGCTCTTTCGTACATTGAACAGAATTTTCAGAATGATATTTCTGTAGAAGATATTTCCGCATTCTGCGGATTGAATCGAAGTTATTTCGGAAAGATTTTTCACGATACGATTGGACGTTCTCCACAGGAATTCCTAATCAGTTATCGTATGACTAAGGCTGCAGAGCTTTTGAAGATTACTTCACTCTCGATCGCAGATATTGGAAATGCCGTCGGATATCCGAATCAGCTGCATTTTTCACGTGCATTCAAAAATGTATATGGAATGTCACCAAGAAATTGGAGAAATGAGAATAAGATCGAATAAACATATGCTTTTTCCAAAATATATTTCAACAATAAAGGGACAGTGGTTCTTTCCACTGTCCCCATGTTTCTCGGCAATTCTGCCAAAGAGTTACTGTTCACAGGTAACCTGCAAACAGTAACGCAAAAGACTCAAAGACTAGATCAAGTTCTCATTGCTCCATCAACGGAAAGGATCTCACCTGTAACATAAGAAGCCATATCACTTGCCAGATAAAGGAATGCATTTGCAATATCCTCAGATTCTCCGATACGCCGAAGCGGTATTGCATTTATCATTGGCTGGATCACTTCATCCGAAAGTGCAGCGACCATATCTGTCTTTGTAATTCCAGGTGCTACTGCATTTACACGAATGTTAAATGGTCCAAGTTCTCTTGCCAGTGACCATGTCAGACCATTTACAGCATATTTACTTGCCGGATAAGCTACTCCACCCGGCTGTCCGCAGATGCTGACCATAGAGCTTGTATTTAAAATAACTCCGCCGCCCTGTTCTTTCATAACTGCAACTGTCGGCATGACACCATTCATAACCGCATTTACATTCAGCTGCATCACCTGGTCAAATCTTTCAGATGTGTAATTGTCGATCGGTGTGCTATCAGAAATTCCTGCGTTATTTACAAGAATATCGATTCTTCCAAACTCTTCTTTAATCTTGTTAATTTCTTCTGTAACTGCTTCTGCATTACACAAATCCGGGCACGCTCCGCTTACTTCCCATGCCGGATTCTCTTCTTTCAAAGAAGCGAGTGCCTTATCAACTGTCTCCTGTCTGGATCCGAATAATACAACCTTCGCTCCATTTTCAAGAAACTTTTTCACTGTTGCGTATCCGATTCCACGGGTTCCGCCTGTAACTACCGCTACTTTTTCCTTCAATAATTCCATTATCAAAGTCCTCCTCTTTCATTCTAGATAAAATCATGCAATTGTATCTGTTATTAAAGACCCAGTTTTTCTTCCAGTTCTTTCTCGATGTCATATGCACTGAACTGCATTGGGATTTCATAATCTTCCTCCGGGCTGTGCTGTGGATTCCATACCTGTGCGTAGAATGGATTCTCTTTCGCCATCTTTGGATAAGCCCAGGAATTCTTCATACATTCCGGACACCAGTGACCACCGTGAAGAACTGCATTGACAGACATTTTGAATTTATGTCCGGATGCACACTTCCACTCAACCGGTGTATAAATATCTCCTGCATGGTCTTCTTCATAAGAACCTCCACGGAACTGCGCTGCCTTCTCAAGATCATTTACATCCAGATTCTCAATTCCCTTTTCTTCGTCATAACCATGATCCAGCGGTCTTTCCGGTTCTTCTGCCGGGTGGTAGAGTTCAAACGGTTTCGCATTCTGTTTTTCTTCCAAAGAACCAAAGAATGCCTTAATCCAATCCATCTCCATGTTCTCTTCCATCCAGACTGTACCTGTCTTCTTTGCTGCAATTTCCTTATTGTGTGCATGCATTGCTTCAGCTGTCGGCATCATAGCTGCAATCATTGGGTTTGCCATCATTCTTTCCATCTCATTCTTAACAGCACCCCAGTAAATCTTAGCCGGCATCTGACGGAAATGAAGCTGCTCTTCCAGTTTGTCAGCATCCAGGTAATACTGTCCGTGGAAGTTGAATCTTGCCACATCCTGTGGATCATAAACATCTTCATATTTGATTCCCATTGGCTCCAGTGAAAGTCCTGCCATCTCCCAGGTTGCCAGACGATAATCCTTACCAGAACTTAAATTGTATGCTTTACGCCAGAAACTCTCATCAACCCAGTCTTCGCAAAGGTTTGCCATACAGATACCGGAATCAAGTGCTGTACTCCACTCCAGTACGTTGTTCGCCGGCTGATGGAAGACGATTGGCTCTTCTCCAGCGCCCTCTCCGCTTGGGTGCTGTCCTGTCTGACGGATGGAAACCCAGTATTTCAGTCCCCTTTCAAAGACCGCTGCCTCTGAAAATACTTTTGATACTGCATAGTAATCATGGATAGACGGATTCATCGGGTCTCCGATTCGACCAAACTGTACCGGTTCAAGTCTGCTTCCTGTCATCGCAACTGTTCCGACATATGCAAAATGTACTTTGTCCGGATCCGGCTGTTCTTTGATTGCCTTGATGATATTTAATGTAGAACCGATGTTTGTATACAATGTCTTCTCCGGATATTTATCAGCTGCAGGAGATACCATTGCACCGATATGAAGTACATAATCTGCTCCGTCTACACATTTCTTGATCGTGTCATAATCTACCATATCGCCCCAGACAACTTCCAGTGACGGACACATATATTTCTTCAGAAGCTGACGGTTTTTCTCTGATGGTCTTGCAAGGATTCTTGTCTTAAAACGGTTGTTTCTGGATAAGAGCTGCTTCATTGTCTCCTGTCCCATTGTTCCTGTTGCACCTGTAATAAATACGACCTTTTTCGGCTTGCTCACATACTTATACTCTTCCTCTTTATCAAAGTTAAGTGCCGCGTCAAATGCTTCTCTTACTGCGTTAAGTGCACGTCTTGCCATTCCTGCATCACCAATCTCATAGTAACCGATTTCAAGATCATTACACATTTTTTCTAATGCGCTTCCGTCACGTTTTCTTGCTCCGACAGCCATCACTGCGTAATCACATGGGAATTCAACTTTTTCTCCATCTTTTTCACCAATGACTTTGCCGTCCTGGATCTCTGTTACTTTCACTTCTGTTACCGGAGTGATTCCATCCTGATAAACCTGCTCTGTTACACAGATTTTTCTTGTGCTTCCCATATCTGCACAGAATTCTTTCATCATCTCAAGCACTGTAACCTTAGCACCTTTTTCTGAAAGATACTCTGCAACTTCCATGCCGACCATTCCGCCGCCGATGACTACAACATTTCCTTCTGCCTTTGCTTCGCCGTTAAGAACTGCATGAGAATCTACAACAAACGCTTTATCATTTCCCGGAATTGGAGGCACGATCGGTGCTGCGCCGATTGCATTGATAAATGTATGTGGTTTGATATCTGCAATCATTTCTGGAGTTACCTTTGTATTCATACGAATGTCAACTCCAAGACGTTTTGCCTTCTCTGCCATAGACAGAACTGCTGCTTTCATCTCTGCTTTTCTCGGAGCTTCTCCTGCTGTCAGAAACTGTCCGCCAAGTGTGTCTGTTGCCTCACAAAGGATCGGGTTATGTCCTCTCTTCTTCAGAATGATAGCTGCTTCAAGTCCACCGATTCCACCACCAGCGATCAGAACTTTCTCTGGTTTCTCTGCCGGAATGAGTTCACATTCTTTCTCTCTTCCGACTGCCGGGTTACGAAGACAAGTGATGCACGGAGAATCTTTGCTCTCAAATCCATCATAGCATCCCTGGTTACATCCAACACAGTAGTCGATTTCTTCTGTTTTTCCGGCTTCTGCCTTGTTACAGAAATCAGGATCTACAAGCTGTCCACGTCCAATCACAACCATATCTACCTTGTCATCTTCCAAAATCTGTTCTGCAAGCTGTGGTGTATTGATTCTTCCGACACCGATTGTCAACATTCCTGTTTCCTTACGGATCTTTGCAGCATTGTCAATGTTAAATGCTCTTGGAATATCAATAGAAGGTACCTCGTATTTGAGACCTGCTGAAAGAATATTTCCTCTGGATACGTCAAGTGTATCAACACCTGCTTCTTTTGCAAGTTTGCAGAAGTCAATTACTTCTTCGATTGTAAGTCCATTTTCCAGATAATCATCATGTGCATCAATTCTCATAAACAGCGGCATATCTTCCGGCATATTCTCGCGGATCGCACGGATACACTCCAGTGGGAATCTACTTCTGTTTTCAAAGCTTCCGCCATACTCATCTGTTCTGTGGTTGATTCCACTGGAAAGGAAAGAATGAGGCAAATAGTTATGCGCACAATGGAATTCGATGCAGTCAAATCCTGCTTCTGCTGCACGTTTTGCTGCTTTTCCATAGCAATCTACAACTTCTTTAATCTGCTCTACTGTAATTCCAGGAAGTGTGATTCCAGGTCCCATCGGCATATCACTGGCCATCAAAATTTGTGCTGTCTGGTCCATTCCGACTGCCATACTTCCCTGCCACAGCTGGATACCTGCTTTACCACCTTCTGCATGAATCGCATCTGTCAGTTTCTTAAGTCCCGGAACATACTCGTCCTCACTAATAGAAAGAAATCCTCTCGGTGCACTTGGTGTATGAACAGAACAGACTTCCACCATATTTAAACCGCATCCACCTTTGACACGTGCTACATGATAGTCAATCAGCTGATCTGTTACATAGCTTGCTTTTCCTGAAAATTTTGTTCCCATAGCCGGGAGCATGACTCTGTTTTTCAGTTCCATCCCACGGATTTTGATTGGGCTGAATAATTTTTCAAACATATTGTTTCTCTCCTTTTCTGCGAACTTTTTTCACTCTCCATACTCTGAAACAATTTTCTGAGTTGTCGTGAACTTGTTCACCTCTTGCTTCAACTATACAATCTACAGTTGGTGGAAAGTCAACGTTAAATTATTCACAAAACACTCCCCGCTTTTGTCTCGTTTTTTCCTTTTCTTTGTCACTTTTTCTAGTTTTTCATAGATTTTCCTCTCAAAATATCTTATAATAGGAAGAAAAGTGTACACTTGGTGTACGCTTTAAATCGTATAAGTTATAGTTTTCAAGTCGAGCTGTTACTCACCACCTGAAAGAGGTGGGAGTCTTCTCGACTGAGATAAACCTTTCACATGTTAGGAGAAGTATATGAGAATCCAGGAAGTTGTCAAAAGAACAAAGCTTCAGAAAAGAACAATCTACTTTTATATAAAAGAACAATTAGTTACACCGGCTTCAAATCAGGAAAATGGTTATCACGATTTTTCAGAAGATGATGTTTCCCGCTTTATCATGATTCGGAAACTAAGAGATGCCGGGCTTCCGCTTGCCGATATTCGTTCAATCTTATCAAATCCAAGAACAGCTCCTTACTATCTCCACAAGCAGCTTCATCAGCTTCAGACACAGCTGCTTACTACCGAAGAGACAATCAAAAGTCTGGATGAATTTTCAACCTCACTTCCGGTCTGCCATTCCTTTGAGCAGCTTTCCGAGCATCTGGAAGGAATTGAATTCAAACCGGACTTCAGCAAATATCATGCACAATATACTTCACGTGATGCAAGATTGATTGCCCGTTATCTCTGGCAATCTTTTATTGATGCACCAATGACAGAATATCGCCAGTTTCTCTGGCAGAAAATCATGCAGACTACATTGGAACATATCGATTCCGATTTAAAAGTTATGGTGCAATACCTACAGGCTCTTTCCCCGGAACAATTAGATGCCGCCAATGTAAATCAATACCTGCGCAACCAGAAAATTATTGCACTCACACCGGAAGACTATCCTGATTTTGTGGAAGAATTGAAGACGTCTCTCACACTCTTTGCAACGGATGAAATGCAAATAAAAAAATGGCGGTTACTGTATCGTCCGCTGATTCGCCCTACCACTCTGTTTGCATTTTCGGCCAGCCATTTGCTGCTTGAGTTTCATCCAGATTATCAGAAATATTACAATAATATTCATGCGTGCTGTATGATGCTTAAAGATTATCTGGACAGCAAAGAAGGCGAGGAATTCAGAGCCCTTCTCACCACTGCTTTTCAAGATAGTTATGATTTTGAAGAAAGCAGTTATGGGGAACTCGAAGTTGCTGCCGCTTTTCATAAGAGTGTGTATAACAGGATATCTTTGGAAGAGCTTTAGGAGCACCCGTCCAACGGGTGGTTTGCTCTAGGGCTATAAGCCCTTATTACTAGGCCAGCGTCTCAAGGCGCTGGCTCTCTCTTTAGGCTATGGGAATTCTGTTTACACAGCCTTCCCACAGCTCCGTTCAAGCCATATTGCTCTTGACTCGTCGCTACCCCTTAAGGGGCATTGTTACTACTTGGCATTAACCCTTAAAAGGGTCTTCATATTCTTTTACACTTAACTTATCCATTGCTATATCGTGCTTTTCTTGTTCCTGGATATATTTCTTTATTGTTGCCTCATTTAATCCTACTGTGCTAACATAATACCCTTCTGCCCATAAATGATGATACGCTTATCTTTGGCGGAATACTTACTAACATATGGATATGATCTGGCATTAGATGTCCTTCAATAATTTCAACACCTTTATAACCGCACAGTTGCTTTATAATATCTCTTATGTCCTCTTTGTATTGATTGTAAATTACTTTTCGTCTATACTTTGGTGTGAAGACGATATGATATTTGCACATCCATTTCGTATGTGCGAGTGAATTTTCTTTCTTCGCCATAAATTACCTTTCCTTTCTACAATATAGCCTGAACAACTTTATTGTACACGGAAAGGTAATTTTTTTGTATAACAATCGACGCGCACCCGCATAGCGGGTTGTTTATTGTTTCGTCCATCTACATTTTTCGGATCAACGAAAAACTCCAATGGACTCAACAGGCTAAAGCCCATAACACAAAAAACAGACGACACCCAACCGAAGTTGAGTGTCGCCTGTTTGCACTATTTCTGTTTTCTTTTTCGGACAACAGCCCCGGCAATGAGTGCGATGCCTGCTGCAAGTAAGAGCAATGCACCTGCGATCGGGGTGCTGTCACCGGTTTTCGGTCCGAACAGCGGTGCTATGTTACTCGTATTGCTGCTGGTTCCATCGCTGGTTTCCGGATTGCTTTTCTCATTGTTTGGCTGCTTCGGCTGATCCGGTTTTACGGGATCTGTCGGTTTGTCCGGGGTAGATGGACTGGCAGATGCTTTCGGTTTCGCATATACTTCATACTCTAACCGACTGCCTGCACCGGTTCCGGCACTGGAAAACGGGAGATGTACCAAAACTGGCTCCACTGTGCCGTAGCCTTTTGCATTGACTGCTTTGATGTAATATATGCCATCTGCCAGACCGCGGAAAACGGCCTCTCCGTTTTCATCTGTAACCGCAGTTTCCTGTGCGTCAATGTCCAGAGCTGTGCTTATCTGCTGTATCACCTGCTCTGTCTCTTCTGCCGTCTTCGGGTAAGCCGTAATATTGTATTTTGTGTCAAATACCGGCTCGCCAGAGTCCCCTACGGTTCCTACACAGTACAGCTCAAAGCTTACGCCTTTTTTATCTGAACTGTCACTATCAAGATCTTCTAACTGGATATGTATCATTCCGGAAGAAGCTGCAAAAGCAGGAATTGTGCCTGTACACATACTGATCATCAGAATGCAGAAAAATAAACCCAACACATTTTTCGCTGTTTTTTTCATGCGCTGCTTCCTCCTTTCTTTTTCTTATCCAATTTTTTCTTTGCCTTACCGATCAGGTGTCCTGCGCCTGCTAAGACTGCCAGGATTGCAAGTCCGACGAGCGTCCATTTCACGCCCTCTGCAATTGCTTCCTTGTATGCCTGCTTCCAGGTGCTTTCTTCCTGACGTTTGACCTGATGTTCTTTTTTTTCTTCTGTATATGGGACTCTTGTCCCTCTGACTAACAGACGATGGGAGTTGATGCCGTACGGGGTACATGTTACCAGCGTCACATAATCTTCTCCCTCTTCAATGAAAATATCACTGATATCATCCGGTTCTACCACTTTGATCTGGTCTACTTCGTAAGCCAGTATCTCATCTAACACATGAATGTAAAACTGGTCTCCCTCCTGCAGCTTGTCAAGATCTGTCAGAAGACGTGCATTCGGGAGTCCGGTATGCCCGGATAAAACAGCATGTGTATTTTCTCCGCCGATCGGAAGCGATGTGTTTCCAAGATGTCCAATCCCGGACTGTAACACGCCTTCACTCGTTCCGTGATAAATCGGGAGATACACTTCGATGGATGGGATCTCAAGATATCCCATCCGCCCGCTTCCATCCGTATCGAGCATCTTCTCGTAATCGTCCGTCACATATTTCAAAGCGTCCGGATCGAAGGGATCTGTCAGTACGACAGTCCCTTCCCGTAACTTTTTGTTGTATGCCCTTGCTTCTTCTTTCAGCTCCTCACTGACTTCATCCGGAACTTTTTCCTGCTCCTCTATGTAGCCCTGCATGGCAACACTCTGGTTTCTCTCCAGCAGGTAGTTGCTCACCGCCGGATAAAATGTGATCCCAAGTCCCAGCAAAAATCCAAGTCCTAACAGCAGCGGAAATATCCATTTTTTCATTATTTATGCATTCCGATGTTTTTTCATGTAAAGTGCCATCAGTGCTGCCATTAATGTCATGAGGCAGATACCTGCTGCTACAAGTGCTACCATGCCCTGTCCACCAGTGGATGGGAGAGTGAAACCTTTTTTGTTGACTACGTTTGTATCAACAAAATGTGTAGTTGTATTAATTGTATTACTACCTGATGCTGTACCTTCCAGTTTTCCAGTTGTGGCATTATAGGTAGCTTTAATGACTACTTTTACCTTATTACTTAACAGGTTATAACCATCTGCTGTTTTTGTCTCTGTCAAATAGTATGTGCCTTCAGCAAGACCGTAAATTTTTAATATTCCCTGGTCATTCAGTGACAATTCAAGATTTGCTGTACCATTTGGATCTACAACATATTCTCCTGCAACACCACTTGTTTTTGCCTTTAATTTCACATTATCAATTGTAAATTTTACTTTTGAAAAATCTCCTGGTGTTGGATCAAATGTTTTTGTTAACTGGATATGATATGTATAGTGCTCTACTTTTGGAGTCTTAATTGTACCTGTTGATGATGTTTCTCCTGGGTTATTGCTATAAACCAATTCTGCCTTGTTATCTACTGTTCCCGTTACAATTGCATCTTTTGTGATTGTTGCACGATATACCACTTTCAGAGGTGCTCCTGCCGGATATTCAGCTTTATTACCTGTTTTACTGCCATTTACAAATAAATTCTTTTTAAAATCTACTTTAAGCGTTGTACCACCTGATGTTGCATCTGAAGTAGGACCATCTAATGTATAATTACTACTGTTTATTTCTTCAAAATTGCCATTCTTATTTTTGTCTATATATACTTTTAAGGATCCATCTACATAGCTTAATCCTTTACTCATCGTATCGTTGATTGTGTATGTAAACTCATCAAATCCTGTTGTATCAGGTACATGGAATGAAATTGTATATTGAATTTCATCTCCAACATTTCCACTTCTATTGTCTGTTTCTTTTCCATTTACCAATACTTTACCTGTCTTGGTTGCATCTACGGTGGATGTCTTCAATGTTACTGTCGGATTATAGTACAGGTCTGATCCATCTGTTTCTGTGGATGGCACTGATACTAAGAAATCACTTGTTGCTGCTGCACCTTCTGGAGCTGTTACTTTTACAAGATAATAGCCGAGATTAAGATTATTGATTGTTACCGTTATATCTGTTGAGTCTTTAGCAATCTGTTTCGTTACTGTTGGTTTTCCTGTTGCTTTATTCGATATTTCTGCTACTTTAGCCTGAACAGCAGCCTGATCTGCCAACTCATCCGCCGTTAAGATATTCTCGTATCCAGCTTCCCATGTATAAGTCATATTTCCTGTTGAATCATCAACCGAAATATTTGCAATCTTATACAGATCAAACTGATATCCTGCCAAGCTTGACTGCTGACTGCTTGTCTGAATCGTCAGACTTCCTTGTTTGTTTTCTGCTGGTTTTGCCATCGCTGTTGTTGCAAGCATGCCGACCATCATGCAGGCAGTTGCCAGTATGGCAGTGATTTTTTTCACTACGTTTTTGTTCTTCACACCTCATTCTCCTTTTCGTATATTTGTTATATGTTTTTTATTAATAAATGGATTGCTCCAATTATTCCTTTTTGGAAGAGCCAGAGATTAGCTGGCTCTTCTCTTCTTTTTCCGGCGTTTCTCTGCGAGCAGTGCACATGCGGCTGTGCCTGCCATAATCAGGATACCGGTTGTGGCTGCTCCAAAATTGCCCGAACCGCCTGTCACCGGGACATTGAACGGAAGCGAATTGTAGAACGTCAGCGTGATATCGTAGAAATATATCTTATCCCCTTTCGTCTCCGTGTAGCCTGTCGGTGTCTCTGTCACATCTGCGACATTCATCTCGTACGGAATCGTGATCTCCCGTGAAGAATTTAACAGGTTGAAGCCCTGCGGTGCTTTTATTTCTGTCAGCCGGTATCTGCCCGGTTCCAGATGTTCAAATTTTACAATACCATCTGCATCGGTTTCCTTATTTCTCACCACCGTACTCCAGCTTCCGCTATTGTAAACTTCCAACTGGAATCCGGCTCCCTGCAACGGTCTTTCGTCGCGGTCTAATTTCTTAATGGTAATGCTTCCTTCGAGTTTTTCATCTTGCACATCATTCCAGTTTATCTTGCTGCTGTCATCGTCAGGATTCGTTACCGTTACTGCGATCGGTTCCTGTCTCAGTTTATAGCCGTCCGGTGCCTTTGTTTCTTTCAGGTAGTAGATGTCCTGCTCCTTTGTAAAGCTTGTGGAAACAGCCTCGCCTAATTTATCTGTCGGTCCTACGCTTCCCACTTTCATCGTACATTCGAAATCTTTGTAGATATCAAATTCTGCACCGGAAAGTGTGGTATTCGGATCATCCTTTGCTGTTTTTCTCACATAGATCTTTGCAAGAGCACCGTTTGCGATCTGTATCTCTGCGGTTTCTCCAGCCGTCACGGAAATCTCCCATACGGTATCTGGCAGTGTAAAGGAATAATCCAGTGGTACTGCCGTCTCTTTTATGTAATAAATTTCCTGTGTTGGAACAAATTCTTCTGAAACTGCATATCCGTCATCTCCGGTCGTCAGGGTTCCATTTGCTGCGGTGCTGACATCTGTAAACGGTTTGGTGCATTTTGCATCCGTATAGACCGTAAATGTAATGCCACGCAACGGGCTTCCTGTCGTCGTCTGATATTTGTAAATCTGAATCTTCGACTTCTTCTGTGTATCATACAGTGTTACCGGATTTCCTGCTCCACCCTCTCCGTTGTCCAGATTAACTTCTGTAACGGTATCTGAGCACTCATAGCCCTCCGGCGCCTGAAGCTCTTTCAGATAGTAACTACTCTGTTTCTTTACAAATTTTCCGGAATCTGCCTTTCCACCCGCATCGGTCGGTCCGATCATTCCAATCTCGGTTCCTGCTATGCAGTCCTTCGATGGATAGATTCCATATACAGCGCCTGCTAAAACTTTGTCACTGCCAGCTTCTTTCTTTAAGATATGGATCTCTGCCATGTCATCCGCTTTTCCATTTAAAATCGGTCCGACTGTCAGTGTCGCTCCGTTTTCCGGTTTTACCGGGATGACTGTCGTGCTGACTTCATATCCCGCCGGCGCGGTTTTTTCTTTCAGGTAATACCACTCCTGTGTGATCTGGAAAGAATCACTCGTTGCGATTCCGTTCGTTCCGGTTGCCGGTAATGTCAGCAGCGGTTTTCCGGTACATTCGGCTGTCTCATAGAGTTCAAATACTGCTCCCTGCAATGGCGTTATGCCATTAGCTGCCGTCTTCCTAATCTGGATTTTGGTCTTTGCCTTTTCATCTGTAAAAAGAACTGGATTGGATATCTGCTCTGCCTCTGTTGTCACTTCTTTGATTTCGTCTGATATTACATAACCCTCCGGCGCTTTTGATTCCCTGATGTAGTAAACCTCGTCCTGCATACGGTGGAACTTCTTTGATACTGCAATTCCATCGGCTCCGGTCGGTCCGATCTCACAGACTTCGTTCTGCTGCTTCTGTGCATCTGCCATCGTCTTATAGACTTTGAAGTAAGCACCGGCTAATGTATCTCCACTCTCAGCATCTGTCTTCTTCACCTGGATCTGCGTCATTTCCGGCTCGTTTTTGATCGTCTGCGGTTCTACATAAAGTATGTTTACACTTGTCGAATTGCCGTTCTCATCTTTGCCGGAAATCGTCTTTGTTTCCACCTTGAATGGAATGACGGTATTATTGGCGTGATACCATTTTGGTGCACCCACTTCTTTCAGGTAATAGGTGTCCTGTCTTCCTGTGTATACAAATTCCTCCGACTGCGCATAACCGCCTTGGTCTGTCTTCGGTAATCTGGTTATCTCCTTCGTACACTTTTCATCTTCGTAGACCGCAAATACTGCTCCTTCGACCGGCTCCGCTGTAACAGCATCTATTTTATTCACTGCTACCTTGATCGTCTTCGTGTTCTCCGGTACATTCATGATCGTGACTTTCCGATCTGACTCCTCCATTCCAAGAAGTTTGTAAATATTTACTTCTGTCGGACCATCCGGCTCCTGATAACCTTGCGGAACCGTCTCCTCTTTGATATAGTAAACCTCCTGTGTGGCTTCGAATGTTCCGGACGTAAATACACCATCTGCTTTTGTTGACTGGAAATCTAAGACTTTCTCTCTGCATTCTGCATCTTTATACAGAGCAAATGCTGCACCGGCAAGCAGTTTTTTCGTCTTGATATCCCTCTTCTCGATATCAAATGAAATCTCAATCTTCTGGTTTTCAATTTCAAATGGTGCCGAAATCTGATCTTTCGTATTTCCGACCGCATTTCCATCTACCGGTCCATATACGTCGTCGTCATACGGCATTGGATATCCATCCGGTGCCTTTGTCTCTTTCAGATAAAATTCTTTGCTGCCAGCCCGGATTTGGTCACTGTATGCGTAACCCCTGTCATCTGTCGGTCCGATGACTCCGACAAATGATTCCTGCGTGCATTCCGAATCCGAGTAGATATTAAATTCTGCTCCTGCCAATCCATCTCCAGTGTCTGCATCTATTTTTTTGATGCCGATCATCGTATATTCCGGTGTATTGGCTGCATAGTAATCTGTCGTATCACCTGTGATCACAAGCGTATCAACGCTGTCAGACTTCACATATCCTGTGAGTTCCCGGCTCTCACGCAGATAATAAGTATCCTGCTCGTAATCGATTGTTGCCTCTGCCTGTCCATTTTCATCAGTCGGTCCGATCTCGCTAACTGCATTCTGCTGATTATTTGCATCAGTCTCCGACTTATACACTTTAAAATATGCACCTGCCAGTGGTTCGTCTGTTTCTGCATCGGTCTTATTGACACGGATTTTGATCATGCGTCTGCTGTTTTCAAAAGTAACGGCTTGCAGCTTTGCTGTGTCTGTGCCAGGTATGATCTTCTGCACCTGCTCATTTAACACATATCCGTCCGGTGCCTTGCTCTCTTTGATCCAGTAGGTATCCTGTTCTTTGATGAACTGTACGGAAACGGCTTCGCCGTTGACGTCCGTCGGTCCTACTTCGACTACCGGTTTTGTGCAGTCTGCATCCTTGTAAACTGTGAAATATGCACCTTGCAATGCCTTATTCGTTCCACTTTCTACTTTCTTTACTTTTACGTAAACAAATTTATTGGTCGTCGAATCTTTAACGTTCGGAACTTCCAGCATTGCGCAGACATCATTTTCCTTTGCGGTCACTTTCCATACGGCATTGGTTGCTGTATAACCGGATGGTGCTTCCGTCTCTTTTACATAGAATACATCCTGATCCATCAAAAGCTGCTTTGATGTTCCTATTCCATCCGATCCGGTGGTAAATGTATCTAATGCCGTTGTGCAGTCCACATCTGCATAGACAGTAAACTTTGCACCTTTCAGTAACGTTTTCGACTCTGCGTCGTATTTCTTTACCTGAATCTGCGTCCACTTCGGCGTGTTGGTTCTCTCGACAACGTACTCTTTCTGTCCAGCTACTACGTTCACGGTTGTCACTTCATTGCTCAATTCATAACCAGCCGGAGCATAAATCTCTTTCACGTAGTATGCTGTACCCGGTACCAGTTCAAAGGTCGGTGATACTGCCTCGCCGTTGTCATCCGTTGCCGGAAGCTCCATCCACAGATTCTGACATTGCCCATCTGTGTAAATGCCAAAGACTGCTCCTGCAAGCGGATCCGTTGTGTCTGTCACCGTCTTTTTAATCTTGATCTCTGCTGTTTCTGTCGTTGTCGGGATCGGTGTATTCTCGATCGTTACCTGTGTTGTGTCTTTCATCTTTGCTGTTACTTTGACACTGTCCTTCAACTGGTAGTATCCAGTCGGTGTGGTGATCTCTTTCAGGTAAAATTCGGTGTCTTTTGTGACTAACAGCTCTTTTGACTTACTGTAACCATTTTCATCCGTCGGATCCATGATCTGCACCGGCTCGCCAGAGCATGCTTCGTTATCGTAAATAGCAAAGACTGCTCCTGCAAGTTTCTTGTTTGCGTCATCTGCACTGACTTTTGTTACCTCAATAAAAGCACTGTTTTCCTCTTTCTGATCTTCAAATGTTCCTGCATCAACGATCTCGCCCCCGACGATGTCTACGGCACGTATCTCACTTGAAAGGGTATAGCCCTTTGGTGCGGTGATCTCTTTCAGGTAGTAGGTGGAAGCCTTTGCGGTAAATTCTTTTGATACGGCAAAGCCGCTGGCGGATGTCGGTCCGATTTCAAACTGCTTGTTCTTGCCATTTTCCGCATCCTGCTGCGACAGGTAGGCTCCGAAGACCGCTCCTGCAAGTTTCTCGCCTGACGATGCGTCTGTCTTGGTGAGGGAGATCTTGCTTGGTTCGGTTTCGTTGTAGACGGTTACCTCTGCCGAATAAGTACTATTCGATACATTTACTTCTATCCACTCATCAGATAGCTTGTACGGTGCTGGAACATAAACTTCTTTCAGATAATATCTTGTACCGAATACTGATCTTGTTGTCTTTGCAGTGGCTTTACCATTTTCATCTGTTGGTCCTATGATTCCCTGCGGCGATGTACTGGTCTTATCATGATAAATCTCAAATATTGCACCTTTGATTGGTTTTTCTGTCCCTTTTGCTTTCTTTATGACCGTGATTTTATCAACGCCGTTATCATTCATAATCTCTATTGATGAAACTTTTGATGTATTTTTCGGATCATCAAGTACTTCCACTTTTACTGGAAATACTCGTCCAATATTAGCAGCATAATAGTCCGGAGCACTAACCTCTTTTACATAATAGGTATCCTGCGTATATGGGAAAACCCTCGATTCTGCCGTTCCACTTCCATCTGTTGTAAAAGTTCCTGCTTCCACAACTTTTTCTGTACATTCAGGATCTTTATATACTTCAAATTTCACACCAGAAATAGAACGCCTCCATGGATCGGTTTTATAAATCTTAACTGCTGTCCACTTCCTACTGTTCTCCCAGGTAATCGTCTGCGTTATCGTATCGTTAGTTAATATCACTTCCCGTGGTGTCGCATCGAAATCATAGCCTTTTGGTGCCATAGTCTCCTTTATATACACTTTTTCATATGCTACTGGAATATCAACAAAATCCGTCGTGCCATCTGATCCCGTTTGCATAGACTCTGCAATTTCCACTGTACATGCTATATCTGCATACAAAGTAAATTGTGCACCTTCCAACGGGTTGCCGGTATAAGAATCTACTTTTTTTATCCTGAGCCTTTTCTTCATCGGCGTATTTTCAATTGTTCGCTCGATATAGCCACTGCTGTCCGAGGATACGCTTACTTCCAATGGTGTATTTTTCACTTTGTAACCATACGGCACGGTATCACTGCGCTCTTTTACCCATACATGGCTTAAAGTGTCATCTCCATAAACGGAAGAATATGCATATCCATTCTCATCTGTCGCACTTAATGTCTCGATCAGCTTTGTACATTTCGCATCTGCGTATACTTCAAATACAACGCCCGCCAAAGGATCTTTTGTATTAGCATCCACTTTTTTGATCTTTAAGCTGTGCCACTTACTTGTTGAGTAAACATTGGCAACCTCAAAATGGTTCGAATTGCCGGCTTTCAGCGTAATCTTGCGTGGGTTGACCGGGTTCGTATAAATGGATGGTGCATCCGTCTCTACTAAATAGTAGTCTCCCGGTTCCACGTTTTCCAACTGCTTATGAATGTAGCCATTAGAATTTGTAGTACCAAGATCAATCGATTCATCCGTAATTGTTGTTGTATTTGTTCTGTTCAGATAGAAATGAATACCACTTAAAGCCGTCTGGGTAGCATCTGTTTTTATCGCGTATTTATAAATCTCGATTGGAATGTCAGTTACACGTTCGTTTACAAAACTAATCGTATTGGTTTGTTCCAATGCTAATTGTTTATAACGTGGTTCACTGTCTAAGACATATTCGTCTGGTACATATTCCTCCCTGATCCATACATTCTTATATGTCGATCCATCTTTACCTGAAACACTTACTTTAGCTATGCCTGACTCATTCGTTGTAACCAATGCCAACCGGTCTTCTTCTTTACAATCTCTGGTCGGATAAATACCAAATACAACACCAGCCACCCTGCCTCTATTACTGTCTAATTTCGTAATTTCAAGATCGTAAGTCTTTGGATTATCTGCAATCTCAATCCGGTTCTCGCCTGCCTTTAATGTTGCGGTAACTGGAGAGGCTAATTTATAGCCGTTCGGTGCGGTAATCTCTGTGATGATGAACTCTTTTCCTATAGTCAGGCCACCATACGTAAACAAATAATCCCCTTGTGGAATTTCAATTATTCCATCTTCATTTGTCTTCCACACTGCCTTGGCAGCAGTGTTATCAATGCCAAAAAATTTAATATTAAACTCTGCTCCCTGCAGCGGTTTCCCGGTCTCACTGTCATATTTGTAGATAGTCAGTGATGGTTTTTCTGGTGTATTTACAAATTCAACATCTGTCACCGCGCCATTACCAGCACTCGTAAGAAAGACTTCTTTCGGATCCGTAAGCTCTTGCCACGGACCACCATCTGGATATTTAAACTCTTTAACGAAATATCTTCGATTCCAATTATTTCCGTAATCCATTGTGACTTCTGTATATCCATTATCATCTGTAGGATTCGTCTCACGTACCAAAGTTTTACAATCCTGATCTGTGTAAATTCTGAATATTGCACCTTTCAAAGGCTTACCATTATTATCTACTTTTCTGATTCGTATTTTTGATTCCAGCGTCGTAGGTTTCGCGTTCTTTATAGTTAGCTCTACAAGCTTTATTCCATTCGGTGTAAATGAAAATGTACGACCGATCCATTGTTTGCAATAGTCTTTATTGAAATCCGGTATCCACGGTGGCGGCGGACTATCTTCGTCAAATTTATATCCTATTTCTTTCAGATAATATTCAGTGTTTACATCTTCTATATATTCTATATCATCTACATATGCATGCCCAGATGTATCCGTCCAGAACTCTTTTAATACGCGAATCTCTCCCGTCGCCTTATCTCTTACACATACCTCAAATTGAATTTCCGGAAGAATAAGCGGACCATTCACATCTTCGATACTCTTATTTACTTCCAAAGGAAATGTATTTATTCTTTTCTTATTTGTAACTTTAAATTTCTTTACGACCGTTCCTTCCCGGGTATCAGATATATTTATCTCCTTTTTTTCCTTAGTACCTGTATATCCATCCGGATGTTTCGTCTCGATCAGCCAATAGCTTTCCTGTGTCGGATGGAAACTCAGTGTCAGCTTTCCATCTTTCCCTGTCGTTCCCTCTGCCACTTTATTGCCGTTGTTTGCCGTGTCTGATGTGCAGATTGCAAAGGTTGCTCCCTCCAATGGTGTAGTACCATCATCTGCATCAACCTTCAGCACTTCCACCGTCACATCATACGGCTCATCGTAGAAAGCCACACTTGGGATGGTTCCATCTTTTACTACATTGCTCACATCGACTTTTTTCACTTCCGAAGAAAGCTTATATCCTGCCGGTGCTTTTGTCTCCTTCACATAGCAGTACGGTCCTGTATATGCAAAAGTCCCTGACTTCACATAACCCAAGGAATTCGTCGGTTCCATCGTTGCTATCCGATTTTTACAAGCAGCATCACTATAAATCGTAAACTCTGCTCCACGCAGCGGCTTCTTTGTCCCGGAACCAACTTCGTATTTGTATGCTACAATCTGGATCTTATTTGTATTCGTTACCGTATACTCAATGCCAGCTGTTGCCTTGCCGTCCTGCACGCTCACCTTATATACTTTATCCGGCTGTGCTGGATAATTGGTTGGCTGTCTGGTCTCTTTCAGATAGTAAGTATCCTGTGTTGGATGGAACGTTTTTGATTCTGCATTTCCCGAACCATTTGTAGGTCCGATCTTTTTTATTACTTCTATCGTACAGGCTTCATCTTTATAAAGCGTAAACTCTGCTCCGGCAAGTCCCTTTCCATCCTCGTCCACTTTGTGGATCAGTACCGTCGTTGTCTGCATCTCATCCGTTGCATCAAGTGTAACGACTCCCCCATTTTCAATGGCAGAGGATACCTTTAATGTATAAACTGTTGAACTCAGCTTATGATATTTCGGTGCAACAAGCTCTTTCAGATAAATCTCTGTCACATTCGGATCATAATCGATCGGATCGCTGACTGCTACTCCGCCAGTACCTGTCGGTCCTACTTTTGTCAGAAGACTTAAGCTACTGCAGGATCTTTCTGAATAAACACCGTAAACTGCACCCTCCAGATAGGATTTGTCCTGTGCACAGGTCTTTACGACTTTCACCCGGTACTGGCTCCGTTCGTCCTCAAATCTTACCGTTCCTGTTCCACCTGCCGGAACGACCACCTGCTTTGATTCCTCTGCCAGCTTGTATCCATCCGGCGCTTTCGTCTCTTTTACCCAGTAGGAGGTCTGCGTTCTGACAAATTCGGCTGTTTCTGCCACGCCGTTTGCACCAGAAGTAGCTGTAACTGCCTTTCCATCCACTTTCACTGGATCGGTGCAATCTTTGTCTTTATACAGTGTAAATTCTGCACCTGCTAACGCTTTCCCTGTATCGCTCCCTGTTTTTATTATTTTGACTTTCGACGGATTTGGTTCGTTCGTCGCTGTCAGATAAATATTCAGGTTGTTACTCGTTGCCACAAATTCTTTTGACCAGCCAACTTTATGTGAAGCGTCTGCTTTCGTCTCAACTACTTTGAATTTTCCCTGATTGATAACCGTAATTGGCAGTTTCAGTGAATCATTTGTATAATAAGGTTTCTTCCATGTCAGACTGCCTAATTTGGTATATGCTTTGCTGTTTTTGTTCCATTCATAGATATCAAATTCGAAACCGTCAGACAATGATATGTTCGTATTTTCTTCTACTTTCTGTACATAGACATTTGCCAGATTCTGCTTAACGGTCGCTGTTACGGCCAGATTTCTTGTCCGCTCACTGCCATCAAGCTGTATCATAGCGGTCGGCTGTTTCCATTTTATACCATTGTATATGTATCTCGTTGCTTTTTGCACATATCCACGGAACTGTACAGTTGCTGTCAGTGTTCCACCTGTTTTCTGAAGCTGTGTATATTCCGCTTCTGTCAGCGAAATCCTGAAAGACTCAAACATACCACTGCCAAGAAACCTTACCGTTCCCACTCTCTTTCCATTCTGATCCACACAGGAAATGGCATTTCTTCCTGTATATCCATAGATGTCTTTAAAGTATGGACAGAATGATTCCGTTTCATATCTGCCTGTCGCACTGTTATAAGTCCAGGCATTTGTTGTTGTAGGTTTGAGTGTCACCGTGTTGTTTGACCACATTGCTTCATTCCAATAAGTGCTGCCATCCTTCAAAGCATCATTTACCAGAGCGAATACTTTCCAGTAAAGTCTCTGTCCATCTGGGCTCATTCTCTCTACCATTGCATTGGTAAAGACATATCCAGGTTCATTTCCAGCCCATGCGTTCAGCATATGTACTGCCATACTGGTGATATAGTAATCTTCGTTTGCGTTATACCCCTGGTATTTTTCTGTAAAGCACCGATAGCCGTAATAACGTGCGCCGTGGTACAAAACGTAGTTTAACTGTTTTTGCAGTGTATCCGAAAATGCTCCGGAATTTACGTTACTGCCACCCGGTGTTGCCCTGTTAGACTCAAGACAGTAGACCAGACGGTTATAGCCATTCACGTTCTCTGCATACATGACTTCTGTACCGGTAGCCCAATCCCAGGATTTACATTTAAAATAATCCATAAATACCCCGGTACCGACAACATTGACAGTACTTACCGCATAGGCAGCAATACCATCCTCTGCATCTTCTGCAAGCTCCATCTCCATATCGCCAGTATGTCCGTAGATCAGGACACCGTCGTGCATGTACTGCTCGTCCGCGTATATGGTGATCGTCCTTGTAAACTCAATATCCTCGTAGCCTGCTTCTTTTGCAGTCAGACGATACCGGATCACATAATCCCCGACATATTCACAGTCAAAATCATCGTCATCGATCACGGACAGTGTATAGTGTTCCTCATCATAGGTGATGCCGTCTGTCAGTGAAAAATCCCCGAAGTCCTCTTTGGACTGGACGAGAAATCTCAAATCCTCTGCCTGGTATGCCGGATGATCTGCGCTGTCCTCTGATTCTTCTGTTTCGGTCGCTTCAATTGTCTCCGTTGCTTCCGTGCTTCCGGTTGTTTCTGTGCTTCCGGTTGTTTCTGTATTCTCTGTTGCCTCAGTCACTTCGGTTGTCTTCGTGCCAGCAGTCTCTGTATCGGATGCTTTCTCTTCGGATCCTGTCCTGTCACTCTCGTCTTCTACATCCGTGTTCTCTGTTTTCTTCGCATCCGCAGAGACAGACTCATCCTGCTTGTCTGCTTCTGTTACATCCAGCCCTACACGTTCTGCGGATGCATCTTTATATGAAATCATCCCGTACGCATTGACTGCTTCGCCCGGACATGTGATTACGATCAGAAGTGCTAATAAAAATGCAATTGTTCTTCTTCCTGGACCCTTTCTCATTCGCTTGTCCTCCGATTCCTTATCCTGTCTGTGTCAATGTAAAAAATTGACCTGAAGCGATTTCGAACAGTTGTTGCTGCCTGGAATCACTTCCAGTCACTCCTACTCTCCTAATGTAGTTTTATTATACCCCTCCCCTGAATATTCTGTCAATATCGTATTATCATAATAATTGTTCAGTTTTTTTAGCATATTGCTGTTTTATAAAATTTTATTCTCTATTTTTTATGTTTCTTGCTGTTCTGCCGGTTTCCACGCAAACAAAAAAACCAGCATACGCTGGTTTTTTTGTGTTTATATACTAACTAAGGGGATTAGATTCCACGAATCTAACCGAATAGATTCGTGCATCTTAATGAAGTTCTCTGCTTACAAAATCCGGATATCCTGATTCAAGACCATGTTCAGATGAGTCAAGACCTTCCATTTCCTCCTGAGCCGATACTCTCAGTCCGATTGTTTTCTTAAGAACAGTAAATACAATTGTCATTGTGATGATCGTCCAGCCTGCAATACATGCGATACCGAGTAACTGGATCAATAAATGATGTACACCACCACCATATAATAAACCGTCATTGTAATCAAAAAATCCTACTGCAATTGTTCCCCAGATACCATTGCATCCGTGTACTGCAACTGCTCCGACCGGATCATCTACTTTTAATTTATCTTCAATAAAATATACTGCCACACAAACAAGAACGCCAGCTATCGCACCAATCACAAAAGCTCCTATTGCATCTACATTCGCACATCCGGCTGTAATTGCTACAAGACCTGCCAGAGATCCGTTTAAGGACATGGAAACATCTGGCTTTCCATTTCTAATCCATGTATACAGCATTGCTGTACAAGTTGCTACTGCAGGTGCGATCGTTGTTGTTGCAAAAATCTGTGATAACTGCATGGTATCCGTTGCTGCTGCGCCATTGAAACCATACCATCCAAACCAAAGGATAAATACACCAAGTGCACCGATCAGAATATTGTGTCCTACCATCAGGGACGGAGTTTTCTGGAAGGTTTGATATTTAGAAACTGTTTCATAGTTTATACACTGCCTCCCTTACTATTCGTTTGTTTATTGTCTCCGTAATGGCAGGTATTGTTAGCTACTTTATTTGCAAATGGTTGGAAAGAGACGACTAGTGGCACCAGCCTAAAGGTATAGGCCACCTTACATAACTCACATCGAAAATGCCATAACCACAACACCCAACACCACCAGAATCACTCCCGTCACACGGTTCAACGTCTTTGGTGTCGATTTATTAGCAAATACATCTGCTATTCTTGCCCAGAGGAAAGTAAAAACAACACACAAAATCCACACACTCCAGTCTGGTGCCCCACCAATGGCGAAGTGGGATACTGCTCCTGTGAAAGCTGTAAATGTCATGATAAATACACTGGTTCCTACTGCTGTCTTCATTAACATTTGCAAAAAGCGAACTTCTTTTGGCGAAAAGTAGCCATGGCAAAAGAGATATAAAACTTTTGAATCATATTCCATGCTTTCATAATTCGCTTTATTCTCAATCACAATAATTTTTTCAACATCATTTCGTAAAGTTGGAACGGCATGCTCTAATGTCTGTGCATTAAGTACTGTTCCATAATAATTCGAAGAAGTGTCAATTTTCTCCTCGCTCGCTATGCCACTGCGATCTGTCAGACAATACTCCACAGCACCTTTCCATTCTAATGTCTGAGAATAACTTAATATTCCATGTGCTGCCAGTATCTCATCATCTGACATTCCCTCGTCATATTGCGGAGAGTATTTCAAAGCTTCAATGACTGCACCTTGATAAATGCGTTCGAAAACTTTAGATGGCGTGATATCATTTTTCTTTTCAAATACTTTGGAGCTGAACACGCGCTTCCATTCCGGTTCTTTCAGATCAGCTAAAGCTTTCAGGCATTTAAGAAATTCTTCATCCTCCGCTTTGGATAACTCTTTCGTATTTCCTTTATTCAGCTGTTCTAACACATGATCACAATAAGCGCTTAGACAGCTTTCGGATACATCCCCCTGCAGTTTGCATATTCTTGAAATTGCCTGTAACTGGCGTTCTCTTGGATCCATGATTCCGATCAGCTCACATAATCTTGGAACCACTTCTACCCTATAATCAATCCTCGTAATATCTGTATTCATTTCTCTCCAGTCAAAATGCAGATATCTTCTCCGCCTAATGCTGGAATTCGTTCCAAAACTTTTGCCTGTCTGACCAGTTCCTCTCTGCCACCTACTGTTTTCAAAAGATTCCCATCCACCTTTGGATGTTTCATTCCTGAGAGATTTCCTATGCGATAGTCCTTTGTATTCGTCTTATCAATCAGCCATTTTGCCAACGGCAGATTCTCTTCATTCCATACTCTTTCCTTATTCATTTCCCTCAACCATATCAAGGTAATCACCTTTATCAATGTGCATCATAGACACCTGATTCTGATGTCTTCGGAATCCATAGACACAGTCTACATTTCGTATCAGCGACTGTAGACGTTCATCCGGTACACATACGATCAGCTGAAGCTCCAGCTCTCTCGCATAATGAAGACACACTTCGCTTCGCTCCTTATCCATCTTGGAAAATGCTTCATCAAGAAGCACCAGACGGATCTTAGAATCACGGTTTGTCTGCTGCATATAGAGCATCGCAAAGCCTGCAAGCAGTGCGACATATTTCGGGTTCTGTCCCTCTCCTCCGGAGTCACGGCCTGCCATATCATCGACTGCATTTTTGCGGATATTTCCATTCTCATCCTCTACCTTTTCATACATACTGAAAGTCAGATAATTACGGTAATCTACATACTGCTCCATCTGCTGACGATACTGGCTTAAGGATCTTGCATCTTCCTCCTTCGGAGGCATGAACTTCTCAGTCAGACGCTTGATATCTTCTTCATACTTCTGATAGAACTCATCCTCACCAAGACTTAACTGACCTTCAAATCCGTAGTCATCGAACACTTTACTGTCTAGTTCAGGTGCTGTAAGCATCTCATAGAACTGTCCGTTTTCATTCTGAGCCGGTATGATATCAATCTGGTAAATACTATCTGAGAACTTGATCTTCGCAAGCAGACGGTTGATCTCTTTTTTATGTCTGTAAGCTGCCTTGATTTCACCATGAATGGAAGCAATCACATTTTCACGCAATGTATAGTAAACCAGATTATACTGCTTATCGAATTCTTCCTTGTACTTCGGTTCGAAATCTTTCCTGCACTGATTCAGCACTTTGTCATACACATCATTTTCATGTTCTATTCCTGTAAAACCATAGGCCGGATAAGCATTATTGAACTTATTTCTACTTCTTTGCAGTTCTTCTCTCTCCGTCTCTTCCAACGTTTCCAAAGCATCCTTTTCTTTTGTCTTGTCTCTCTTATAAGCTGCTTCGCTCTGTACTTTTAACGCATCTGTTACTTCATTCTGAAGCTGTTCGTTGACAACAAATCCCTCTGTCAGGAAGTTTATCTTTTCTGAAAATGATTTGATATTACTCTCGATTTGTCCCTGTGTCTTCGCATACTGTACTACTTCACTCTGAATGCTATCAAGAATCTCTGCATTTTTCTTAAGTAACTCCAGCAATTCCTGCTTTTTCTTCTTCAATTCGACGGTCCGGTCGCCTCGTTTCAATTCTTCTACTTCCAGACGTAATTTTTCCTGTTTCTCGTAATAATCCTGAAGCTGTTCCGCTGCTTTTGAAAGATGTAAGATCTGTTCTGTGCTCTGGTTCAGACACTCGAATTTCTGTGCTGCACGCAGTGCCATCTCAACACGGCAGTCCTCTTCCACTTCCTGTTTCAGCTTCGCTGCTTCTTCTTCCAACTCAAGAAGTTTCGCCTTTGACACTTTCGTTCCGATACAGGCATATTTCTCATAATCATTCTTTCTTAAATGTCTGAAAATGTAATTGCTGTAGGAATAACAGTCCTTTGTGACACCATCTCTCGTCTCATGAAGTTCTTCCACCGTCTCACATTTCTTAATGCGGCCTAAGTATCGCTTCAGACAAGTATCTACATAAGATTCCTCTGCGCGCACACACTCGTACAGTGTATTCTCATCTGCCTTCGGCTTGTCTCTCACGATTGCCGCAGTATCCATGAGTTCGACATCCTCGATCCCCTTCATCTGCTTCATTTTGCGAAATGCTTTCGCAGCATCTAACGTATATTCAGGTGCTGTCACCAGACTGTGTTTCACACGTCCCATACGTCCTTCGATTGCATTTTTCCACTCTTCATCCGTAATATCAAACAAGTCCGCAAAGATATTTACATGGATCGTTCTTCCATACTGAGTACTAAGTATATTCTGCAATTCCTGTCTTGCACGCTTCAATTCCGCACGATATGGTTTTCTGTCATTTTTGAGGTCTTCTACCATCTCCCGCTTCTCTTGAAGTTCTTTCTGATTCTCACGAATTCTTTCGCGAACATCGCCTAATTCTGTATTAATATTGTCAAGCGCATCACTTAAATATTGCTTTAGCTTTTCAATCGAATCTTCACTCACAACACCATCTCGGATATCATCAATTCTATGCAGCGCCTGATTGCTCACATAAGCACTGACTTCATCGTCTTCCTCCCAGGCTGAAAGACCTTTTACGATATCTCTCCATTGTTCTGAATTCGTTGCCAGGAGCTGGATCGTATTTTCAATCTCCTTTAGTTCCTTCTCTTTCTGTCCATAATCGCTGGCTTTGAGTTCTGCCTCGACTTCCACCTGTTCTTTCGTATAAGCATCTTTCTCTGCCAAATAAGATTTTCTCTTTTCTTCTTTTTCCTCAATCTTCTTGAGAATATCCTGCAGATCATCCTCTTTCGATTGCAAATGTGCCTTACAATTTTCTATTTCAATATATTTTAAGATCTGTTCCACATAGATCTTATCAGCTCTTGCTTTCTGCAAGGCTAGATTATGCTGACTGATCTCGTCAAGCATTTTAATTCTCTGTTCCAGATCTTCTACGCGTTCCTTGATCTCACGGTAAGCGCCAAGCTGATCACTGATTGTTGCAACTGTGTCTTCCTTGCTCTTTGGGAACATATAATCTTTGATAAACTGTCCCGTTCCGTTCGTCATACGAAGTGCAATCGCGCTTTTCTCCATTGTCATCATACGGCCCGGCTCTACATAACCAAAGATTGCATCATAAACCGTTTTCAAATACGCTTCTTTCGATGGATATACACGGTTCACATCTCCGCGACCTCTGTTGTCAGCCGATTCTATCCTTGCTTCTACCAATTTTTTAAGTTTCGCGATTGTATACGGGACACCTTCTTCTGTCAAATATTCATCCTCCGGAATCTTTCCGGAATGACTGAAGAAACAATGTTTCCTGATGTCTGTATCTGCCTTTCCAACCTCAAATGAAACACCAATACAAGTATGTGTATTCTTTCCTGTATCCTTAATCTCCAAGACGATCTGAGAACAGAAGTCCTGGTCTTCTCGGTTAAAGGAACCGTCTTTCTGCGCTCCTCTAAGATAACTTAGAACACTACGCCTGTTCTTCGCGTCATCTGCCGCTTTATTCAAGAATGTGGAAGATATACTTCCATATAAAACAACCTGGATCGCATCCATAACAGTAGACTTACCAGATCCACTTTTCCCACTGAAAAGATTCACATACTCATGGAACTCCATCACTTTGTGACTGATACCGCCCCAGTTATTCATTAACATTCTAGTAAATATTTTCTTCGACTGTTTCTCTTTCATCTTCCACACCTCCCTCTGCTTCTTCCTGGATTTCCTGTTCAGAAACTTCTTCTGTAATCTCTTCCCCTGCGTACTGATCTTCCTGATATTCTTTGATCAGCGCAGTAATATCCATACTTCCGCAGTACAGATTGATCGTGCTGTAGATATAAATCGGAGTCTCATCCTCAACATTCTGGATTGCTCCCGGCACTTCAATGATCTGATGCTTACTCATCACATATAAAGCTTCTTTCCACTCACCCATCGTAAGCTTATAATTAATCAGATTCGTATTCTTTCCATATTCACGGATCTCCGCCAGATTCGTCACTGTAGCTTTCAAGCCTTCTCCTAAAATCTTATCTCTGTAAATTAATTTAACCAGTAAGATTACTTTTGTAACGGTGGCATTTATCTTTTCTATCGCGATTCCATCTCCATGTAAACGGTAAATGTGTTCCTGTGGGTCATGCACTAATTCACAGCTTAAAACAGACAGATAGTCTTCAATAAACTTTCTGTGTCTTGTACAGATCTCATAATGCAGATTGTCTCTTGGGACAAGTGTTACAGGATCATATTTCATCTGTAAAATACATGTCTGTCTGAATAATGCAGCAATTGTTTTCTTCAGGTTATCAGCTTCTGTCACTGACAATTCTTCCATATAATTAACCATCTGATTCTACTCCCTCTATCGTAAGTTTTGAAAATCGGAAACCAGCCTCATTCTCCATCTCCTGCGCCACTTCAATCTGTGCCTTACTGTCCGCAGATTCTGTTGCATGCTGCCATACCATAAATAACTTCTCCAAATCTTCTATTGATTTTACAGTATCTTTTGTCACTGTGAATTTTCCATTCTGTTCATTTTTCTTTCGGAAATCTCTGATCTCTTTCTGCGTATACAGTGGTTCCAGGACAAATTCTGTCATATTCTCTTCCTGTGATTTCTCAGGTGTTACCGCCTGTGGAGTGAACTTTTCCTTCTGATTTTCACGTCTTTGATACAGACTCTTCTCTGTCATAATCTTATATGGCTCCGAAAACCTAAGTTTTGAAGATAACTTATCCAGAATCTCTTCCGACTTGCCACTTTCATTGATCAGATTAATCAGTGCGACTGTCTGATCTTCTTCCATTACACCTTCCATCATAATGTACCGGATTCTTGCTGCGGCACGGCTTGCAAATACTGTCTTTTGTTCAATCAGCTTATTATATCTTCGCTCAATCGCATCAAACTCTCTCGAAATCTTATAGAGCATATCTGTCGCCTCTTCACAGATCTCAATCATTCTTCGCAGACGATAAGATTTTCTCGTATTTTCCTCTTCGCTTAAGAGTTCTGTTTCAAATGAGTATTTTCTTGCTTCTGTCTTTTCCAGATTTTCTTCGATCAACTCTTTTACAGCTTCTTTGTATCGATAAAAGCTGTCTGTTGTAGTCAATATCGCATATTTTTTGCTATCACTGTTATTGATCTCTTTCACAAGTACTTCCTGGATTCCTCGGAAACTTCTCTGCTTTGACAGTTCATCGAAATAACCTCGCATTCCCTCCTGCATGTTCGCGAGCATCTGCAGAAGTGCTCTTGATGTATGAAGCGCACTTTTTAAAATCTCATTATTCTTCTCTTTGTCTAAACTGTAGGTATAGAGATGACTGTATACCGTAAGCACACTCTCTCGTTCCTTACCGTCATTTTCACTGTATAATTTCTGAAATAATTCTACAAACAGCTGACTGTATTCCGGAAATGAAACGACATAACTGTTCAACGTTTCATCATAATCCCTTCTAAGCCATCCCCAGTCTTCAAAATGCTTCAGACTGACTGATGCCATGTTGGCTCTGGTGATCAGTTCTCCTTCTTCATCGACTCTTGCCTCACTCCAGTCCAGTGCCATCTTCGCCAGTCGTTCATTCATGATCATCTGACACTCTCGTTCCGTAAGCCCGAGAAGAGAATAAGACTGACTGCTCTCCTCATAAAGCGCTACCAGAAACTGCATATAGAATTCCATATATTTACTTCCGAATACCTTGTAAAAATCCTTCGGAATCCGACTGATCAGATTCATTCGTTCCTCCTTCACCCACAAACACACGGGATTTGCTCCTATCAGTATACCGAATTTTGCCCCTAAGAGCAACCTTTTGGGGACGTAGTTATTCTGCGTTTTCTACCGTAACTTTTCTATTTTACTACGCCCCCTAGTACTACGCTGGCCGCCAATCCGGCGAGTGTTGCCAGTAATGCCCCTGGCAGTGTGTATCTTGTTTTTGTTACTTTTGCGGTCATGAAGTAAACGCTCATAGTGTAAAATATTGTTTCTGTGCAGGACATGCTGATGGATGCCACAAGTCCCAGATAGGAATCTGTCCCGAACTCTTTGTAGACATCAAGGAGTAATCCTGTCGCTGCGGACGAGGAGAACATCTTTATTATCGTGAGTGGAACTAATTCGCCCGGAAATCCGATATATTGTGTAACTTTTCCAATCATTTGTGCCAGAAATTCCAGAAATCCGGATGCTCTTAGTACTCCGACTGCTACCATAAGCCCTACCATAGTCGGCATAATTTTGATAACAGTCAAAAATCCGTCCTTCGCTCCTTTTACAAATGTGTCATAAACTGGAATTTTCATTGTAATTCCATAACAGATAATCCCGAATATCATGAGTGGTACAATAAAATCCGACAGGTAAAGAAATAGTTTCAATTCTTGAATTCTCCTTTTGCTTGCCCTATACTATCTGTTGTATATTATGCCGGTGGGATAAAATCCATACCGGCATCAGAAAGGAAGTTTCCGAAATTGAATCTTTTACATAAAAATAATACAAATGCTTTACCAAAAGCAAAATCTACGGATACTCATGACTTTGGTGAGGGCAGCATCTCTGGAAATATTCTGCGTCTTGCAATTCCTATGACGCTTGCGCAGCTCATTAATGTCCTTTACAACATTATTGACCGCATTTACATCGGTCATCTCCCAGACGTGTCCACCCAGGCGCTGACCGGAATCGGTCTGACTCTGCCGGTCATTACAATCATCACCGCTTTTACCAATCTGTTCGGTATGGGCGGCGCACCGCTTTTTTCTAT
>OMNT01000748.1_pt1 | contig 33167 bp, 36 predicted proteins | sample 1672551 | NCBI WGS metagenome assembly OMNT01 (sample SAMEA3136698, study PRJEB25190) | human gut metagenome | reverse complement strand
TTCGGGTTGACAGGCCGGAACGAAACGGGGCGGAGAGCGGCAGCCGGGTGAATTACCGGCTCTATTTAATCTGTAATGGAGTACAGGTACATTGGCATACGGGCTTCGTATCAAACATTGAAATTCATGTGAGAAGCAACCGTATTAGCCCAAGTATCCTGCTTCAAGTACAGCTCCTTTCATTGTCAGCATGAATTGGAATGCACTTTTGTAGTGGACTGCGGTGAATTAAAACAGAGCGAGGTGTATTGTAGAATATCCTTGAGGTGAATCGGGATGTTAAAATACTCACAGCGTTTAGCTGACGCCGTAAAGAAAGCCCGGTCAGAACTCGGTCTCACGCAGGAAGAAGTAGCCGACAAGTGCTATACTGATGTGCGCACCATCATCAATATGGAAATGGGCCGTGGAAATCCAAAGCTCAAGACCTTATTCAAAGTTGTTCGTGCGCTTAAAATAGACGCAAGAGAGCTTTTTGACGATGGTCCGCAGAGCGACAGCCCTTCTGTTCGACGCGTGTGCCTGCTCATCAATGAATGCAGCGAGGAAGAAGCGGCCACCTTGTTTCCCGTGATCGAGGCTGTTCTGAACGCTTTGCGCACCAACAAGGGAATCAAAATTGAATAGTCCCACAAACGCAAACAGAGCCTGCTCCCGGTAAAATATCGGGTAGCAGGCTCTGCGCTTTAAGCGTCCGGCTCTTTGCTGGGGACCATTTTCAGTTTTACCACGTCGATCAAAATCTCCCGCTTGCACTTTGGACAATAGAGCGGGAACTTGACCAGAACGGTATCTTCATACACCTTTGTTCTTGTTTTACCGCCACAGATCGGGCAGTGTATCCATAGCGATTTTTGCTTTGAATCCATATCTCTTGCCTCACTTCACTATCAAACTCTGTGTCAAGCACCTGATTTTAACGATAAATCCGTTTGGCAAGTGTAGTTTTCTTTCAATCAAAACGATTCGCTTAAATACACTCCATCAGGATTTCATACCATGTTTTCTTGCGGCACATAGCCCACCATGTAATAGTTATCGTCGCAGTACACCAGCGCCAGCGGACTGACCACATACCATGCGCCTTTTTTGCGCAGGATGCGTTCCATCTTTACGCCATAATCAAAATACCTGAACCGTATGCATACATCCCGGTCAATCGCGGCATGGATGTGGTCGGCATTGTTGAGCACATTGGCGTTCATGTTTTTCACGCGGTTGGCAACGATGATCTGCCGTTTCAGCCCTTTGGCCTGATGCACGGAACAGAGCGATTCCAGCGCGCCGACCAGTTCCATTGTTTTTGCCTCCGACAAAAATCTGCTGGACAGCAGCGCATCAATGATGAGCTTGAGGTCCGCCACCGAAAAAGGCCGGTTGTCCAGATAATAGCCGAAGGTGATTTCATCCTTCTCAATGCGCGGCCTTTTGCAGCCGCCTCCGCCGCCGGGCTTGAGAAAGCAGTTGAGCACATTGATGTCATCATAAATCCCCTTTCGGTCCGCGTGCGGGAAGCCTTTTTCCTCCAGCCGGGCGGCTATCCTGTTGGCGGTCAGCGCATGTTCGGCGTCGGTTTCTCTCTCCAAAATGCGCATCACTTCCAGCAGCTTCATTTTGCGGCCATACAGATTGACCTGCGGCGCATCCTCTTCACGATCATAAACGGCCATGGTGTACTCCTTTTTAAAACAAAGGGTTTATTCTTACATCTGATAGGCTTTATTTTACAACATCAGGCCATAAAATGATAGGAACGGAGCCTGCTTTTTAGAGAAAAGCCATTATTTGATAACGTTTTGGCCCAAGCCTTTTCAAAAAACCGTTCCGGCGCTTCCTTCGGCGGGGGAAAAGATTTTTGAGGAACAAAAAGAAACCATGCCCGAAAGATGGCCCGCATACAAAAAGCCGGTTCATGCAGAGCACGCACGGACCGGCCGCTTTGCCTTTGCGGCATATCAGATTTTTGTTCCGTCCCTGAACTCAAAGCCGAAGTAATAGGTGGCTTCCAGTGCCTCCGCGATTCGCTCCATTTCCTCCGAAGAAAACTTGCCTGTTTTCATTCGCTGGTTGAACGCTTGCGGACTGGAACCAACAGCCCGCGCCAGTTCGGCTTCGCTCATGCCCTTATATGCAAGTGCCATTTTGATTTTCTGTGATATGGTCATGGAAACACCTCCATTTTTTATTATATAGAAAACGCTTTCTTTCGTCAAATATAAAATGAAATTGTAAAGAAAAAGTTTTATTATTCTGTTGACAAAATAAAGCATATCGTTTATAATATATTTGTAAGGTTGATAAAATCAATTCAACCAAATAGCAAAAGGAGGCCACCACATGAGCGACCAGAACATGGAACCCAAAGTCAAGGAACTGATGGAGCTTCGCCGCATGAAGGAGGAACTGGAAGCGGAGATCACCGCGCTGGAAGACCAAATCAAAGCCCGCATGGGCAACGAAGAAACGCTTTTGGCCGGAGCGTTCAAGGTCAGTTGGACCACCTACACCGCCAGTCGCTTTGACAGCACCCGCTTTAGGAAGGACCACGCAGAGCTTGCGGCAGCTTACCGTTTTTCATATTCGTTCCGCTCATGCTGGGTGAAGGTTGGGTATTGACCAGATAGGTTTTCCTCATGGGTTCGCAGACCGTTATCACAGTCCCAGTAAAGGTTCATAGTGGTTCGGGATGCTTCGATGTTTTCAGCGTTGTCTACATCGAAGCTGCGGTCATTGTGCTTGGGGTTGTAGACGCCGTGTTTTCCTGCACGGCCATTGTGACGGGATACCCGTTGCTTCTGATTTGCGATGGGCGGTCACCTCCTTCTTGTTTATTTCACTACTTTTTTCGGTTGCCGAGTTGCTTTCGTTTCCCCGAAGGGTCCCTGTTTCGACAGGTAATACCCAGTAAAAAGTGTCGAACCCTCCGGGCCGCTGCGCTTTCGACACTTCACTGGGCCAGAGCGCTCCGCCTCTGGACTCCGGGCAAGGGTCTTCCCCTTGCATCCCGCGCAGGCGCTGCCGCCCTGCACCCGGCCCAGAGGGCTTGCCACCCTCTGGACTCCCGGCAGCACAAAGGGGTCATGCTTGTGTTTGGGCATGACCCCTTTGCTTGATGGGCTGGTGCTGATTGGGTGACTATTGGTGTCCCCTGACACTGTTCGCGCACCAGCAGGAACAGATTTGGTGCGGCTGCGCACCACGGGATGGTCAGCTGCCGAAGCTCTCGAGGATGTCGTCCAGCTCGTCATCATCGGGTTCGTTGTTTTCGGGGATGGGTTCCGTTTGAGGAGCCTGTCCCAAAAGCTGGAGGAGGCTGCCTACAGAGAGCGGAGCCGCCGCCATCTCCTCCCGGACAATGGCACGGATTTCATCACGCTGATTCTCATCGAACAACTGCGTATCGCTGCTTTGACCACCGAAGTAGGCGTTGACAGCTATCGCAACCAGTGCACTGTAGGTTTCGTTATGCTCCTGGTGCTGCTTCTGGAGAAGTTCAGCCGCCTGCTTCTCCGCAGGCTTGGTCAAGTCCAGGCGCAGCGTCGTGCGGAAGATGTCTTTCATCCGGCCTTTGCCTCCCGGTGCAGCTTCCGCTCAGCCAGGTATTCATAGCCCTTGGCGGTTGCGTGAATGTCCTCGATGATCGTCACTCGGTTTCGGTCATATTGGCCAAAGTTGCGGATAAGACATCCACCACCGCCCACAATCCACAGGCGCATGGTCTTCGGATCGTATTCATGCTCTCGCAACTTCCGCATGATTTCAGCCGCATACACGCTGGCGGCTTCGCGGATGGTCTGCACATAATCCCGGTCGATGTCGGCATCGCCATAGCGAAGCACCTGTTCAATGACGACATCCGGCACCGTGCGACCAAAGCGCTGCGTCAGCGCCTCGCGGGCTTGCAGCATGCACTGATAAGTGCCGTATTTCTCCGTGAAGCACTGATCCATCACGGCCCGACGGTTGTTGATGGCCATAATGTTCATGGTTCCGTTGCCGATGTCGCACAGGATATTCGCCCCGGTGAATTTCTTCAGCTCCGGGACGATAGCGGAATAGCCCTGGGCGTACACATCCGCGCCAATGATGTCAATATGATAATCAACGCCGCGCCAGGTAAAGTCCACATGGCTGTTCTGGAGCAGGTACGCCCGGAAGGGTTCGCGCTGGGCATCCACCCAGGTTAAGGGGAGACCAGCCGCAATGTACACCTTTGCAGTGGTCAGCTTGTTGTGCCAAAGCTCCTGACCGATACCCGCCAGCGTCAGAATGTAATGATCCTGATTGCCGACCTTGTCGAGGGTAAATTCTCGATGACCGTCACCGATGACATAATACTTTCCGTTATAAACCAGCACATCATGGGCGTGGGCGGGCTCGTGATCGTAGCAGACGACGTTGGCGGCAAAGATACCGTTGGCTGTCTTAAGGTTGCCATAGCCGTTATCAAGGCCAATGATTTTGATGTTGTTGAATTCCTTCATAAATCTCACTTTCTCCGCTTTTGCGGTGTCAAATATAGTTGGTTGGAAGCCGGGGTCACACAATCAAGGGACATCATCTCCTCCGTGAAGGGCTTTTTTGCCCCTTCACCCTGATGATGATCGAATTTGCAAAAATCGTGAAAAACACCCGACAAGCCAAAATCAAAAAACATGACAAGGTTCCAGTGTTCCCCTTCCCATTTCGTAAAATTTGAGTTACAATGTATTAGGAATATATGTTCGTATTTGCGGAGGCGATTTGCTTGAACAAGCAAAAGGGAAGCGGCATGCTCTCCTTAACCTTTATAGACGATACAGTCACCTACCGAGGAGAAACCCGGCCCACTGGTTCCGTTGCCTGTATGGCAATGAACATCAGCAAGGAGACCGTGGATGCGGCGCTGCCACTATGTCAGCGAATTGCGCCGGTCAATACCATGCTGCGAACTGGTGTCGCTGATAAAGCAGCCATGAATAGCGCAAGACTGGCAGCTCATGTGTTGCTACGGCTGATTGCTCAACATGAGCCCTTCACATTTTTCACCCATCCAGAACTGGAGCGGCGTCTGGATCAGGTTTTCATCATGGATGCCTTCAAGAAAATCCACGCCTATCAAAGCACCGTGCTTGCTGGAACGCTGGATGACGCTGCGCAGGAGAAGTTTGGCCCTACGATTGACCTGATGATGCTGACTCCTGCATTGGCGAATTTCAGCGATGCAATCACCTTGCTGCAGGAGCATATTGTTCCGTTCGCGGAAAAGCTGGACAAAGGGAATTTACCTCGAACCCAGGAAGCCTACCTGGCAGAGTTCAGCGAATCCTTCCCGGAAGATGTCCACATGGGTGATGGCAGTGATTCATGGCTATCCATGACCAATGTTTCCGTCCAATACACCGCTGGAACATCGAGAAACCGCCCGCAAATGAAAAAGCACATGCACTTCATCAGCTTCGGAGGAATGCTGCGCGCTGACTTCTTTGAAGGACTGTCTGTAGGCCATGCCCCCAAGCGCTGCGCGATTTGCGGCAGATGGTTCCTGACAACCGACGCCCGCCACACAAAGTATTGCAGCGAAATTTGTCCTACCGATGAGCAGGGCCGCAAGTGCCGCGTCATCGGGAATCTGCGCGGGCGTGCAGCACGAGAACTTGCCGCGGATCATCCGCTGAACGAGCCCTACGACCGCCGAATGAACACCATCGACCAATGTCTAAAGCGCGGTACCCTCAGTCCGGAGTTGGCCGCAGAGATGAAGAAGCTGGCGAAGGATAAGAAGCAGCGGGCAAAAGCCGATATGGCCTATGCCAACAGTACCTACAGGATGGAAATGGAGCAGGACGCGCTGAAGGTCGAAGCGCTGAAGCTGCTCAAATAAACGGAGGACACCTTGGAACTGATTCTGAAAGATTATTCTTGGGACATGGACGGATATGTGCCGCACGTCCCACAAGGAGAAAGCGGAAAGCTAACGATGAAAGACGCCTATATGGCGTATCACCTGTTTCCGTCTCCGCCCCTAATAAAGCCTGGCGGCAGCGCAGATGACTGTATCCGTCTGGCTCAAGAAACCCATGAGCTCAAATATGTTTTCTTCTATCTGCATGAAAACGAACGGTATTTCAATGACCGCATGAACCGCTTCCTGCGCGGCGAGGTGAATCAGGTATCCCCCTATCGCCTGATGGATTTGAAACTGGCGTGTAGGGAAGAGGTGCTGCGCCGGTTCCCGAATTACGAAGCTGACAGAGGAACAACCTTTCTTACCTACATCCACCGCTACATTACTGACGTGCTGCTCCGTTTCCGTATGACGGAGGAATCCTACTCCTTTGACTCCTTGCAGGAATACAAGGATGCCCGGCGCATCATGCAGCTCTTTCATGATTGCAAGGAAAGTGCATCAGATGCTGTTCAGATTTTCGCAAAGCAGAATGGCTGCTCAGAGAAAACGGCTTATGAAAAGCTCACCGCGGCATGGCGGCAGCGCAATCGTCTGCTTCCCGCCCCCTCCAATGACGAGGGCGAGGATTGGGAGCAGGAAGACGATCTATTTCCGGATCACTGGGATTATGTTGACATCCTATGGGCAGGCATGGAAGCGGAAAAGGTGGATCAGGCCTTCCGGAAGCTCTCTTATCGCGACCAGACCCTGCTGGAGCAGCGCAACGCCATTTGCATGAACTGTGGTCGCGTCAGCAGTATGAGTACGCAGACACCCTTTGAAACACTGGCCGCGCTGTTTGAGGGCAGCGGTGCATCCGGCGCGGAGCGTGGATATAAGCGTGCGGTCGAAAAGCTGACGCTTCAGCTTGTTGAGCTTGGCCAGCTCCATTGCGTGAGGCTCAAGCAGAAATCCGTCCAGCGTAAAGGCAAAAAAATCACCGCCGCTGTCTACGCCTATCAGGTAGACAACGACGGTGAATGGGGAGAAATTCAGTTTGATCTGGTGGAAAAGTCCGCGTGGGTGGAAGTATTCGCGGAGAATGATCCATGCGACACTTGGGAGATAACGGATTGCGCTATCAACGCGGTGTTGGAATGTTGCGAGGGGAAACTGCCGAAACGGGCATTCATTCCTGCATTGTCATGAGATAAAGAGCAAAGTTTTCGATTCAAATAAATACCGCTCCCGTCGTCACGGTCTATTCTTCTTGAAGCATTCTCTACGCCCACCTGCGATAAAAAAGCAGTGTGATGTCCATTCATCAGCATGACCGTCGATTTCCGGAATCGGACGTAGCATCCCCTATCCTCTTCCTGATCCCGCATCACCAGCACGCTTTCGATTCTGGCTTCATCTACGTACAGCAGTTCAAAGGCCGCACGCTCGTTGTCTTTCCAGAAAGGCTCCAGCATAGAACCATCCCGCATGAATTCAGGGAGCGTTTCTGCATGCCAATACCGCCTCTCTGATGGTTTGATTCCCGTTTCGTTTATTCAAGCGCGTACAATTTCTCCAGCAGCTGTGCAAGCTTGCTCTTCTGCACGTATACATAAGTGCTCCCATCACGCCTGACCGCATAGTTTTCACGGTCAAAAGCGATGTATTCCACATGGAGCTCAATACCGTCTGCAAGCTTGAAATGCATCACGATATCAGGACCATTCAGTTTCTCCGCTTCCATCACAATCCCGTTCGCCGTCAGGGCGCACAGTTCCTGATAGAAGGTTTTGAACGCATCCTCCTCTACCTCATGGCCATTGACGGTATACAGCACTTGTTCCTCCTGTGGAAGAATGCGGATCACATCCACGCGATCCTGTGCTGAAACGGCGATTTCTTCCATCTTGCCGATCCCGACAAGGCTGATAAACCGGTCAATGCTTCCCGCAAGCGTAATTTCATCCAGAAATGCCAGCTTTTCAGCAGCAATGGAATAGACCGCGCTTTTCTGATCAAATCTCAGATAACGCTGCTGATCCTGGATCTTATTGCCAATTTCCATGCACACTTCTGTGCCAGCCGTATCACGCATGATGAGCGTAACTGCGCGTTCCATGCCATAGGCGCTGGGATCCGTCATTTCGCCAGCATAGCTCTCCGCCTTGATGGCGGCAATATTTTCAACCAATGCCGCCAGCGCGGCAACATCCACATCATAGGTGATGGGCTGGGTGATCATGTAATTGGAGGCGCCAATGCCGATATCCTTGCGCGGCTGCTTCTGAATTTCCAGCACGCGCATGCCGCGTTTCTCTGTTTCTTCCGGCCATTCAATGCATAGATAGGCTGGAGCATAGGGTTCGGCAATCGAAGGCGTTGCCACTGCGTGCAGATCTCTCAAGGGTTTCATCAGCGTTTCTGCTACCGTCGGCGCAAGGGCATACACTGTATCCTGCCCCGCGATACAGGCATAATAGCTGGATACAGGAGACTGATCGCCGATATAAACGGTTTTGCTTTCGCCGTTTCGATTCCGGATGGAGACAGACACAGCAGGATTGGCAAGGCCATATTCGGCCATATTACTGGCTTTTTCACTCACGATGCTCTGCGCAATGAGATGGCCGCTTTGCGCAATCATCCGGCGCGCAGTGCTCGCGTCCACCTCGAAAGAATCCATGCCATCAATGGAATAGCCAAAACCATTGTCATTACGCAGTGTATAGTTCTCATGGGTGGATATCATCTGAATGCTGTCCACATCCGCGGCGGCAAACTCCACCAGAGCCAGTGACGGCAACGCTGTTTCCTCCTGCTGCGGACGGCTCATGCGCATGGCAGCAAGCCCGCCAACGCAGGCGATAACGATCACACACACCGCAATCACAGCCGGAAGCCGGTTTTTCTTTGGCCTGCCGCTTCCTCTCAGCGTTTCCGCACTGTCCAGCAGCGGACGGTTTTTCTTCTCCTCCATCACAAATGCCTCCTTCTGCGCCATACGATCATGCCGCTGATCAGGATCACAGCAGGAATCACTCCGATCACCAGAATCGTCAGCGCGTGATAGACGGTATTGCTGGGCATTCTGATCACGTAGGATCCCATGCTCCTGGCGGGCACCTGAATGGATGTTCCTGCACCAACCAGCCATGATAAGGGCGAAAAGAGAAGCTCGTCGTTGTCGTAGGCAGTAAACAGACTGCTGTCCATCAAAAACAGCGCATTGCCAACCACAAAGATGCGCGTATCCATGCCGGAATCGCGGCTCTGCTGCATAGCGACAGCCATATGAAACGTACCGCTTTCATCCTTCTCTTCACGCTCAAGCGTGGTGCTCTGGGTCAATTCGCTTTTGATGTAGGCCTTGGGAGAGGTGGTCAGGACGCTTTCATACAAAACTCCCATATCCCTCATTTCCGTTGTGCGGATGGCCTGACTCTGCGGCAATACCACATAATCCCCCCGCTCAAAACCGGCCGCAGCGTTCATCTGTGCTTCCTCGGGTTCCAGATGGATGTCCGGCATGAGATAGAGCTGATTGCGGTAATAATACTCCACATAACCTACATCCTCCACCAGAAGGCCCTTATCCACTTCCAGTCCGTACAGGGACAGCAGCATATCAAAATACGGCAGAGCACCGGAAACATAGTTGGAGGCATAGTACAGCCTGCCTCCTTCGGCGAGGAAAGCCTTCAGGCTCTCGTATTCCGTTTCGGACAGATCCTGACTGGGCGCAACCGCAACCACAACGTCGCCTTCACGAACCACGGCATCTGTATTGGAAAGGTGCAGTTCTCTGGGCTCGTAATTGCGGGCGCGCAGCGCATCCGTCACATGGTGCAGCTGGCTCAGCGGCAGCTCGTCATGCCCCTGCAGGAAATAAATCACCGGCGTATCCTGACTGGTCACATAGATGATGGCAGCGGTTACAGCCTGTTCACCTAGAAAGTCGTACTTCTTATAGGTCTGCGTCTGATAATCAATCTCGTAGTCGTACAGCTCGGTTTGGGGAATCACGCGGAATTTCGTCTCGGCAGCATTGGCCACAATGATGGAATTGGCCGCCAGCTGCGTATCCTCCGTACGGAAACGGCTGACGGACGCAGGATTGGCCAGCATATCCAGATTCTCTGTTTTCACATGTCCGATCGCTTCGTAGTGCTTGAGGATTTCCTCCATCATCTGGCGCTGTGCGGATGAACTGCTTTCGGAATACAGCGTGTAGATATGCACATCCTCCTGCAAAGCCTCCACCACGCTGCGGGTTTCATCCGAAATGGAGAACTGCCGGTTGACAGACAGATCCAGCGTCCACGCGAAGCGATCCTCCGCCTCGCCAAAAACGTAGTTGACCAGCATCACCACAAGAATGACGGCGATGGTCAAGACGATGCTCCAGACACCATAGCGTATTTTTTTGAAACGTTCGTTTTCTCTCATATCAATTTTCGCTCCATCTTCTCTTTTCAATCACGCGTACCGTCAAAAAGAGCAGTACGCCTGCAAAGGAGATCAGGTACAGCACATTGGAAGGACTGAGCAGACCTACGGCAAATTCCGTGTTGCGCGTGCTCAGCGACAGCCAGCCAAACAGCCTGCCCACAAAGGCAAAGGTGCTGCCTGCTGGAAGCATCTGCGGCACAAATTCCAGCACCTGCAGAAGGATATTCACCACCAGCGTGACAATCGCCGCGGTTAACTGATTTTCACAGATGGAGCTGATGAGCAGGCCGATAGCAATGTACACACAGCCCAGCAAAAAACAGCCCAGATAGCTGGTAAACACCATCCCCACAGAAAGCGTACCAAAGATGGCGACGATAACCGGATAGAGAAGCGTAACCGCCAGCGTCGTCAGCAGCACGCTGGCCGCAGACAGAAACTTGCCCATCACAATGCCCCAGATGGACATGGGCGAGGTAATGAGCAGCTGATCGGTCTTGTTCCTGCGTTCCTCGCTGAACAGACGCATCGTCAGCACCGGCACAAACATGACCAGAATATAGGCGATGCGGTCGAAGAATCCGCTCATATCGCTGGAGGATGAGGAAAGATTGTAGCCCCAGAAAAAGTAACCGCTCACCAGCAGGAACAAACCCATGAACACATAGCCGATCGGCGTTGTGAACATCGCCTGCCATTCGCGTTTCCACACAGCTCGCATAGCCGTACCCTCCTGTTCTTATTTCGACATTTCTTCCTGCGTCAGGCGGAGGAAGATATCCTCAAGCGTCTCATCCATCGGTTTCATCAGCACAACCGGAATACGGCAGGCAGCCAGCTTTTCAAAGACCGCAGCACGGCTGTCCTTCTCCAGTTCCACCTGATAGTCCAGCATTCCGTCCTCTGTGGATCCAAGGCATTTACAGGCATGCACGCCGTCAACCGAGAGCAGCGCGGCCTTGCCCTCCGCTTCCGGCCCTGCAGCGCGCACAAGCATGCGCATGCGTCCGTCAGAACTGCCGGTCAGGTTCGCAAGCGTATCCTGTGCAACGATCCGTCCTTCATTGATGACGATGAACTTTTCACACACTTCCGAAACTTCAGGAAGGATATGGCTGGACAGAATGACCGTGTGATCTTCCCCAAGGCGGCGGATCAGGCTGCGAATCTCAATGATCTGAGTTGGATCCAGACCCACGGTGGGCTCGTCCAGAATGATCACCTCCGGATTGCCGATCAGTGCCTGCGCCAGACCTGTGCGCTGCTTGTACCCTTTGGACAGATTGCGGATCAGTCTTCCCCGCACATGCACAAGTCCCGTCAGTTCTGTAATATCATCCAGATGCTTCTTGATATATTTGCGATTGACCCTTTTCACATCACAGCAGAAGCGCAGATATTCCTCCACCGTCATGTCCATGTACAGAGGAGGATTTTCTGGCAGATAACCAATCTGCCGTTTGGCTTCATACGGATTTTTCAGGATATCGTAACCATCAATGCTGATGCTTCCGGCCGTAGTGGAAATATAGCCGGTAATCATATTCATCGTAGTGGATTTGCCCGCGCCGTTTCGGCCCAAGAATCCGACCACCTCTCCCTTTTGCACGGAAAAACTGGCATCCCTGACAACATACTTGCCGCCATAGCGCTTGGATACATTTTTGATCTCAATCATGTCGGTTCCCCCACACATGGAAAAATCACAAAAGAAATGCGCAGAAGGATGGAGGCTTTCCAGTCCCCATCCTTCATCCTGTTTGCTTATTTGCAGTTTGCAAAGCTGAATCTGGGCGTAGAGCTGACCTGGTGCAGCCAGTATTCCAGCTTTTCCAGCTGCTCACCGGTGCCCTCGCACTGGAAAAAGGCGGAGCCTTCACAGCCGCACACGCCGCCAGCAGCAATCAGATGCGGATTGGCTCCCGTCAGATTGCGGATGGCGTCCAGCTCCGTATACGCCATGCCCACGGACGGCGCAAGACGGAGACCGCTGGCTTGCGCGCGATTGACAATCTGGCACAGCTCATGGATGGGCTGCTCTACGCGCTTCTCAACGCCCACCGGTACAATCACGCGTACACGGCGGCCGACAGCCGCGCGATAAATGGGGCCCATGGTGCCCGAGGTAGGATTGCCTGCCAGAATGGCGGATTCACCCGTTGCCAGATGGACAGCGTTGGCACCCTTGAAAATCATGTCGCCCGCCTTCATTTCATCAGCCACGTCATGAATACTCTTGCCGCGGATGCGCTCGCCCTTCCGGATGATGACGTCTCCCTCCAGCTTGCCGAGGCTTTCCGGAATGCCCTCCCTGCGGATAATGCCGCGGAAGAAGCGATACTTTTCAAAATCCGTATCTCCAAGGCGTGCAAGGAGCGCTTCGGCCAGATAGGCATTGGTTGTGCCTGCAACCACAAGAACGGTGTGCTTTTCCATCGCCTCAAGGACGGACGCATCCTGCGCAAGCGCCAGAGCGATCAGCTTTTTGCCTGCGGAAGGAGAAAGAAAAATCTGTTTGGATTTCATTCCTGCGCACCTCCGACAACGGCAACCGTCTGACCAGTGCGAAGCGTATCTCCCTCTCGGACTTCCACGCTTTCCACCACGCCGTCAAAGGGTGCGTACAGCTCGTTTTCCATTTTCATGGCCTCAACCGTCACCAGCAGGTCGCCAGCTTTGACAGGCTCACCCGCATGGACGCATACGCGCACAACGGTACCCGGCAGCGGTGTGACAACCTGACCATCCAGCGCAGCAGGTTTACAAGGCCTGGGCATATATCTGGGCGCCTCTGGAAGCAGGGCGGCATGCAGAACCGAAGCCAGCGACTCCTGATGGTCAGGTTCCGAAAGGCATTCCACCGTCAGGCGGTAAGTCCTGCCCTGATGCTGAAACTCATGTATCATGTGAACCTCCTACACAGGCATGTTGCCATGCTTTTTGGGCAGCAGCTCGACCTGCTTATTTTCCAGCGCCTTGAGGCAACGAATCAGCACGCGGCGCGTTTCCGAGGGCAGGATGATGATATCCGTATACTCGCGGGCTGCCTTGCGATAGGGATTGTTGAACGCTTCTTCATACTGAGCCGTCAGTTCAGCACGGGTACGCGCAGGATCGTCGGATGCAGCAATCTCCTTGCGGAAAACAATCGCTGCCGCGCCTGCAGCGCCCATGACCGCCGACTGTGCCGTGGGCCAGCTGAGCACCACATCGGGGCCCATTCCCTTTTCGCACATACAGGCGGATGCGCCGCCGTACATTTTGCGCATGGTCAGCGCAATCTTCGGCACGACCGCATTGGCAACAGCGTACACCATCTTGGCGCCATGGCGCAGCACGCCCGCATACTCCTGATCCACGCCCGGCAGGCAGCCGGGAACATCCGAAAGGAACACCAGCGGAATGCCAAAGGCATCACAGAGATTGATGAACTGCGCCGCTTTATCCGCAGCGTTCATATCCATGCTACCGGCCTTGTACAGCGGCTGATTGGCGATAAAGCCGACGCTCCTGCCATCCAGCCTCGCCAGCGCAACCACGATGTTCTGCGCAAACTCAGGACGGATTTCATAGTAGAATCCATCGTCCGCAAGCAGCTCAATGACGCGGCGTACGTCAAATACCTTCCGGCTGTCCTCTGGAATGATCGTGTCCAGTTCAGGAACGAGCTTGTTGGGATCCTCCGCGCAGCGGTAGACAGGCGGCTTCTGCTGGCAGTTGTCCGGGAAAAAGCTGAGCATGAGCTTGAGCTGCTCAATGCAGTCCTCATCATCAGCCGCCACGCGGTGGCATACACCGGAGATCCGGCTGTGCACCCGCGCGCCGCCCAGCGTTTCATCATCAATGGTTTCGCCTGTTACGCTCTTGACCACAGCAGGGCCTGTAACAAACATGCGGCTGGTGCCGTCCACATTGATAATGAAATCCGTCAGCGCAGGCGAATACGCACCGCCTCCAGCACAGGGGCCCATGATGGCTGAAAGCTGCGGAATATAGCCGGAGGCTTTTACATTCAGGTTAAAGATATCCAGATAAAGCTTGGTATCGTTTCCCTCCTGAATACGCGCTCCGCCGCTGTCATTGAGCGCAATGATCGGCTTCCCGGCACGGATGGCCTCTTCCATCAGACGGACAATTTTGATGCCGTGCATCTCGCCCAGAGAGCCGCCGACAACCGTTGCATCCTGCGCGTAGGCATATACCACACGGCCGCCGATGGTGCCAAAGCCGGTTACAACACCGTCTGCGGGTGCATCCACCTTGTCCATGCCAAACTCTGTTGCGCGATGATGGACAAACAGGCCGTATTCAACAAAGCTGTCTTTGTCAAAAAGCAGTTCCAGCCTTTCGCGCGCCGTGAGCTTGCCCTTTTCGTGCTGCTTCCGGATACGGGCTTCGCCGCCGCCCTGAAGCAGCTTTTCTCTTTTGGCAAGAAAGGCTTCGTTGGGAGTGCTCATCATTGTTCCTCCATCCATCATTCAAACGCTTTGGTAATCTCCTCGTCGCTCATATCAAGCAGCTGGGAAAGCACGTCATGCGTGTCCTCGCCCAGCGCAGGAGAACGGTAAGCAGGCTGATACGGCATGCTCTGCATCTTGAGGGGGAAGCCCACCGTACGGAAGGAACCGGCCTTGCTATCCTCAACATCAATGAACATGTCGCGGGCGATGAGCTGTTCGTTCTTCGCGACATCGCTGACCTTGTTGATCTCGCCGAAGGGCAGGCCGTTCTGCGCCATCACCTTGGCTACCTCTGCCGTCGTCAGCTCGCTGAACACAGGCTGCATGGCTTCCTCCAGCTCGTCCTTGTTCTGATAGCGCTCCTGTTGCTCCTTGAAGCGGGGATCCTCGTAAATCTCAGGATGACCCAGCGCTTCCATGAGCGTCTTGAACTGCGCATTGGTGGGACAGCAGACCATGATGCTGCCATCCTTGGTGGCAAACTCCTGGAACGGAGCGGACGCGGCATGACGGTTGCCCTGCGGAACAGGAACGATGCCGTTGGTATTGTAACGGGCAATTTCATTGACCATGACAGACGCTGCCATGCTGTCCAGCATCGCCACATCCACAAACTGCCCTTCGCCGGTGTTGGCACGGTTCTGCAGCGCAGCCAGCACGCCGATGACACCGTACAAGCCAGCTACCACATCCGCAATGGACGTGCCGGCCTTGACAGGCTTTCCGCCCTTTTCACCGGTGATGCTCATAAAGCCGGACATGGCCTGTATCGCGATATCCAGCGCTCCGCGGCTGCTGTAAGGACCGGTCTGACCGAATCCGGAAATAGCCGCATAGATGATATCCGGCTTGATTTCCTTGAGCACCTCATAATCCAGCCCGAATTTCTTCATAGTGCCGGGCTTGTAGTTTTCCACCACAACATCCGACTTCTTGACCAAATGGATGAAGATTTCCTTCTGGCGGGGATCCTTCAGGTTCAGTTCGATGCTTTTCTTGCCGCGGTTGCAGCTGATAAACTTGGCGCTAGTGCCATTGCGGGCAGGGGTTTCATTGCGCGTATCATCGCCGAAGCCGGGACGTTCGATCTTGATCACCTCAGCGCCCAGATCGCACAGGGTCAGCGTACACAGGGGGCCTGCCACAAACTGCGTCAAATCCAGAATCCGGATTCCTTCCAAAGGTCTCATCGCATTCATTCCTTTCAAACAAGCTGCCGGCTGATTTGGTGATCCACCGGCACAAGCGCCTGACGCGCAGAAAGAAAAATCTTTTTCAGTTCCTGATAACGCGCTGCATGTTTATCAGACGGACGGGTTATCTTCTCATGATGGTGGAAGTTCAATACCGCCTCATAACCGTCAAACACGCCAACCGCCTTTCCGGCAATCACGGCAATGCCCAGCGCGCCCGCATGGCCTGCGGCGTCCGTGGTCACAATGGGAAGACCAAAAACATCCGCCAGAATGCTGCGCCACATGAGGCTGTCAGCACCTCCGCCCACAAGGCGGATTTTTTGCACATTCAGCGGACGATTGGTTTCCAGAATCATCTTGAAAATCAGCTCCAGCTGCATGGCCACGCCTTCCGGTACGGCTCTGCACAGCTGCGCCGCGCCTGTGGAGGCGCTCATGCCCACAAAGGAGCCCTTGAGCTGCATATCCCAGAAAGGCGCGCGTTCCCCCATCAGGTTCGGCAGAAACAGCACGCCGTCGGAACCCGGCTGCACACTGAGCGCCATTTCGGCCATTTCATCATAGGATCGGTTCAGGAGGCTTTTGAGCCAGCTGAAGCTGAAACCTCCGGCCTGCATGGTTCCGCTGTCGCGGAAGCCATCCAGGTATCGGATCTTGGCAATCCGCATCTGCTCATCCAGCGTGGGCTGATGGGTAATGGCGCACACCCAGCTAGAGGTGCCGAGACTGATATAGGCGTCCCCTCTCTGGAATGTGCCGGAGCCCAGCGTTGCCGCGCCTCCGTCTCCTGTGCCGAGCACAACTGGCGTGCCGATCCTCAGACCGCATTCACGTGCAGCTTCGGGCAGCACACCTCCCAGAATGGTTCCCACCGGAAGCAGCTCCGGCATTTTGGAGCGATCGATTCCTGCCGCGGCAAGGAGCGCCTCAGACCAGTCCGCGCCGTTTAGCTCCAGCGCATGCATGAACGCCGCATCTTCCGGATCGGTGGCATAGCGTCCGGTGAGCTTGAGATTGATAAAGTCCTTCGCGCTCAGGAAACAATCGGTCTTTTCATAAAGCTCCGGGCAGAGCTGCCTGAAGCGTTTCCATTTGGGCAGTGAATGATTGGGCGAGGGACGCATGCCCACGCGCCGATAGAATTCACCCGGAGGGAACGCCTTTTCCAGCTCATCCGCTTCCTTCCGGGCTCTGCCGTCCGCCCAGATCATTGCCGGGCAGAGCGGTTCATCTCCCCGCACCGGGAGACAAACCATCATCTGCCCGCTCAGTGAAACGGCCTCCACATCCACCGGATCAATACCGTCCAGCAGGCTGCGATTGGCCTGACAAAATGCATTCCACCAGTCCGCAGCATTCTGTTCGGCTTTTCCGGAGGCGTCCGTCACGAGCGGATAGCTGCATGTCAGAGAACGCACCACGCCCTCTTGCGCCTCGACCAAAGTGGCCTTTACGCTGGATGTACCCAGATCATGGGCGGCAAAATATCGTTTCGGCATTGGATTGATTCACCGTCTTATCAGAAAGTGAGGGCAACCTTGGTAGCCTGTTTGCTCCTCGACAGCCTGAAGCCTTCTTCAAACGCCTCCACAGGCAGCACATGGGAGACAAAATCGTCCAGATTGATCGCGCCGCTGCGGACAAACTCCACAACGCGGTTGTGAACGGCATACTCTTCGGGGAAGGTGGGCTTCTGAACAAACTGGATGTTCCAGTTGTAGGGGGCCTTTTCCCAGTCGATCTCCGCGCAGGTCTTGGGCGAAATGCCGTAGACGCAGATCTTGCCGTTAAACTTGATAACCTGGAAGCCCGTATTGATGAGGGAATTGATCCCCACCGCGTCAATGAAGAGATCGACTCCGGAGGGATAGACCGCCTTGACGGCAGAAACCACATCCTGCTTGGCAGGGTTGATGAGGACATCCGCGCCAAGGCGCTGAGCCTTCTTCAGACGTTCTTCATCCAGATCGCTCACGATGAGTCCGTTGACGCCCAGCAGCTTGCAGAAGCGCACCATGGCCTGACCCACAGGGCCGCAGCCGTTGATCATGACCTTCTTGCCTTCTTTGACGCCAAACTGGTTCAGTGCGCTGAACACTTCCTTGAGCGTGATGATCATCATTGCCTTGACGGGATCGATATCCGAAGGCACGATCTGCTCCGCCATATGTGATACAGGCACGCCCTTTTCGCCGTCCTCCACGCGGGCAAAGTAGTCCGTCACCAGAGCGCGCTCGGAGAAGCCGCCCCAGCCGTGATAATACTTGTCGGAATCGCGCAGCTTGGCACGAAGGACATAATCGCCCACCTTGAAGTTGCGCACCTTGTCGCCAACGGCAATAATCTTACCGCAGGCCTCGTGGCCCAGAACGCAGGGATACGTATCAAAGCCCTTGAAATGGCCTTCGATCACCTTGGTATCCGTTCCGTTGCAGATGCCGCAGGAAACCACCTGCACAATCGCATCATAGGGGCCCATTTCCGGTTCAGGAATGTCATATACGAGCTCAAGCTTGCCCAGCTCAGGAACAATCAAACCCTTCATTTTGCTTCCTGCCTTTCTTTTTCACTGATCTCAAAATCACGGCACGCCGCCTCCATGATGAGGAAGAAGGACTGGCCGTTGGGAGAGGAACGGGTATAGGGATTCCGGCGCGCCACATCCTCCACAAAGCCATACTCATCCACACGCTGATGGAAGGACATGCGCAGGCGGTTTGCGATGGGCAGATAACGACCCCGGTCAATGAGATTTTTGGAAAGCAGACGATACAGAACACCGGCCAGAATCAGAGCACCGTTCATGGCCACATGCGTTGCAGGATCATCATACGTGCAGTGCGAATAGCCGTCTTCGCCGGTCACGCGAAGCATGCCATCCACAACCAGCATGGTCTTGCACACCAGCTCGTCGCGCTCTTCCCGCATGCTTTCCGGCAGTGCCAGCGCCACGCGGGTCATGCCGGCAATGGCAAAGCCGTTGCAGATGCTGCGGAAGTTTGGCCACGCAACCTTCTTTTCGGCATCATCCCACATCCAGTGCATCAGCTGATGCTCAGGGTTGTAGAGATAATTCCAATATCCGTTCACCTGCCGGATCGCTTCTTCATACTCGCCGGCAATGGCAAGGAACGGAGGAAGCATGTACATGGAATCCAGCCAGAACTGCGGAGCACGCGTAACGTGATACACGATACCGTCCTCATTGCGGGGCGCATGATGGAGCGCATAATCCAGCAGCTTGTCAAACGCATGCTTGAACTGGATATCGCCCGTGTACTTCCACGCGGCCAGCAGGCCTTCGCCTGCGCAGCACGGATCAGTCACAAGTGCCTTTTCATCGCCGTTCTGGATGCACACACGGCCGTCGGAAAGGCTCATCACAATGGCCTGCTTTGCCATTACGACCAGCTCATCATAGGCTCCGAATTCATAAAGTGCCTGCATGGCCTCGCCATGTTCCCAGCAGCGGCGCTGGAAGGACAGCAGTGCCCGGATGACCTTATCGGTGATCTGCATAACATTCTCCTCAGCGATACAGTTCCACGCTGAATTTAACCCTGTTTCCACAGTAATAGGACGTGCTGTACTCAATCGGCTCATCCGAATCGGTATAGGCCACAGTCCGAACCAGCGAAACTGCATTATTTGTTGCAATATGAAGGAATTTTGCCACCTGCGGCGTTGCGTTCGCCGCTTCAATCTGACGATTCACGCTATGGACATGAATACCGTAGATTTTTTCCAGCGCGGAATAGAGCGTAACCTGAGAGAAATCCTCCTGCATCAGGTAAGCACAGCGCTCATAGGGCAGATAGGTTTCCTGATACAGGATGGGTTCTCCGTCTGCGGAGCGCACACGCTTGAGCTCAATCAGCTCGGCATTTCTGGCGAGCCCGAGCTTTTCGTTCACTTCCGCGCGTCCCTCCACCTTTTTCAGGCTCAGGAGAGCGGTGCTCGGCGTGAGCCCCTGTTCCTGCATTTCCTCGTTAAAGGTTTTCAGACGTTTCAAGAATTTGGCGTCAATCTTGGGAGAAGAAACAAAAGTGCCTTTTCCTTTGCAGCGTTCCAGATATCCTTCCACAACCAGCTCATTCAGCGCCTGACGAACCGTAGGACGGCTGATGTGAAGATTATCAACCAGCTCGTTCTCGGCGGGAATCAGATCGCCTTTTACCAGAATGCCGGACTGGATCATATCCTTGAACTGTGTTTTGAGCTGATAATACAGCGGAATGGGCGTGCTTTTATCAATGGGCTTGAGATCATGAATTGTGCAGGGCATGGATTTCACTCCAATCTGTTATAGTTCAAGCTGTGCCATAGTGGCGGGCATTTCGTGAGCAGTATTGACTTTACCGGGGCCAACCGAAAGATCGAAGCAGGAGGCAATCAGCTTGCCCCGCCAGATGATCGGTTCACCGGGCTGATCCAGCTCGCCGTTAAAGCCATCGGTATCAGGGCTCTGCGCCAGCCGCTCCAGCTTGCCATCAGGCGTCATTTTGACAATGGCATTTACCCTGAAATCAGCGATATACAGATTGTCGTTTTCATCAAAAATCATTCCGTCCGTGCTGGTAAGCTCCTGCGGATCACGGGCAAAAGGCACATTCTCCTTAAGGCTTCCGTCCTCATTGAACGTCAGCTTGTAGATTTCCCCATCGCCGAAATTGCCTACAAACAATTCACCCTTGGAGTTGAACGCAATTCCATCCGCGCCGTAGCGTCCGTTGAGATTCTGCGTGATAAACGTGGCGAAGAGGTGCTCATCCTCCAGCGTATTCTTAACATGAATGTCATGATCATCCAGCGCAAAGCGGTATACCGCGCTGATCATGCGTCCCTGTTCATCGGGTACGCGGCTCATCTTGCTCTGGGTAACATACATGTAGTTGCCGCGGATACGGATACCATTGGGATGCTCCATCTGATCCGCTACCACCGTGCAGGAGAGAATCTCTCCGGAGGGCGAGGCCTTGATCTTGAGCACGCGCCCCTTGAACTGAAGCGCAGGATCCTTCTTCCATCCCTGATTATCGCAGATGTAGAGGTATCCTTCCTCATCAAATTCAATGCCCATATTGCGGGCCAGGCCCGTCTCAGGATGCACGGGGACGTCGAACCACTTGGTGATGTTGTGATCCTTGTCAATACGGATCATGCAGCCGGACATATCATCCTGCGCATAATTGGGACAGGACACAATCAGATCCCCGTTTTGATCAATCGCCATGCCATCGGGCGTACAAACATATTCAGGCAGCAAGGCAAACAATGTCGTATCTTTCATGGATATCCTCCTTCGGTCAGATATCACAATGTCCTTACATTATGATATTTAATATAACACACTTTGCCCTGCCCGTCAACTCCACAGTTGCTTATACACAGCCTTTCATGAAACTCTCAGCTATTTTCTCCCTTCCGCAATATCGGTTTGATTTCAGCGGTTGTTGGCCGCGTTGCAGATTTCTCTGGCGGAACGGTAATTGATGCCGAAGCGGCTTACGCCCAGATCCAGCATTCGGTCAACCGTCTCCAGCGTGCGGATACCGCCGGCAGCCTTGACCCACACCTTATCTTTGGCAGCCTTCATGATGGTTTCCACATGATGAATCGTGGTGGGGCCCTCCATGCCGGATGCGCTCTTGACGCAGTCCGCGCCGGAAGCGATGACCAGCTCGACCGCCTTTTCGATTTCAGCGTCGCTCTGCAACGGCGCCTCGATGATCACCTTGAGCGCATGCTCGCGACCAATGGCGTCCTTGACCGTGCCGATGTCCTTGACCACTTCATCGTACATGCCGGATTTGAAGTAGCTCAGGTTCATCACCATGTCGATCTCCTGCGCGCCCAGATCAATCGCCCACTTGGCGCAGGCAACCTTGATGTGCGTGGGATCCGCGCCCGACCAGCGGCAGCAGCCGAATCCGGCGTTGACACCGGAATCCTTCAGATTTTCCACCAGGTATGGAAAATAACTTGCGGGCGCATTGATGGCAAAGAATTTGTATTCCTTTGCCTGTGCAATCATTTCATCCACATCGTGCTTGGTTGCAAGGGTAGCTACGTCCGTGGAGTCAATCATCCTTGCCAATTCACAACCATTCATTGCCATGGTTTTCTCTCCTATCTCTTCCTTCGTTATTTGAGCAGAATCAGAGGCTGATTTTCAGGGGCCGGACGCCACACTTTGGCGTCGTTTTCCCAGGTAGCGGCTTCGCTGAGCAGGAGCACATGCACCGGACGGTCTGCCAGCGGAAACTGTCTGCCGTGAACCACTCCGGGATTCAGCCGAATCATGGTGCCCTGCGGAATCACAAAAGCGTCGAAGCTTTCCATATCCGGCGTCTCGCTGGGCGCGCCGACATAGATGACCATATCCCCGTCCAGCGGAAGGCGAAGTTCGGCAGTCGCAGCGTGGGATTCATACCACGAAATGCGCATTTCGCACGGGCAGGCATAGCCTACGCTTGCCCCCATCTCCGCCATCGGCTGCCATGTGAGCCGGTCGGGAAAGAAGGCGGACTGGTCGTCCGTACCCTGCATAAGCATGTTGCAAAACTCCCCGTACTTCTGGAAATTCTCCCGCGTCAGTTCCTTTACTATAATGTCCTTCATCCTCATCACCCCTTCACAGAACCGGCGGCAATGCCCTTGATGAAGCTCTTGGAGAAGATGATGAAAATCACCAGCAGCGGCAGGACAGCCCAGGTAAGAGCCGCCATACGGCCGCCGATATCGAAGCGGAACTCAGAAATAAGGTTGGAAACGAACAGTGGAATGGTGAACATGTCGTTGCTGTTGATGATCAGCATAGGCAGCGTGTAATTGTTCCACGACCACATGAATAGCAGAATGGCGATGGTGGATACCGCAGGCGCAATGAAGGGACAAACCAGCGAAAGCAGGATGCGTGGCTCGGAAGCGCCGTCGATGCGTCCGCTTTCAATGATCTCCATCGGCACGGAATCCCTCATGAACTGAACCATAAAGAAAGCGGTGAAGGGATGTGCCAGCCACGTGAACACCAAGGGCCAGAGGGTATTGGTCAGATGCAGGGCGCGCATCTCAACAATATAGCCGATCGTGCTGATCTGGCCGGGCAGCATCATCGTGACAACGATCAGGCCTTCCAGCCATTTACGCGCCTTGAAGCGGTATTTGGTGATGGCGTAGGAGATCAAAACGCTGTTGAACACGCTTCCCACGATGGAGAAAATCGTAACGAACGCGCTGTTGGCATAGGTGCGCAGAAAGTTGCTCTGCAAAAGCGTCTGTGTGTTTTTGAAAAAGCTGCTTCCAAACCAGAACGGCAGGGTTTTCATCAGCTCTTCCGTGGTGTACGAACCCATCACAGGCAGCACATAGAAGGGAAACAGACAGATGAACGTGATGATGGCAAAGACAAGGGTCATCCCAATCCGGCCGAACATCTTGGTCTTTTTCATCACGAATCAGCCTCCTTGCGAGATGAAATGCGCCTGGAGAGGAGCGAGAACGCCATAATGATCACAAACAGAATGTAGCACAGCGCAGCGCCGTAGCCCAGACGCATCTTATTGGAAAACGCATCGTTGATAAACTTCCAAATGATGGTATAGGCGGAATAGCCGGGGCCGCCGGTTGCCGTGGTGGTGCCGGCATACAGCTGCTTGGGAATCTCATAGAGCTGCATACCGTTGATGATCGAGGTCATGATGAGGAAAACCGTCAGGTTGCTCAACTGCGGCACGGTGATTTTGCTGAACAGCTGCCACTCATTGGCGCCGTCGATTCGTGCCGCCTCATAGATCTCAGGTGAAATGGCCGTCATGCCAGCCATGTAAATGACCATGCAATACCCGAAGTGGCGCCAAACCTGAAGCATCACGATGATCACACGGGTCATCGTCTCATTCTGTAGGAAATAGATTCCTTCATCAATCAGGCCCATTTTGATCAGCATTTCATTGATATAGCCGTACTGCCAATCAAACAGATTGGAAAAAATGGCGCCGATAGCGATCGGAGCAATGATATAAGGCAGGAAAAAAATGGTCTCAAACGCGCGCTTGGTACGTTTGAGAGAAAAAACCGCATTGGCCAGTAACAAGCCGACAATGGTTTGGAGCGGGACAGAGAAAAGCATAAACTGTACGGTATTCCAGATTGCCGTCCAGAACAGCTTATCCTTTGTCAGCAGGTTGATGTAGTTCGTCAATCCTACAAACTTCATGGCTTTAATGCCATTCCAGTCAAAAAAGCTCAGAAAAAGGGAATAAAAAGTAGGATAGAGCGTAAAGGCGATGTAGCAAAGTACATAGGGAGCCGCAAGCAGGTATGGCCAAGCCTTGTGCATTCCCTGCTTTTTGATTCTGATTGACTTGTCCATAAGCATCTCCTCATCTGACCCCGGCGTGCCCCGAAAGGCACGCCGGAGCGTAATTCCGGTTCCGAATTAAAACACATTCGCGGTGGGCTCGAGGATCCGAACGTTTTCGATCACGTAGTCAACCAGCTCCTGAGCGGTGAGGTTGGGATTGATCATCATCTGCAAACGGGCATCCTTCACAACGTTGGAAACGGTGGTGCTATACTGGGTGAAGGTCTCGTAGGGAGCCACGTTGGTCCCGATGTTGTCGTAGATGTAGGCGCAGATATTCTGGCCGTCATACCACTTGGAGTAGAGGAAATCGCCACGGATGGGAGAATTTTCGCCCTCGTAGAAGGACTTGAAGCTGGGGATCCAGCCGATCTGCTCGTAGATGGAGTCGTAGCCTTCGGTGGTACCCTTGAAGTACTTGATGAAGCCCCAGGCGCCTTCCTTGTTCTGGCTGCCGGAGTAGATGCCCTGCGAGGTGCCGCCGTTGAGCCAGCTGGTTTCGGGGCACTGGCAGAAGCGCCACAGGCCCTCAGTGACCTTCTCGGGGTCGTTGGAGGCGATGCAGCTGTTGGTGGACCAGGAAGCATGGTTGAAGAAGATAACGGAGCCGTTGGTGTAGGCAGCGTTCCAGTTGGTGGAGTTCTTCTCGTTCAGGCCCAGAGGCACGCCGGCATCCTGAATCTTCTTGGCGGTTTCAAAGGCAGCCAGGTAGCGGCCGGTAATATCGATGTTGTCGCCGTCGATGAATTCGGCATTGGTCTGGCCGCAGATCATCTCAGCCAGATCAGCAACGGACTGCATCATGAAGACTTCGCCGTTGGCGGCTTCCTTCAGCTTGAGGCCGGTGGCGATGAAGCTGTCCCAATCCTTGATCAGCTCATACACATCTTCGGGCTCGGTCACGCCGAAGTACTTTTCGGTCAGGTCAACGCGATACACGAAGCCGGAGGGGCAGTACTGGTTGTCCAGAGAAACCAGACGGCCTTCGGAGTCGAGCAGACCAGGCAGAACGGCGTCGATGATCTCATTGCGATCATAGTTGTAGGGATCGGCCTCGAGATCCTCAAGGATGTCCATGGCGAACAGAGCGCCGCGGTTGGAAACTTCGCAGCTGATGATGTCCGGTACATCCAGATTGGAGGCAACAGCGGCCATCAGCTTGGTGAGGAAGTCATTGTTGTTGACCAGAACGTAGTCATACTCCAGCTCAGGGAACACTTCAGCCACAACCTGCTTCTCGTGCTTCATGACCTTTTCACCCTGGCTCCACTCAATCACTTTGCCAGTGGGATTGTCGCCGTACTCAGCCAGTGCAGCGGTGCTCATGAACATCATAACAGTCAGCAGCAATGCAAACAGTTTCTTCATCATGGTTTCATTCCTTTCATTCATTGTCATATACGGGTGTGCATGTGTGCAGCGTGCTTGGATGGTTTTGATGCCGAAATCCCCTATCCCCCTTTCAGATATAAAACGTAAAATACCCCCTCCGTTGCGTCTGCCCCGCATGCGGCGTCTTCATCCGGAGACAACATAATGAGTAAAGATGTCTTTACATCATGATGTGCATACTATATCATTCGGCAGGCGGATTGTCAACGTCTTTCAGAACATTTTTTGATTCCGTAAAAATCTTTTTTAAGAGGAAAAAAGCAACTGCCCCGATGACGAAATTCCCATCACCCAAGGCAGTTACATCCAATTACAGTTTACAAAGCCAGCTCATAGATCTTTCTGCAGTCGGCGGCTTTCAGCGGCACAAACGCGCCGACCGTTCCGCCAACCATGGCGGCGCAGCGCTCAGCCATACGGTCAAAATCCCGATCATCAATGTGAATCTCGCTCAGTCTGACCGGCATATCCAGAGAACGGTAGAAGTCCTCCAACCGCCTGATGCCCTCGGCCGCAATCTCCTCTTCGCTTCCGAAATCCTCCGGCACGCCAAAAACCCGCGTTGCAAACTGCGCCAGCTTCTTCGCGCCGCCCCGGGGCAGCGTGTACTTCATCCACGCAGGGAATACGATGGCAAGACCCGCGCCGTGAGCGATATCATACAGCGCGCTCAGTTCATGCTCCAGCTTGTGGCTGGCCCAGTCGCCGATGCGTCCGGTCTGCAGCAGGGTATTGTGCGCCAGACTGCCCGCCCATGTAATTTCAGCGCGCGCATCATAGTTGGTGGGTTCCGCAAGCGTAACAGGCGCGTTGTGGATAACGGTGATCAGCGCAGCCTCGGTCATGCGGTCAATAAGCTCCACATTTTCAACCTGCGTAAAGTAGCGCTCCATCATATGGGCCATAATATCCACAATACCGCAGGCAACATGATATCTGGGCAGCGTGAAGGAGTCCTCAGGATTCAGAATGGAGAACTTGGGGAAGTTGAGAGGCACATTGCGGCCCTTCTTGCACTGATCCTCTTCGCGGGTGATGACGCAGGAGCTACTCATTTCACTGCCTGCAGCCGGAATGGTGACGATGGTGCCCAGCGGAAGCACCTCAGAAATGGAACCTTTGCCGGTAAACAGATCCCATACGTCTCCATCATAGCAGACACCGTTTACAATCGCCTTGCCGGTATCAATCGCACTGCCGCCGCCAACAGCCAGCACCAACTGTACATCGTGCTCGCGGCACATTTCGATGCCTGTGTACACCAACGAAAGACGGGGATTGGGCTGAACGCCGCCAAGCTCCCACACCTGAACGCCGATGCCGTTCAGGATTTCCATAATCCGATCGTACAGGCCGCTGCGCTTGATGCTGCCTCCGCCGTATACCAGCAGAATGCGCTTGCCGTATTTCTGCACTTCCGTGCTCAGATTGGACAGAGCCTTTCGCCCAAAATAGATTTTGGTGGGATTCTGAAAAGCAAAATCAATCATGGATCAAACCTCCTTGTACATGATCATCAAATGGGGATATTGTAACACGAATCAGCGCTGATGCAAACTCAGAAACACTGTCCGTAAAGCCGCTGTGCATTGCGGTACAGCACATCTTCGGCCGTTGCCTGCGCCTGTGCTTCGCTCATGAGGCCCTTGTGCACATAGTCCTTCAAGACGCGATGCAGGGATTGACGCGCCAGCCTTGCGGCGAGCCAGCTCATCTCCGGATAGTTGTGCTGACCCGTTCCCAACATCAGCTTGTCATGCACGGCAATTTCCAGCGCCTCGCTGAGGCTGCGGTCAAACCCCAGAGCCGTCCATGGAAGAACCCAGCTCAAATCCATATATACATTGGGAAACGCATGCGTCATCAGCGCCGCGCGGCGGATATCGGGATAATTTCCATGCAAAAGAACCAGATAAGCAGCCATGTAACGCTGATCCCTGAGCAGTGGACAAAGCAGATAGGGATCGTTGGAGGAAACCAGCATTTCTCCCTTTCTTGCTTGATCCGCATGAACATCGCTTCCGGTATTGCCCGTGGTTCCGGTGTGAATGTGTATGCTGAAGCGCAGTTCCTGCGACAGCACCAGCGCACGGCAGAACAGCGAAAGATAAACACGTCCAAATGCCGTCCGATCTCCTGCCTTTGCGCTTTCAAAGTACAATGCCCCTTCTTTGGGCGATACATCGTGAGGCGCCTCGTCGAGCAGCTCCAGCACATGGCTTTTGAGTCCGATATACCCCTCCTGCTTCTTCCGGCGCACCGTCTCCTCAAACCATCCGTACAGTTCGTCATAGCTGCAGGCGACGGCGAGTTGCCTGCGGATAGCCGGATCCATCTGAAACAGACGAAGCACCTTTACAGGGAAGCATTCCAGCGACGGATCATTCATCGGCACGCCTTCGTCCACCACTTCTGCAATCACGCCGGAATCCTCATAAAGCGCTTTTACATACGCTTTGCCGTCCTGCGCTGTACGGCGGTTCCGTTCTGCCGCCACCGTTTCCGCCTCCGCTTCACAGCCGTAATAACGGGCAAGCTGACAGATCAGCATTTTGAAGACGCCTGTATTCATGGCGTGCTTTTTGTATTCCGCATTGCAGCAAGAACGCTCGGCCGACGTACTAAGCGCCATGCCATTTGGAAGCACGGGGCCCCAGCCGTGGCAGAAGGCGAGCGCCAGATCCAGCGGTTCAACCGGCGTGCTGTCTGCGCTGATGCAATGCGTATGATTATCGAAGAAAGGGATGGTATCCAGTTTCAGCATCTTTCTCCCCCCAATCCTTTTTATGTTCTTACATATTGACATTATAACACGTGTTTGCCAAAATGCAACCGAAAAAGGACCTGTTCTTCATCCGGTGAAGGTCACAGATCCTTTTGCTGTTTGTGATTCAAGCGCGGGCTGCACGCTTTTCGCGTGCAGTCTCCCTCAGAATGAAAAACGCCTGACCCTCCGGATTGATCAAAGGAAGGCATCCTCTTTTCATCATCGCGTTCCTTTGCAGAAAGCTCCACGCTTTCAAATGCTGAGCAACGGCCTTTACCAATTCACCTTTATCATACCTGCATGGGCCGGCAAAATCGGTGCCGCCTATTTTCTGTGGTTTTAAGATTCCTTCAAGCCGAGTGACGGCTCTGCCAAAGAACTTTCAGTTCCTCCACGGTCATGATCCGATCCTTTGCGCGATGGATCATTCTGTGGCAGTTCGGGCAGAGGCAGATGAGATCCGTCCGGGGATTGACGGGATGTCGCTCATCGACGGAGCTCAACGTCAAGAGCAAGGGGAAACGGGTTGGCAGGCCGACAGTGTACAAGTATATAAAAATGCTATAACAAAAAGGAGACATCATGTGTACCAGCCATGATGTCTTCTTTCATGCTAGTTTCGCGGCGGGAGGGGATCGTTACCGAAGGAATCCTTAGCGCGGATTCTGTCATCCGTTCCGCGAATGATCAGTTCGGAGTGCTGATGCAACGCAATATGGATCGCTTGCTGTTGAGTAGAGGTACGAGCAGTCGCCTGACTGTTCCCAGCGTCTTTCACCTGCCACCCACCGGACGAATGCTCGGTCACGTGCTGATTCTTGCCCAACATGCCACCTCCTTGCGTGCATCCGCAATCAGCTTGCGAATATTCGCATACCAATTCTCGGTGTGGTAGATGCGTGCTTCGTGCATGTGGCCGGAAAGCACTTCTGTTTTGGTCAACTGAGAGGCAGCCGTCCAATCACCCTTGAACACATAGGTCGCGTTGTTGAGGTCATTGCATTCGAATACAAACAGGTTGAGTTCGGTGAAGCCATAGACGACGTAGCCCCAGAAGTTCTGCGTACCCAGCACACAGAAATCAGGCTTCATCTGCCACAGATGCTCGTGGCGTTCACGAATGAGGGCTTGCTGTGTCTTCGACTTTCGCGCCACGATCAGGCCAACATACTCTTCCCATTCCTCACGCGCACGAATCCCCGCGCGCAGAATTTCCCACGGTACTTCAGCCTGCTTTACAGGCGGGATGGCCGGAACTCGTTCGGCAGTCCAGATTTCGCAGCGTCCCAGCATTTCCAGCATGACGTTCATGGCGATCTTGATGAGGCTGACTTCGCTTTCTTCGTTCGTCATCAACGGAGAATAGAGAACTCCATCCTCGATCATGAATGCCAGTTCCGTAGGTGGGATCAGCTCGCGTTGATAGCACCAGCGCATTTGCCAGCAAGTACCGTAGTGATCGTGGCCACCCCAGTCCACAAGATGATAGCTGTGGGAGAAGTGGCGCGGCTCTTTAGGAAGATCTCTGCGCAGTTTCCACCTTCCATCGGCATTCAGCGTGGTAGCAGAACGGCGGGGAACAGGGATGCGCGAGGGGTATCCGACTTGGAGGCCGTAGGCCTCAAGGAGAGGATAGTCCTCTTCTTCAAGCGGTGTGGCGATGTAGAAGGCATCGCCGAGGTGCAGGGCATACAGGTAACGTTGAGGATTGAAAACCCTTGTTTTGCGGATGATCATGAGGATCATTCCTCCTTGTAAGTAATATAAACAAACAAGAAAAGACCGGCGTTTGTTGGACTTGCCGAAAAAACGGCAAATTGCTTTACAAACCGGCCCAAGGGTGATATACTCAATCCGTGTAAAGAAAATGGCATAGCATACCTACCCTCGGGCTGTTTGCTTTGTCAAACACAGGAGAGTGGCTTTCTGCGACTGGTACTCGCAGTTGGTCGCTCTTTTTTCTTTTCCTGGTTTGTCTCACTTGAGATGCTGCTCATCAACAACGATGATCAGCGTGTTCGTCTCCGAATCATATTCCGGAATGAACTGCTTGGCCTTGGTTATGAAGTCGATCTTGGTGATCTTCGCCAGATACTTCACGAAGTCTTTGGCACCGATGCGAACCCATTCATGCTTGACACGCGGGGCAAAATCAAAATGTGGGGAAGTCGTATCGTTGCCTCTGGGGCGTACTCCGATGGCCTTGTTTTTCTCGTCATATCCCACGATGATCTGATCGGGTGATCCCAGCATATCAACGGCGCCTCTGTTGAATGCGATACCGAGTGAACTGAGCGTCACAGTAGGCATTCCATTCTTTAAAATTTTGAAGTCGAATGAATAATCCATCGGCATTTCTCCTTCAAATCGTTTTGGGAACGTGGAGAGTATAGCATGTAAGTGATAGCGAATACAGGTGGGAAAGGTGGTATTCCGTTGACAAGGTTCGCGGGCAACTGGTGGCGGTTATAGATCGTGGCTGGGTGGATGCATGATTTTTGCCAAGCTCCATCTTTATTATAGCACACAAGCGCCGACTTGCAAAGGGTGTTTCACTTTTTTCTTGTGCGTTTTTCTCCCGGAAGATATCCTGTTTTATTCTCGATTTCGTCGCCTGATACGTTTCACCCGAATTGCACCGTTTTTTACGCGCATTTTTACTTTTTATGTTTCGCTTTACACAACGATGATTTTTGGGAGTTTCACAGTAGACTTTTCATCAGGGTCGTTGGTACCTAGTTCACCGCAGAAGGCACGGGCAAGGATGGCTTTTTCAACAGTTCGATTTTCTCTAGTATCTCAATTGTCAGATAGGCGTGTCGTAGCTAGTGTGAAGCTGCTTGGCAGGCATCCCATTGGAGGAATGGGCACATGCATTTCTGAAGGAATAAATGGGGCACGAGTGCTTCATCTGTATCTGTCGACAAGCATTCTTCCACACGGAGACGTGAACGTGAATTCTTACCAACAGCTGATGACGCTTGATCTAGCAGATTATGATGCTGTATGTATCGGAAATGGCGAGAAAACCATCTGGCAGCGCGAAGAGAAGATTCCTGCTGCTTCTCAGGAAATGGAGACCTATCTGATGAAATCCAGAGAATTGCAGCTCGTGTATGCTGAAGAGGATCATGCAGCCAGAATCGCTTATCTCACGGGTACGAATGGAATGACAGGCGCTGAACAGGCTGCAGCGCACGAAAGGGCAGAAAGAACCAGAGCACTTGAGGATGAGTTTGAGCGTCTGCTGCCCCGTGTACTGGAATGGCAAACTGAATAAATGCAGAAAGCTGAGACCCTCCTTCTGTCCCGGTTCCTCCTCTGCTGCGGGAAGATTCAGCCGCTGCACAACCTGTGAACTCCTTTCTGATTTATTTTTTGCCGTTTCTTTGTTCCAACGCCAGCCCAATCAATCGATCCGTCTGATCCGCCATAAACAGCGGAATGTTCAGTACATCGTCATCCAGCTTCAAATTGTCCAGAGAGAACCGAACACGGAGCTTGACCTGATCAGGGAACAGCTCCTTGAATTTTCGGAGGCTTCTGCTGGTGGTGTTAGCCTCAGACTTGACCTCTACGGGAAAAATGTCATTTTCACGCTGAACCAGGAAATCCACTTCGTAAGGCGGGTTGTTCTGGCTCCAGTACCGGGGAACAACTTCAAACTGAGTAATCAGAGTTTGCAGCACGAAGTTTTCGGTCAGCGCACCCTTGAACTCCGTGAACAGGCGGTTCCCTTCGCCAAAGGCTGTGGGAGCCAGCTGTGCCAAACGGCGGAGCAGACCCACATCCACCAGATAAATCTTGAAAGCGGACAGGTCATCGTAGGCCGCCACCGGCAGGCGGGGCGCGGAACTGCGGTAAATCTTATGCACCAGCCTGGCATCCACCAACCATTGCAAAGCGTCCTCGTATTCGCGGGCACGCGCGCCCTCTTTGACGACCTTATAGATGAATTTTTTATTCTCCCTTGCCAGTTGGGACGGAACCGATTTCCAAATCATAGAGATCTTCGGAAACTCGCTGATGTCCGGATGCTTGGCGAAATCGCGTTCATAGGAGCCAATAATACCGGACAGGGCTTCCTGCATGGCGCTTACATCCCGTGCCTCCGTCCACATCAGCACGGGTTCCGGCATGCCGCCGGTGACATAGTACATCTTCAGCTTCTCGTAGCATTCGATACCTGCGGCATGATAACGACTTACCTGATCGTGTACGGCTTCAATCGCATATCGGATGCCCGTGGCCATAGCCGTAGTGGAATGGGCGCTAAGGGTTGGGGGCTTAAATTTGGCTATAGGACAAAAAGGCGTGACAATTGAGGCCTTGCTGTTAAATTCAACAACGCATACATCCACTCTTTTTGCAGAAAGCGGGTCCGCACAAACATCTTTTTTAAAATGCTGCAAAGCTCTGTTTAGTTCATCAATCTTGCTTCCTTGCATTGAGCCGGATGTATCAACCAGCAGGCAGCAAGCAACATGAGGTTCGCTGATAAAATCAAGCGAATTCTGACCGTTTTCACTTTCTTTCTGCACTTTTTTACGAGCTTCGTTATCGGCATCAGCAACAATTCTATCCCAGTCAATTTGCGACATGTTACTTCCACAATAAAATTCAATATTTTTTATATATTTTACCATGCCGCATTGTCTTTTTCAATGAG
>OMNT01000745.1_pt1 | contig 33187 bp, 31 predicted proteins | sample 1672551 | NCBI WGS metagenome assembly OMNT01 (sample SAMEA3136698, study PRJEB25190) | human gut metagenome | reverse complement strand
CCGCTTTTTACTTATTCTTGTTTCTTTGCCCGGGCAGGCTTTTTGCCGCCTTCCCTGTGTTTGTTGTTATTCCGGTTACCGCCTTTTCCGTTTCCGCTTTTTTCGTTTCCGCCGCCTGCAGATTTCTGTCCTGACGTTCCATCCGACTTTGTCGGATCTCCATACGGATTGAACGGATTATTCAACATGTTCATGAACACCGGATTATTCATCATCTGCTGATAATCGAACTGACTTACCGCATCCATCGTCTTGTGCATACAGTCGTCGCAGATACAGATGTTATTCGGCAGGTGGAACATTCTTCCCGCCTTGCTTTCCGGTCTGCGGCAGATGAAACATATCTCCTCAAATTCTTCCTTTTCTTCCTTCTTTTTCGCATCTGCCACTTCTTTCAAAACCTCGTCATCTATTTTTTTATCCTCTGCCATTCTCATAAACTCCTTTTGATTTCTTTCTACTATCATACCCCAGAATACAGATTGGCACAAGTGAACTTTTTATAAAGAAAAGAAAAGCGCCCGGAAACTCCGGTGCGCCCTGCTTTTTTATGATATTTTGTAACTATTCAGAACAGGTCGAAGCACTTGCTGCTGAGACCGTAAAAACATGATTCAAGAAATTCTTTCTTATTCAAAGATAACAAGTTTCTGCTGATATTCCGTATAGGAATGTTGGCGGAATCTGTTCGTCACCACGCTTTGATAAACATGCGATGCGAAAAGATCGTTTTGAAGAAAAGACATTTCTTCAGGCGAAAGGATTTTTTCTGCATCGGCGAGTTTGGTGATAAGCGGTATGCGGCTCTTCTCTTTTATTTCATGTAAAAGAGGAGAGCTTTCTTTTCGAAAGCCGAGCAATCTGGCGTATCCATTCCAGCCGTTCCTTTTCTGACAGGCCACATCTTCTGCGCGGATATTCAGCAGGATATGAAAAAGACAGCGGCGGATGCGGCTTTCCGTGTACTGCTTTGTCTTTATAAGAGAAGTAAACTGTTCAAAGTTTTCAAACGCCGGGATCAGCCGAAAAATCCGCTTTGCAAGTTCTTCCGATACATCCTGAAACACAGTCAGTTCCGCAGAAGAAGAAAAGGACAAAAGCCGGTAATGGAGCGGCAAAGAAAAATCTCTGCTGCGAACAGGACATGATCTTTTGAACTCCCGCTGTAAAATCCTGTATGCACGGGAGGGCATTTCTGTTTTTATTGTTTCAGGAAGCGTAAAGGTTCCGGAAACGTGCGTCTCCAGAAGGTTTCGAAGGGCGGTAGCAGAGCTGAAACCTTCGTCCGTTGTTTTGGAGTGATAAGCGCCGCCCGTGCGCGGGATAGTGAAAGGCTCCAGTGCGCTGCCCTGTCTGCGAATGGCTTTGAGATACTCGATTCCAAGAATGTTATTCGGCTCCTGCAAAGCGGAAAAATCATAGGTTTCTGTGGAGGACAGGCTGAAATATGTTTTTAAAGCCTCGCTGCATGAAAGGGGAAAGGTATTCCCGGCTTTTAAGTTTTCTTTCAGGTATGAGAGGTATTCTTTTGGCTCTTCTGTCAGGATTTCGGCGGTTTTCTGGAGAAAAGAGAGATCGCCGCATTCACTTCCGAAGCACAAAGTATCCACAACGCCCAGGGAGGCCAGCAAAGACACAGCGCCCGAAGCGAAATATTCCGCGCTTCCCAGGGCGTAAGGGATGGGAAGCTCCAGCACAAGGTCAGCGCCGCAGGAAAGAGCCATTTCCGTGCGGGCATATTTATCCAGAAGGGCAGGCGCCCCCCGCTGCACGAAATTTCCGCTCATGACGACGATACAGAAATCCGCCCCGGAAATTCGTTTCGCTTCCTGCATATGCCAGGCGTGTCCGTTGTGAAAAGGATTGTATTCGGCAATCAGACCGACAGTTCTCATAGAGATACCTCCTGAAGTTTTTAAATTAAGTATAGCTGGAAATAGGTGTTTTGTATACCAAAATATACATATTAAGCAGTTGAAATTCCGGTCGGTCGGAGATATAATAAAACTAATACAAAAATACGAAAGGAGTCAGAAATCATGGGATTTATTGACGTAATCAAAGCAAGGGCAAAAGCAAATAAGAAAACAATCGTACTTCCGGAGACAGAGGACCGCAGAACTTATGAAGCTGCGGCGCAGATTCTGAAAGAAGGTATTGCGGATATCGTTCTGGTAGGAAGCGAAGAAGAAATCAAAAAAGGCAGCGAGGGACTCGATATTTCAGGGGCGAAGCTTGTAGATCCTGCTACGAACGAGAAAACGGCTGCTTATATTGATAAACTGGTGGAGCTGAGACAGAAAAAAGGCATGACTCCGGAGAAGGCAAAAGAAATTCTTTTGAACCAGTACTTATATTATGGCGTTATGATGGTTAAAATGGGAGATGCAGACGGTATGGTATCCGGCGCATGCCATTCTACCGCAGATACATTAAGACCGTGTCTTCAGATTTTAAAGACAAAACCGGGAACAAAACTGGTATCCGCATTCTTCCTGATGGTCGTTCCGGACTGCGAATACGGTGCGGACGGTACGTTCATCTTTGCAGATTCCGGGCTGAACCAGAATCCGACGCCGGAGGAGCTCTCAGCGATTGCGAAATCTTCCGCAGAATCTTTCGAACTGCTGGTTGAAAAAGAGCCTGTTGTGGCAATGCTTTCACACTCTACGATGGGCAGCGCAAAACATGCAGACGTAGATAAAATGGTAGAGGCTACCAGAATTGCAAAAGAAGAGCATCCGGAACTGAAACTGGACGGCGAGTTCCAGTTAGACGCTGCTATCGTTCCGAGCGTAGGCGCTTCGAAAGCCCCGAACAGCCCGGTTGCAGGCAAGGCAAACGTTCTGGTATTCCCGGATCTGGATGCAGGAAATATCGGATACAAGCTGGTACAGAGACTGGCAAAGGCAGAAGCTTACGGACCTGTTACCCAGGGTATCGCTAAACCTGTCAACGATCTGTCCAGAGGATGCTCTGCCGACGATATCGTTGGTGTAGTTGCTATCACAGCAGTACAGTGCCAGGCTGAAGATAAATAAGTTTTACATATCTGAACTATATTGAATAGGAGAATATTAAGATGAATGTATTGGTAATTAACTGCGGAAGTTCCTCTCTGAAATATCAGCTCATCAACTCTGATACAGAGGATGTTCTGGCAAAGGGTCTTTGCGAGAGAATCGGAATCGACGGAAGACTGGTTTATCAGAAAGCCGGACTTGATAAAGAAATCACAGAGTGTGCAATGCCTACACACAAAGAAGCTATCCAGTTTGTACTGGATGCTCTTACAAACGAAAAAACAGGCGCTATCAAGAGCCTGAAAGAAGTAGATGCAATCGGACATCGTGTCGTACATGGTGGAGAAAAATTTGCAGCTTCTGCAGTGATCACAGATGAAATGATCGCAGCAGTAAAAGAGTGTAACGATCTTGCACCACTTCATAACCCGGCAAACCTGATCGGTATTGATGTCTGCTCTGAGCTTATGCCAGGTGTACCGCAGGTTGGTGTATTTGATACAGCTTTCCATCAGACAATGCCTGCAAAAGCATATCTGTACGGACTTCCGATCGAATACTACAAAAAATACAAAGTAAGAAGATATGGTTTCCACGGAACCTCACACAGCTTTGTATCCAAACGTGCTGTAGAATTCCTTGGACTTGACAAAGACAACTCCAAAGTTATTGTTTGCCATCTTGGAAACGGATCTTCCATCAGTGCTGTTCAGAACGGCAAATGTGTAGATACAACTATGGGACTTACACCACTTGAGGGCGTTGTTATGGGAACTCGTTCCGGTAATATTGATCCGGCAATTGTTGAATTCATTGCAAAGAAAGAAAACCTTGACATCGCAGGTGTTATGAATGTGCTGAACAAGAAATCCGGTCTTCAGGGTATGTCCGGAGTCGGCAGTGATATGCGTGACATCAGAGCTGCTATCGCAGATGGAAACGAAGATGCTAAGAATGCTTATGATGTACTTTGCTATGGTATCGCTAAATTTGTTGGCGGCTATGTAGCAGCTATGAACGGTGTAGATGCAATTGTATTTACAGCTGGTATTGGTGAGAATGTAGGCCAGCTTCGTAAAGATGTCTGCAATTATTTCGGATATCTTGGCGTTGAAATCGATGACAAAGCAAATGATACATTTAGCGAAGAAATTGTTATCTCTACTCCAAATTCAAAAGTTAAAGTTGCAGTTATTCCTACAAACGAAGAACTTGCAATCTGCAGAGATACAGTAGCGCTGGTTAAATAATTTGTTATAAAACAACTTCGAAGGGGGCTTGCCGTTGGCAGGCCCTTTTCTTTTGCGTATTTTCATATTATGACTTCCTTTTGTTGTAGCTATTACACAAAAATATTGTGCAATATTTGCAGAAAAGTACTGAAAATAGATTTTAGATTATGCAATTTATAACGATTATATTGACATACTTAAATTATGAATGTATAATTGCCATATTGAAACGTTTCAAATGTGGCCTTGTATAGAGGAAATGATGAATGGATAAATCTACGAAGAAAAGAGCCACAATTACACAGGTGGCAAAACATGCAGGTGTATCTGTTGGGACGGTTTCGAATTATTTAAACGGTACGGCAGGTGTGTCGCACGACAGGGCAGCGCGGATACAGCAGGCAATTGATGTGTTGGATTATATCCCGGATACTCTGGCGAGTTCCCTTCGAAGAAAGGACAGCACAGCGATACATGTTTTAACACCGCATCTGGATAGTGCTTTTTATACAAATACGATCAGTGCACTGATGCACGATGCATATGAGGCTGGGTACACCGTTCATATCTCTGGTTATGAATATTCGTCAGAGATAGAAAGGCAGCAGCTGAGAGCACTGGAGAGCAGCAAACCAGGCACATCAATCATTATTTTTAATGGGTTTGATGATCTCACAGAGATTAAACGGCTGGCGAAGAAACAAATACATGTGATTATGGCAGACAGGCGAGAGATACCGGGTTATACATCAAGTGTTATATTTGATAATCGTCGGGTACCATTTGAAATAATATGTCTGTTAAAAAACAGAAATTACAAACGAATAGGACTTTTTACAGAACCTACAAAACTTCAAAATATCCGTGAAAGAGTAGAGGGATTTCTGGAAGCAATGAAATATTTTGGATATCCGGATCCGGAAAAAAATATTTATTCCCGCCCAGATCTTTCGCTGGATAAATTGAAAAACAGTTATCTTTATATGATGGAGATTCTTGAGTCATCAAAGCGCGAAGAACTTCCGGATGCCTGGCTGGCAACTTCGGATTATCTGGCATTTGGCATGATGAGGGCCATCAATGAGAAGGGATATTCCATACCGGAAGATTTTGCTATTGTCGGTTATGATAATATTGAAATATCGGGATATGTCAATCCGAGACTTACAACTGTGGAACAGGATCAGAAATTATTCGGAAGAACTTTATGGTCAGTAATTACAGAATACAATAAGACCGGAAAATATCAGAGTATAGAATTACCGCAGAAAATAAAGATGAGAGGATCTTGCTAAAATTAATAGTTGTATACTGAAATAAGTATACAATTATTTTTAGAAAATATTGAAACGTTTCAAACGGCATAAAAAGTATATTTGGGTACAAATATCTGAACGAGAGAAGGGAGGAGAAAGGTGTTCGGATCATATGGGTAAATAAAATATGAGATGCCGCGTAAATGTTTCACAAGCCAATTAAAAGGAGGAATTTAAAATGAAAAAAGCAATCGTTATGACTTTATGTGCAGCTATGGCAGTTGGGATGATCGGATCAGTTTCTACAGTATATGCTGCGGATGCAGATATTGCATCTGATGATGCTATTAAAAAAGCGGCTGACGAAGGTTGGGAAATTGCTGTTGTACCGAAGGATTCCACCAATCCATGGTTCGTTCGCATGGACACCGGCGTTAAGGAAGTAGCTGACGAAACAGGAGTTAACTGCTACCAGATTGATACAGGTACAATTGATGCTACAAAACAGGCTCAGCTGGTTGAGGACCTGATTGCTCAGGGCGTAGATGCAATCTGTGTAGTTCCAGTTGATATGGAATCCATGGACTCTACATTAAAGAAAGCAAAAGATGCAGGTATTGTAGTTATTACCCATGAAGGCGCAGATCTTAAAAATGTAGACTACGATATCGAAGCATTCTCTAATGAAGGCTATGGTGCTTTCATCATGCAGAACCTTGCTGAAGCAATGGGGGAAGAAGGCGTTTATACGACAATGGTAGCTTCCCTTACAAATGGTTCTCATAATGAATGGGCAGATGCAGCCGTTGAATACCAGAAAGAGCATTATCCGAACATGACACTTCTGGAAGATAATCCGCGTGTAGAGTCTGATGATAACGGTGATACCGCATATAATGTTGCAAAAGAACTGATCAAAACATATCCGGATCTGAAAGGTATCATGGGAACTTCTTCTTTCGATGCACCTGGTGTTGCACGTGCGATTCAGGAACTTGGCCTTGTTGACAAATTCTTTACATCCGGTACAGGAATGCCGGCAGACAATGCTGAACTGCTGAAATCCGGTGTTATCAAATCCCTTACTCTGTGGGATCCTGCAAAATCCGGTGAAGCAATGGTTGACCTTGCATGCAAAGTACTTGCAGGTGAGGAGATTGGTGCTCCTGTAAATCTTAACGTTGATGGTTATACAGAAATGAACTTCCGTGAAGGATCTGAAACAGTTCTTGAAGGACAGGGCTGGATTACAATCGATGCAGACAACGTTGATGATTTTGGATTCTAAACAACACAAAAATTTATAAGCTTTAATGATCAATCCGTCGGTTCTCCCGGCGGATTGATTTCCAAAAGACCTGAACAATCACAGGTGTCGTAAGGCGGAGAGGAGGAAGCTATGTCTCAGAGTTTATTGAAAGCAGAGCATATAAAGATTTCCTTTGGAAATGTACATGCCCTTAGAGATGTATCTTTGGAGATTTTACCTGGTGAGATACACTGTCTTGCCGGAGAGAATGGTTGCGGAAAATCAACTATTATCAAAATTATATCCGGTGTCTATCAGAGAGATGGCGGAACAATTGAATTTAACGGACAGAAAATCGATAAGATTTCCCCGATTGATGCGATCAATCTTGGAATTCAGGTTATTTATCAGGATTTTGCACTTTTCCCTAATCTGACAGTTGCAGAAAATCTGGCACTTAATACAGAACTTGCATCACGTAAGAAAACAGTAAGTTGGAAAAATGTAAGAAAGATTGCTGAAGAAGCAGTATCCAAAATTAATTTCCAGGTTGATCTGGATGAAAAAGTAGAAAAACTTACGGTAGCTCAGAAACAGATGGTCGCAATCAGCCGCGCATTGATGTCAAATGCAAAGCTGATTATCATGGATGAGCCGACAACAGCGCTGACCAAAAAAGAAGTAAGCGCATTGTTTAAAATTATTTTGAAATTAAAGGAACAGGGAATTGCAATCCTGTTTATCAGTCATAAATTGGATGAGGTATTTGAAATTTCTGATCGATTCACAATTTTCAGGGATGGTGAATTGGTTGCTACAGGCAGTACAAAAGAACTGGATGATAAGAAATTCACCTATTACATGACAGGAAGAGAGTTTTCCGACAATATATTTGTTCCGAAAAATGTCTCCGACAAGCCGGTTTTTGAACTGAAACATCTTACTCTGAATGGCTCTTTTTCAGATATTAACCTCAGCCTTCGAAGAGGAGAGATTCTTGGAATTACAGGACTTTTGGATTCTGGTCGTACTGAATTGGGCCTGTCTATGTTTGGTCTGAAGCCTGCAGATTCCGGTCAGATCATAAAAGATGGAAAAGAAATTAAGCTTACCAGCCCAAGAGAGGCTATTGCCAATAGTATTGGATATGTTCCTGAGGACCGACTGTCAGAAGGCCTTTTTCTTACCCAGTCGATTGGTGACAACATCATCATTTCTGAGATTGACAAACTGAAAAAGAAAAATGGACAGTTTGATCTGAAGAAGAGAGATGAAGAAATTGAAAAATGGGTTAAAGAACTGGAGATCAAGACAAAAAATCCAAACAATCCGGCAACAACTCTTTCAGGAGGTAACCAGCAGCGAATCGTACTTGCAAAATGGCTTGCATGTAATCTGGATGTGCTCATCTTGAATGGCCCGACAGTAGGTGTGGATATCGGTTCCAAACATGATATTCATATGGTTCTGCAGCGACTTGCCAACCAGGGGCTTGGTGTTATTATCATTTCTGATGATCTTCCGGAAGTTATACAGAACTGTTCCAGAGTTCTTGTTATCAAGAATGGAAAGATCAAATCCGAATATGATACCCAGAATGTCAGTGAACAGATGATCATTGACGATATGATGTAGGAGGCGGTCATATGAATAAAAAAGTAAAGAAAATATTTCAGTCAAATGAACCGTATATTTTTCTTATCATAATTCTTCTCGGAATTGTGGTACAGATCCGTTCCGGACAGTTTTTTACAGCAAATAATATCGTTGACCTTCTGAGTGCGATGATCGTACCGGGACTTTTTGCGATCGCAGAATTCATGGCACTGATCGCAGGTGGAATCGATGTTTCTTTCCCGGCACTGGCATCTCTTTCTGCCTATGCCACAACAAAGTTCCTTCTTGACAAGAATTACGAAGGAAATGTTCTTCTGGCATTTGTGATCGCAATCGCAATTGGTGCAGTACTTGGCGCATTCAATGGATATTTTATTGGCTATCTGAATCTGAATGCAATGATCGTGACTCTCGGTTCCGCAAGTATCTTCCAGGGCATCATGCAGGGTACTTTAAGAGCAAATCAGCTTTCTGTCATTCCGCCTGGAATGAAAAGCTTTGGTACCGCTGCATTCCTGACAGCAACTAATAAGGCGAATGGACTGACTTCCATTCTTCCTTATACCTTCATTATTCTGGTTCTTGTATGTGCAGTTATGCATTTTGTACTGCATTATACGATCTTTGGACGTGGTATTTACGCAATCGGCGGAAATCCACAGAGTGCACACACAGCTGGATTTAATGTAAAAAGAACAAAATTTATCATGTATATTATTATAGGTATGATTGCATCTGCGAGTGGTATCTGTCGTGTCTGCATGATGCAGCAGATGCATCCGACGAATATGCTTGGAATGGAAATGAACATCATCGCAGGTGTCGTTCTTGGCGGCGTTGCTCTTACCGGTGGTGCCGGTACACTGACAGGCTGTATTCTTGGTACTTTCCTGATCATCCTGGTACAGAACTCCATGATCCTTCTTGGAATTCCGACAACCTGGAGTGATGTATTCGTAGGACTTGTAATCGTGATTGGAGTATCCCTGACCGCATGGCAGTCAACCCGAACCTCTAAAAGCAAAAAGAAAGCAGTAAAGGAGGGCGCATGATGAACAAGATCAAAAGTATATATAAGAAAAATGAAGAAGTGACTCGCCTGTTGGTCATCATGGCAGTCTGGCTGATCTTCATGGCATTTACACAGGCCAGAAAATTTTATACAGGAATGAACTTTCTTACCATGGCGGGACAGTTCCCGGAATACGGCCTTATGGCTCTGGGCGGTATGTTATGCATGATCACAGGAGGTATTGACCTTTCTGTAGTTGGTACAGCCAATATGGCTTCTATCCTTACGGTATTTACACTGACCAGATTGTTTGGAGCAGACGGAACTATGCCACTTGCTTTTTCTGTTGTGATCTTCCTGCTTGCAATTGTAACAGGTATTGTTGTTGGAAGTCTGAACGCCTTTTTGATCTCAAAACTTGGGGTTCCGCCGATTCTTGCAACGCTTGGTGTAAATGAGCTCTTAACAGGTCTCTGTGTGGTTATGACAAACGGTTCTGCAATTTCCTCTTTCCCGAAGCAGTACTGTGATTTCTTTTCAGGAAATCTCTTTGGTTTTATCCCACGAAGACTTCTGGTATTTATCGTAGTCGCAATCATTATCTGGTTTATGCTGGAGCATTGTACTTACGGAACTAAACTTCGTCTTTACGGAACGAATGCACATGTCGCAAAATTTTCCGGAATCAATACAACAAGCCTGCTGTTCAGAACGCATATTACTTCATCCATTTGTGCTGCACTTGGCGGATTGATGATGCTTGCAACCTATTCATCTGCAAGAGCTGATTATGGAACAAACTATACCATGCAGTCTATCCTTCTCGTCGTTCTCGGCGGTGTCAGCCCGAATGGTGGTAAAGGAAAAATTTCCGGTGTTATCACAGCTATCGTACTTTTGAAGATGATTGAATCCGGCATTAACCGTTTCAGGAGTGTATCTACATATTATGTAACACTGATCTGGGGAGCTGTTCTGATCCTTGCACTCGTGATTGATTATGTCAGCCAGAAACCGAAACATGCAAAATAAACAAAAGGAGCCTGTATGAAAAAAGTACTTTTTGTTGGTGAATCCTGGAGTGCTACTCTGATGGAAGTAAAAGGATTCAACAGTTTTTTATCATCTAAATATGAAACAGGACTTGGCTGGATTGACAAAGCGATCGAAAAAGCCGGCTATGAATTTGTATATATGCCGAATCATATTGCAAATGATCATTTTCCATTTACTCTGGAAGAGCTGAATGAATATTCCTGTATCATTCTGTCAGATGTGGGAGCAGACACGCTGCTGATTCCATCAGCTACATTTGGAACAAGCAAAATTCTTCCCAATCGCTGCCAGCTACTCAAAGATTATGTACTTGGTGGCGGAGGCCTTCTGATGATTGGAGGCTATCTTACCTTTAATGGTGTTGGAGCTCAGGGAAAATGGTGGGCAACACCGGTACAGGATGTCCTTCCGGTAGAAATTCTTCCATACGATGACCGTATGGAACACTGTGAGGGTGTCCATGCAGAAGTGACACTCCCGGATCATCCGGCATTTGCGGGAATCGAAGGAGAGTGGCCGCCTGTACTTGGTTATAATAAGAGCACCATAAAACCGGAAGCAGAACTTGCCGCTACAGTCTGCGGAGATCCGTTTATTGCGTTTGGCAGTTACGGAGAGGGAAAATCTGCTGTTTTCTCCAGTGACTGTTCACCGCACTGGGCACCACCGGAATTCTGCAACTGGAAATATTATGATGTGTTATTTAAGAACATCCTGGATTATATTGCAAAATAATCAGAATCAAAGGAAATGTGATTCAAAAGTTAAAAATACAAGGAGGTATTGACATGAAGACGATTAAAGACAAACAGATTCTTGTAGGTGCTGATTTTGCGGGATACCCGTTAAAAGAAGCAGTAGTGGCTCATCTAAAAGAATATGGATGGACAGTAACTGATGTTGGTGTCAGATCACCGGAGGACACAGATACAGATCTGATGTTTCACAGAATCGGCCTTCGCGTGGGTTCTATGATCTCGGAAGGTGAATTTGAACGTGCTCTGATCTTTTGCGGAACCGGAATGGGTATCCATATTGCAGCAAGCAAATGCCCGGGTGTTTCTGCAGGCGTTGTAGAAAGCGTGCCGGCTGCTCTTCGTGCAATTACCGGAAATGGCGTCAACGTTTTGGCTATGGGTGCGTTTTATGTAGCTCCGAAAATGGGCTGTGATATAGCAGATGCTTATCTGAGCCATAATCTTGGAGATGGATATGAATACTGGCCAAACTTTTATGAATTCCATAAACTTGCCTGTGATGAACTAAATGCATTTAATTATGAAGAATATAAGGCAAATGGATTTAAAGTAAAACATCTTGGAGACTATCCGCTTGATCTTGTAGATGATCCGACTCTTTTTGGTGGTAAAAAATAAATAATAATTGCAAGAATCATATAACTGCCATATAATTGATGAAAAATATTTTTTAGAGGTTTGAAACATGAAAGTATTAAATTTTGGTTCTCTCAATCTGGACTATGTGTACCAGGTGGAATCTATTTTGATTCCCGGAGAAACACAGGCATCAAAAAGCAGGCAGATCTTTTGTGGTGGTAAAGGCCTGAACCAGTCTATTGCACTGGCAAAGGCCGGGATTCCTGTATATCATGCCGGTCTGATCGGAGAGGGCGGGGAACCGCTTCTCGAAGTTTGTAAGGAAAATGGGGTGAATACAGAGTTCATCAGACAGATCCCGGGACCATGCGGACATACAGTTATTCAGGTGGATGAAAATGGACAGAACTGTATCCTTCTTTTTGGAGGCTCCAATAGAAGTATGACAAAGGAGTTTGTTGATACTGTGTTGGATTCTTTTAAAGAGGGAGACATCATTCTTTTGCAGAATGAGATCAATGAACTGGATTATATCATTGACCGTGCATACGAAAAACATATGATGATCATTTTGAATCCTTCTCCTTTTGACAATGCATTGGAAAACTGTGATCTGTCGAAAATCAGTCTCTTCCTGATGAATGAGATTGAAGGTTTTCAGATTACCGGCGAAAAAGAACCAGATAAAATTCTCACAAAAGTGAAAGCACTTTATCCAAAAGCAAAAGTAGTTCTGACACTCGGTGGAGATGGTTCTGTATATCAGGATGAAACGGGGATCTACCGCCAGGGAATCTTTAAAGTAAAGGCTGTTGATACAACCGCCGCAGGTGATACGTTTACAGGATATTTTATTTCTTCTATTATTGATGGGCTGCCTGTACAGGACGGACTGGAGCTTGCAGCAAAAGCATCCGCAATTGCAGTTTCCAGACCTGGCGCAACTGCATCCATTCCTCTTCGCAGCGAAGTAGTAAAAGAAAAAAGTAACGGAAAAATATAGAAATAAAAGTAAAAATGTCGTTGACAAACGGGTACCTCCTATGTATAATTGATAAAGTGTGAATAGGAGAGAACTATGCAGATTCATTTATCAGATATTACAGACAGTGAAGGAAAAATCATACAGTTCAGTTCTGAGGTGGAGTTAGATAAGATTTCATTTCAGATGGGAGAGTTTCCGATATTGGACAGATCTCCGGTAGAACTACGGATTGCAAATACAGGCAATAAAGTTCTTGAACTGACAGGAAAAGGCAGTTTAACTGTCGGCATTCCTTGTGACCGTTGTCTGGAGCAGGTGTCTGTTACTATCCCATACGATATCGATCGTAAGCTGGATATGAAACAGACTGATAAAGAGCGAGTTGAGAATCTGGATGAGAATGACTATCTCACTGGTATGGACCTGGATGTGGACCGGTTGGTCTATCTTGAGGTACTGATGAGTTGGCCTTTGAAAGTTCTTTGTAAAGAAGATTGCAAAGGAATATGCAGCCGGTGTGGGAAGAATCTGAATGAGGGACCCTGTGGATGTGCAGAGGAACCGAAGGATCCCCGTATGGCGGCCATCAGTGATATATTTAGTAAATTTAAGGAGGTGTAACCTATGTCCATATGTCCAAAAAACAAATCATCTAAAGCTAGACGTGATAAAAGACGTGCAAACTGGAAAATGAGTGCTCCGAATCTGGTAAAATGCAGCAAATGCGGCGCCCTGATGATGCCTCACAGAGTTTGTAAAGAATGCGGAAGCTACAATAAGAAAGAAATCGTGAAAGTTGAAGACTAATCACAACGAATGAAACAGAATCCTTTTTCGGGATTCTGTTTTTTCAATCAAATTCTATGTCTTGGAGGGAAAGATGGAACAGAAGAATCAGATTACGGAAGGGGTAATCTGGAAACAGCTTTTAATATTCTTTTTTCCGATTGTAATAGGCACTTTTTTTCAGCAGGTGTATAATACGGCCGACAGTATTGTTGTCGGTCGTTTTGTAGGTAAAGAAGCTTTGGCTGCGGTAAGTGGATCAGTGAATCAGATCGTTACACTGATCGTGGAAGTTTTTGTCGGACTGACTTCAGGTGCTTCTGTGATCATTGCACAGTTTTATGGGGCAAAAGATCATAAAAATCTAAACAGGACGTTGCATACAGCATATGCCTTTGCAATCGTTACAGGAGCCATAGTGGGACTGATTGGCTTTTGGATCACAGAAAAAGTTCTTATAGCGATGAAGACACCTTCAGAGTTGATGGCTGATTCTGTTATATATCTGCATATCTATTTCTGCGGTATGATCTTTAATATCGTTTATAATATGGGAGCTTCTATTCTTCGCGCAGTTGGGGATTCCAGGAGACCGTTGTATGTGCTGATCATGACCTGTGGCTTGAATATTTTTTTTGATATCATGCTTGTTGTATTCCTTAAAATGGGTGTAATGGGAGTTGCAATTGCGACTGTTTCCTGTCAGGGAATCAGTGCATGCATGGTAACGTGGATTTTAATAAAGGGAAATTCTTTATTCCGGTTAAAGATTAGGGAGATTCGTTTTTATATGGCATCCCTGCAGTCGGTACTTCGCATTGGAATTCCAGCAGCACTGGAAGCAACTATGTATACTATTGCAAATCTGATCATTCAGATATTTGTGAATGGCCTGGGAACAGATACCGTTGCTGCATGGGGAACATTTGCGAAAATTGATGCTATTTATTGGATGGTTGTCAATTCGTTTGGTATTGCTATCACAACATTTGTCGGCCAGAATTATGGTGCGGGGAAAATACAGAGAATGCGAAAAAGCGTCAAAGTATGTCTGCTTATGTCTTATGGAGCTGCAATTCTGGTAAGTGCAGCACTGTATGGTTTTGCAGAACCGTTATATAGATTGTTTACAACGGACAGCAATGTTGTCCGCATTGGCGCAGACATGATGCATTTTCTTCTTCCGTCATATTTTATGTATGTAGTGATCGGAATATTGTCCGGAGCGCTGAGAGGCGCGGGAAGAGTATTGGTACCAATGCTGTTGACCTGCGGTGGGGTATGCCTGATCAGAATTGCCTGGATGTTTGGGGTATTTCCTGTTTATTCAGGAATTAAGACGATCATGCTGAGTTACCCGGTATCCTGGGGAATTACAGCAGTTTTATTTATTATATATTACTTCAAAAAATTTCCTAAAACGGAAGAACAGATTTTACAGTAAGGAGCATATAGATGAACGTATTGAATCTGGAACATATCAGCAAAACTTATGGCGAAAAAGTGATTTTTGACGATATCTCCTGTGGCATCCATCAGGGTGACAAAATTGGAATCATCGGTATCAATGGAACAGGAAAGACCACGTTTCTTCGAATACTGGCAGGTTTCGAGGAAACCGATGAAGGACAAGTGGTTATGCAGAATGGCCTTCGTATCACATATCTGCCGCAGCATCCTGAATTTCCAGAGGGCGCAACCATTCTTTCTTACGTGACACAAGGACAGAAAGAACAGAGCTGGAATCCCGAGACAGAGGCTCATATGGTGCTTAATAAACTTGGTATTGAAGACCATGAAGAGGAAATCGCACATCTTTCCGGAGGACAGAAAAAACGCGTGGCACTTGCAGCCGTTCTCGTGAATCCGGCTGATGTTCTGATCCTGGATGAGCCGACCAACCATCTGGACAACGAAATGGCTTCCTGGCTGGAAGATTATCTGAATCGTTTTAAAGGCGTTGTTATTATGGTAACACATGATCGTTATTTCCTTGACCGTGTAACAAATAAGATTCTGGAGATCAGTCATGGTAAGATCTATACTTACGAAGCAAAATATTCTGATTTTCTGGAAATGAAAGCGCAGCGAGAAGAAATGGAAATGGCTTCAGAACGTAAAAAACAGAGTATTCTTCGTATGGAGGTCGAATGGGCAAAAAGAGGATGCCGGGCAAGAAGTACAAAGCAGAGAGCCCGTCTGGACCGTCTGGAGGCCATGAAGAATTCCACAGCGCCTGTGCGGGACAAAAATGTAGAGATTGATTCTGTAGAGACCAGAATGGGCAAAAAGACGATTGAACTGCATCATATTTCCAAACGTTTTGGTGAGCGGGTATGTATTCGTGATTTTGACTATATTGTTCTGAAAAATCAGAGACTAGGAATCATAGGTCCAAATGGCTGCGGCAAATCTACGCTACTTAAGATCATAGCAGGTATCCTTGAACCGGACAGCGGAAGTGTTGAAATTGGGGATACCATTAAGATTGGCTATTTTTCACAGGAAATCGAAGACATGAATTCCAGTCAGAGAGTGATCGACTATATTAAAGCTGTAGCAGAATTTATTCCGACAAAGGACGGACTCATCAGTGCATCCAAACTTCTCGAGCAGTTTTTATTTGAGCCGGCCATGCAGTATTCACCAATCGAAAAACTTTCCGGTGGTGAGAAAAAAAGATTATATCTTCTGAAAGTACTTGCTGCAGCACCAAATGTACTTTTGCTGGACGAGATTACGAATGATATTGATATTCCAACACTGACGATCCTGGAAGATTACCTGGATTCTTTTGCCGGAATAGTCATTGCTGTTTCTCACGACAGATATTTCCTGGACAATCTGGCAGACCGTATCTTTGAATTTGACAGAGAGGGAAATCTGACTCAATATGAAGGTGGCTATACTGACTATCTCGAAGCAAAAAAACGTCGGGAAGGTATGAATATTGATGAATCCGTAGAGATAAAAGCTTCTTCTGTCGGAAAGAACATGATAGAAGAACCTCAGGAAGAAAAAGCTTCTGTAAAGACATGGAAACAGAATCGTTCTTCAAAACTGAAATTCAGTTATAAAGAACAACGGGAATACGAAACAATTGATGATGATATTGCTGGGTTGGAAGAAAAAATTGAAAAGCTGGATAATGATATCATGGCGAATGCTACAAATTCCGGTAAACTTAACGAACTTACAAAGGAAAAAGAGACTGCAGAAGCACTTCTGGAAGAAAAAATGGATCGCTGGGTTTATCTGAATGACCTGGCAGAACAGATCGAAGCTCAGAATAATAAATAGATGACGTGGGAACACTCTTGATTTTCTGATAATTCTTTAGTATGATAAAGTTTGAAGTTTTTTTGATAACAATATGGATTTAAAATAGATATACAGGAGGATTAATATGGCAGAATTGGTAAAAGTTGTTGTAGATGCCATGGGTGGTGATCTCGCACCGGTGGAACCTGTAAAAGCAGCTGTAGAAGCAGTAAAAGAAAGAAAAGATATCCTGGTCATTCTTACCGGTCAGGAAGAAGTGATTCATTCAGAGCTTAAGAAATATCAGGATTATCCGACAGACAGAATCCAGGTGGTAAATGCAACAGAAGTAATTGAGACTGCAGAACCTCCTGTTTTTGCAATTCGAAAGAAAAAAGATTCTTCAATCGTTGTAGGACTTAAAATGGTAAAAGAACAGAAGGCCGATGCATTTGTTTCTTCCGGAAGTACGGGTGCGGTCCTTGTCGGCGGTCAGGTTCTTGTCGGCAGAAGCAAAGGTGTGGAACGTCCGCCTCTGGCTCCGTTGATTCCAACAGCTAAAGGAGTTTCTCTTCTGATTGACTGTGGTGCAAATGTTGACGCCAGACCATCTCATCTGGTACAGTTTGCAAAAATGGGATCTATTTATATGGAACATGTAGTCGGCATCAAAAATCCGCGTGTTGCGATTGTAAATAACGGTGCAGAGGAAGAAAAGGGAAATGCTCTGGTTAAGGAAACTTTTCCTCTTCTCAAAGAAGCAGAAGGGATCAATTTTATCGGAAGCATTGAGGCACGAGATATTCCGGCAGGTTATGCGGATGTTATCGTATGCGAAGCTTTTGTCGGAAATGTTATTCTCAAACTTTATGAGGGAGTCAGTTCTGAACTGATTCACAAAATCAAAGACGGAATGATGAGTACTTTAAAAAGTAAGATAGGAGCACTTCTTGTCAAACCGGCGCTGAAACAGACGCTCAAAAGTTTTGATGCAACAGAATATGGTGGAGCTCCGCTCCTTGGATTAAAAGGCCTTGTTGTCAAAACGCATGGAAGTGCCAAAGCTATCGAAATTAAGCATGCAATTTTCCAGTGCGTACAGTTCAAACAACAGAGAATCAACGAAAAAATTGCGGAAAAAATCCAGCCGGCGCAATTTCCGGCCCCAGATAAGGAATAACAGAAAAGAAGGCAGATAAAATGGAACAATTGGAACAGATCATAGGATATACATTTCAAAATAAAAAACTTCTGAAACAGGCATTGACACACAGTTCATATGCAAATGAAAAAAAGTTGGGAAAACTGGGCTGTAATGAACGTCTGGAGTTCCTTGGCGATGCAGTTCTTGAACTGATCAGCAGTGATTTCCTTTATGCAAAATTCACACAGGTTCCGGAGGGGGAACTGACCAAAAAACGTGCAAGCCTGGTCTGTGAACCTAGCCTTGCGTACTGCGCGCGGCAGTTTGGACTTCCACAGTATCTTCTCCTTGGCAAAGGCGAGAATATGACGGGTGGACGTAATAGGGATTCTATCGTTTCAGATGCAACAGAAGCTCTTCTTGGAGCCATTTATCTGGATGGTGGTTTTGAACCTGCAAAGGATTTTGTCCTGAAATTTATCTTAAACGATATTGAACATAAACAGCTTTTTTATGACAGCAAGACAATTCTGCAGGAAATAGTCCAGGAAAAAGGAATTCAGCCGGTAGAATATATTCTGACCGGAGAGAGCGGACCGGATCATGACAAGCAATTTACGGTAAGTGTTCAGGTGAATGGACAGGTTGTCGGAAATGGAACCGGTCATACAAAGAAAGCTGCCGAACAGGCAGCAGCATATCAGGCAATTCAGGAAAAGAAATTCTGATTTTATGCGTGATACATGAGGAAAAGAAAAACTGGCAGGTGAACTATGTATTTAAAGAATATTGAAGTATATGGCTTCAAATCCTTTGCACAGAAAATCAACTTTGAATTTCATAACGGAATTACCGGTATTGTCGGACCAAATGGAAGTGGAAAAAGTAATGTTGGAGATGCTGTCCGCTGGGTACTTGGTGAACAGAGCGCCAAACAGCTTCGAGGCGGTAACATGCAGGACGTTATTTTTTCAGGAACAGAGAATCGAAAGCCATTAAGTTTTGCTTCTGTATCTATTACGCTGGATAACAGTGATCATAAACTTCCGGTAGATTACAATGAAGTTACTGTAACGAGGCGGCTGTATCGTTCGGGAGAAAGTGAATATCTGATCAATGGCAGTGGATGCCGTCTGAAAGACATTCAGGAAATGTTTTATGATACCGGTATCGGTAAAGAAGGGTATTCCATCATTGGACAGGGGCAGATTGATAAAATCTTAAGTGGTAAACCTGAAGAACGGCGAGAACTTTTCGATGAGGCGGCAGGAATCGTCAAATTTAAACGAAGAAAAGCTACCACTCTGAAAAAGCTGGATGAAGAGCGGCAGAATCTGGTCCGTGTAACGGATATTTTAAGCGAGCTGACCAAACAGCTTGGACCATTGGAAAAGCAGTCTGAAACAGCGCGTATATATCTGGCCAAAAGAGAGGAATTGAAAGAACTTGATGTGAATCTGTTTCTTCTTGATCATCAGAGAACCGGTGAACTTCTGAAAGAACTGGAAGAAAAACTTGAACAGGCGCAGAGAGAACTAAATGAAGCTCAGGCAGCATATGATCAGACCAAAATAGAGTATGACCGTCTGGAACAGGAACTGGAAGATTTAAATCACAGGCTCGATACGTTGAAAGAAGAGCAGCAGCAGAATGCGCTTCTGAAACAGCAGTATGAAGGCCAGGTGCAGGTTCTTGAAGAACAGATCTCTTCGGGAAAACAGAACAGTGAGCATTATCAGAACCGTCTGACAGCTTTAGGGGAAGATCTGGACCGGAGAACGCAGGAAAAAGAAAAACTGGCAGAAGACAAACTGGAACTGCAGAGCAGACTGAAAGAAATTGGGGCCAGTCTTTCAAAGGAAACAGAGGCTCTGGAAAACATCGTTTCAAACGTAGAAGAATGTACACAGGCTGTAGAAGACGGCAAAAACGAGATCATTGAGATCTTGAACAGCCGTGCAACGACCAAAGGAAAAGTACAACGTTTTGATGCGATGCTGGAGCAGCTGAATATCCGTAAAGCAGAGATCAGTCAGCGAATTCTTCGCCTGAAAAGCGAAGAAGAGGTTCTGGAGAAAGAACGTCTTAATGCACAGAAACAATATGATGCAGTAACGGCTGTGATCCATTCGACAAATGAAGAATGTGTACGTCTGGACGGAGAGGTGCAGAAGTTACAGGATGAATTGAAAAAACAGAATTCTCAGATGGAAATTGGTCAGACAGCATACCATCGTGAGGCTTCCCGCCTGGAATCTCTTAAAAACATTACAGAACGTTATGATGGATATGGAAACAGTATCCGTCGTGTAATGGAACAGAAAAACCGTGAACCCGGTATTAAAGGTGTTGTGGCTGATATCATTCATGTGCAGAAAGACTATGAGGTTGCGATTGAAACTGCACTGGGCGGAAGTATTCAGAATATCGTCACAGATAATGAACAGACAGCTAAACGTATGATTGGTTTTCTGAAGAAAAACCGCTTTGGCCGTGCTACATTTCTTCCTTTGTCTAATATCAGTGGAAGAGGTGGACTGAATCAGAGGGATGTGTTGAGTGAACCGGGAGTTGTGGGTACTGCCAATACTCTTGTAAATGCAGATAAAGAATACAGTGAACTGGTCATGTATCTTCTGGGCCGTGTCCTTGTTGTAGATAATATTGATCATGCAATTGCAATCGGAAAAAAATATCGTCACAGTCTGCGTATGGTTACGATTGAAGGAGAGTCTTTAAGTCCCGGTGGTTCCATGACCGGTGGTGCGTTTAAAAATAACAGCAATCTTCTCGGAAGACGCCGTGAAATTGAAGAACTGGAAAGAAGTGTAGGAATTCTCAGGAAAGAACTGGAAGAAACGCAGAAATCAATAGGTGAAAACCGTAGCAGGCGAAATGTGCTCCGCGATACGATCGCCGATTTTCAGCAGAAACTCCGTCAACAGTATGTTGAACAGAATACTGCAAAGATGAATCTTGAACAGCTCAAAGAAAAAGAAGGCGAAATTCAGAACAGCTATCGGCAGATTGATCGTGAACAGGAAGAACTCCGCCATCAGGCAGGTGAGATCAGACAGGATCATAGCAGCATTGCCAGAGAACTGGAGGATTCGCAGAAGGACGAAAAGGAACTGGAAACCTTTATTGAGACCAAACAGAAAGAACTGGAGGAATGGAAGGCAGAAGAAACAGAGAAGACACATGAACTGGAAAAAATCCGGCTGGAAGAATCTTCTCTTGAACAGCAGAATCAATTCCTGCAGGAAAACCTGAGTCGTCTGAATTCTGAGATTGCTGCATTTCAGAAGGAATCACAGGAAATTACAGAAAATCTTGTACAGAGTCGTGAAGAGATACATAAAAAAGAAGAAGGTATCCAGGAGCTGAAAAATGCGGCACAGGAATGCCTTTTAAAAGAAGAACAGTATGGCAGCCAGAGAGCACAGTGGCAGGAAGAAAAAGAAAAACGAAGTGCCAGCCACAAAACATTTTTTGAAAAAAGAGATCATCTTTCAGAAAAGACTTCTCTTCTGGATAAAGAATGCTTCCGTCTGAGAAGTCAGACAGAAAAAATTGAGGAGCAGAGGGAAGGTCAGATTTCCTATATGTGGGAAGAATATGAGATCACGCCAAACAATGCACTTCAGTATCGAAAAGAAGAACTTACCGACCGACAGGCAATCAAAGCGGATGTTACACGCATAAAGGATGAGATCCGTAAACTTGGTTCTGTTAATGTAAATGCGATTGAAGATTATAAAGAGCTTCTGGAACGTCATACATTCCTGTCCGGTCAATACGATGATATCGTTAAGGCTGAGGAAACGCTGGAAGGAATTATTCTGGAATTGGATGAAGGAATGCGAAAACAGTTTACCGAGAAATTCCGTGATATCCAGAGAGAATTTGATAAGGCATTTAAGGAACTGTTCGGCGGAGGAAAGGGAACTCTTGAACTTGCAGAAGATGAAGATATCCTTGAGGCCGGAATACGAATCATTTCTCAACCGCCTGGCAAAAAACTCCAAAATATGATGCAGCTTTCTGGTGGAGAAAAAGCTTTGACTGCGATCGCTCTTCTTTTTGCAATCCAGAACCTGAAACCATCTCCATTCTGTCTTCTGGATGAGATAGAGGCTGCACTCGATGATTCAAATGTTGGACGTTTTGCATCGTATTTACAGAAGTTGACGAAAAATACACAGTTTATTATAATAACGCATAGACGTGGCACTATGAATGCTGCGGATCGCTTATATGGTATCACCATGCAGGAAAAGGGTGTTTCAACTCTTGTATCTGTTGATCTGGTAGAAAACCAGCTGAGCAAATAAGTTGCTGGTAACAGAGTGAACAGCAATGTAACTATCGAGGAGGACATAGTATGTCAGAAGAAAAAAAAGGCTTTTTTAAACGTCTGGTCAGTGGTTTGACCAAAACACGTGATAATATCGTGGCTGGCTTTGATTCTATTTTCAGTGGCTACTCCAGTATTGATGAAGATTTTTATGAAGAACTGGAAGAAATTCTGATCATGGGTGATATAGGTATTAATGCGACTTCTGCAATCATAGAACATCTGAAAGAACAGGTGGCAGAGAAACATATCAAAAATCCTATGGAATGCAAACAGCTTCTGATCAACAGTATTAAGGAACAGATGCGTGTAGACAGTACAGAATATGAATTTGAGAACCGTAAATCTGTAATTCTTGTAATCGGAGTAAATGGTGTAGGGAAGACGACTTCTGTCGGAAAACTTGCTGGAAAATTAAAGGATCAGGGTAAGAAGGTTATTCTTGCTGCAGCAGATACTTTTCGTGCAGCAGCGGGAGAACAGCTTGCACAGTGGGCAAATCGTGCAGGTGTGGATCTGATCGGTGGTCAGGAAGGCGCTGATCCGGCATCCATCGTATACGATGCAGTTGCAGCGGCCAAGGCAAGAAATGCAGATGTGCTGATCTGTGATACAGCTGGACGATTGCATAACAAAAAAAATCTTATGGAAGAACTTCGTAAGATCTACCGTATCCTGGAAAGAGAATATCCGGAAGCATATCTGGAAACACTGGTCGTTCTGGATGGTACTACAGGACAGAATGCCCTGGCACAGGCCAAACAATTTGCAGAAGTCGCAAATGTAAATGGCATCATTCTTACAAAACTGGATGGAACTGCAAAAGGTGGAATCGCTGTTGCGATTCAGTCGGAACTGGATATTCCGGTAAAATATATCGGTGTTGGTGAAACAATCGACGATCTGCAGAAATTTGATGCCGATGCTTTTGTTAATGCACTGTTTGACATTGACGAAAAAGACTTACACACAGAAGAATAAACAGGAGGATACAGTATGCTTACATTAGAGAGCTTTGAACAGGCAGCAGAAATCGTAAAACAGGTAACTCAGGAGACAAAACTGATCAAAAGCAGTTATTTTTCAGATCTCACGGGAAACAAAGTATATCTGAAGCCAGAAAACATGCAGCGTACAGGAGCCTATAAGGTTCGCGGTGCATACTATAAGATCAGCACGCTTACAGAAGAAGAGCGTGCAAAAGGTCTGATCGCAGCATCTGCTGGAAATCATGCACAGGGTGTTGCTTATGCTGCGCATAAATTTGGTGCAAAAGCAGTGATCGTTATGCCGACAACAACACCTCTGATCAAAGTAGAACGTACCAAGAGTTACGGTGCAGACGTAATTCTGAAAGGAGATGTATATGATGAGGCATGTGCTTATGCACTGGAACTTGCTGAGAAAGAAGGGTATACATTTATCCATCCGTTTGATGATCCGGCAGTAGCAACCGGCCAGGGTACGATTGCTATGGAAATCGTACAGGAGCTTCCTCTTGTAGATTATATTCTTGTTCCAATCGGAGGAGGCGGACTTGCAACAGGTGTATCTACACTTGCAAAACTTCTGAATCCGCATATTAAAGTCATTGGTGTAGAGCCGTCCGGTGCGGCATGTATGAAGGCATCTCTTGAAAAAGGTGAAGTAGTTACTCTGCCACATGTAAATACAATCGCCGACGGTACTGCTGTACAGACTCCTGGTGAACATATCTTTCCATATCTGCAGGAAAACCTGGACGATGTGATTACCATCGACGATGATGAACTGATCGTTGCTTTTCTTGATATGGTAGAAAATCACAAAATGATCGTTGAAAATTCAGGCCTTCTGACAGTAGCAGCACTCCGTCATTTGAATTTCACCGGTAAGAAAGTGGTTTCTATCTTAAGTGGTGGTAATATGGACGTGATCACAATGTCTTCTGTGGTACAGCATGGACTGATTCAGAGAGATCGTATTTTCACGGTATCTGTGCTGATTCCGGACAAACCGGGTGAACTTGTTCGTGTAGCTTCTATCATTGCCGAGAATCAGGGAAATGTTATCAAGCTGGATCATAATCAGTTTATAAGTACCAATCGTTATGCTGCAGTAGAGCTTAAAGTTACACTGGAAGCATATGGTACAGATCATAAAAAGAAAATTGTAAAGGCACTGGAAGAGGCTGGATGTAAACCAAAGATCATTCGTGCGAATCTGTAACTTTTAAACCGTTATTTTCTGCTTCAGACAGAAAGTGAGGAAGAGGACCATGGCACCATATATAATGGAAGAATATATAAAAGCCTGCAAAGCTGGTAAGAGAGATTATCAGGCCAGAATGATGAAAGGGCAACTGCCTACACTTCAGGTTCTGGATGAGATACTGCCCCCAAAGGGGTCCTATTCGGAGGTCCCGCTCGGACTTGTACAGATACCGATCGACCAGATCGTCGGAACCAAAAGCGGTGGAAGAAGCAATGCATTCGCCGGGAACTTTATGCCTATTCTCAGAGAAAACACAGAATTTGCATATAAGTGGGCAACTTTAAGTCAGAGTCATATTAATGAAGGTATCCGCGATCCGATCAAAGCATATGAATATATGAACAAATTCTATGTAGAAGAGGGAAATAAGCGTGTCAGTGTACTGAAGTATTTTGATGCGGTTTCGGTTCCGGGATATGTGACCAGAATTCTGCCACAGCGTACGGAACAGAAAGAAAATAAAATCTATTATGAATATGTGGATTTTTACGCCCTGAGTCAGATCAACTATATCTGGTTTTCACGTCTTGGAAGCTTTGTCAGACTTCAGAAAGCAGTAGGAAAAGGGGCAAAGGATATCTGGTCAGATGATGATAAACTGACTTTCAGTTCTGTTTATTCAAGGTTTGCAGCAGAATATGAATCCTTAGGCGGAAAGAAACTTTCCATAACAACAGGGGATGCATTCCTTGCATTTCTTATGATTTATGATTATAAAGATATCTGCCAGAAAACAGTTAATGAATTAAAGGAACTGGTTGGTAAAAGCTGGGAAGAATTTAAACTTCTGGAACATGATCAGGAAATTGAACTGAAGATGAATCCTACGAGTGAAAAAAAATCTCTCCTGGACCGTCTGCTTCCGGTAAGTACACCAAAACTAAAGATTGCTTTTCTGTACGCAAAGACACCGGCTACTTCTGCCTGGACGTATGCGCATGAGCTTGGTCGTCTTCACCTGGAACAGACGTTCCCTGAAGAAGTTACTACAGAATGCTATGAAAACCTTACGCGAGATCTTGCGGAAAAAGCAATTGCCGATGCGATTCAAAAAGGATGCAATATTATCTTTACAACAACACCGGAATTTGTGCAGGCAAGTGTACAGGCTGCTATTGCACATCCGGAGGTAAAGATTCTTAACTGTTCCTTGAATACATCTCACAGATATATTCGTACTTATTATGCCCGGATGTATGAAGCCAAATTTCTTATGGGGGCCATTGCCGGAGCTATGGCAGAAAACGGTCAGCTTGCATATATTGCTGACTACCCGATTTTTGGAACGATTGCCAATATCAATGCATTTGCTTTAGGTGCCAAAATGGTTAATCCGAGAGCACAGGTATATCTGGAATGGTCTACGCTGAAAGATGTCGATCTTGGAATCGCTATGGACAATGTTATCAAAAAAGGTGTTACGGTTGTATCCGGACGGGATATGGTGATTCCGGAAGATGCATCGCGCTATTTTGGACTGTATCACATAGAAAAAGAAGGACCTCGTAATCTTGCTATGCCATTGTGGCACTGGGGAAAATTTTATGAACAGTTGATCAGGACGATCATGGATGGAACATGGAAATATGATGATAACAAAGATGAAACAAAGGCCATCAATTATTGGTGGGGACTGTCAGCGGAAGTGATCGATGTTATCTATTCGCAGAATCTTCCGATTGGCACACAGAAGCTGCTGACAATGCTCAAACGTGCGATTGCAACCGGGGAATATCATCCATTTTCAGGAATCCTTTATTCACAGAATGGAATGATTCAGTCGGATCCGGATAAAATTCTTTCTCCGGAAGAAATTATTACAATGGACTGGCTTGCAGATAATGTGATCGGAACAATTCCGAAATCACGTGAGCTTAAAGAACAGGCAAAACCGGTTACTTTACAGTCCGGTGTGGAAAGTCAGAAGGGATAATACAGTTTTATGAAAATACTTGCCATAGCAGATGTGGAATCAAAATATCTGTGGGATTATTTCGAGAAAAGTAAACTGGAGGGGATCGATCTTATCATATCATGTGGGGATCTTGATCCCCGCTATCTTTCTTTTCTGGCGACATTTACATCAGCGCCTGTTTTATATGTCCATGGAAACCATGACGATAAATATGAAAGGATTCCACCGGAAGGCTGCATCTGCATTGACGATAAAATATATGTGCATGAAGGAGTGCGCATCTTGGGACTTGGTGGTTCCATGCGATATAAACCGGGAGAACATCAATATACAGAGTGGGAAATGAGACGAAGAGTCTTTAAACTTTTTCCAAAACTTGTGTGGAGAAGAGGCTTTGATATACTTGTCACGCATGCCCCGGCATATCAGTTAAATGATGCCCGGGATCTTCCGCACCAGGGATTTAAAATTTTTCTGCAGCTGATTGAGAAATATCATCCTAAATTTTTTCTGCATGGTCATGTTCATATGTCGTATGGAAGACAACACAAACGATACGATAAATATATGGATACATATGTGATCAATGCTTTTGATCGATGTGTCTTTGAATTTGAAACAGAAGATCCGGAAAAAGACGGACAATAAATAAAAATATATCTGTCAAGAAAAAACACTTGACACAATGATATAAATCATGTATGATAGCCAAGGTGGTTACAAATGGAAAAGTTTGTCGAACAGACATTGTTATATGATTTTTATGGGGAACTGCTTACAGAGAGACAGCAGCAGGTTTATGAAAGCGTTGTTCTGGAAGATTATTCCCTGAGTGAGGTAGCAGAAGATCTGGGAATCAGCCGTCAGGGCGTACATGACATGATCAAACGCTGTAATCATACACTGGAAGAATATGAATCCAGACTTCATCTGGTTGAGAAATTTCTCTGTATCCGCAAACAGGTTCAGAAGATCAAGGAACTTGCAGTAGGATATAATGCCGGTGAGATTACAGAGATTTCCAATAAGATATTAGAGGAGTTATAACGCATGGCATTTGAAAGCTTGACTGATAAATTACAGAATGTGTTCAAAAAGCTGAGAGGCAAAGGACGCCTGACAGAAGAGGATGTTAAGATTGCTCTGAAAGAGGTCAAGATGGCTCTTCTTGAAGCAGATGTTAACTTCCGGGTTGTTAAACAGTTTACCAAGTCTGTGCAGGAACGTGCAGTAGGACAGGATGTCATGAATGGTCTGAATCCAGGACAGATGGTAATCAAGATCGTAAATGAAGAGCTGGTTAATCTGATGGGAAGTGAAACAACCGATCTTCCTTTGAAGCCAGGCAATGATATCACAGTCCTGATGATGGCTGGACTTCAGGGTGCAGGTAAGACGACCACAGTCGCGAAACTTGCAGGTAAGCTGAAATCCAAAGGAAAAAGACCACTTCTCGTTGCCTGTGACGTATATCGTCCGGCTGCGATCACACAGCTGCAGGTAAACGGTGAGAAACAGGGAGTAGAAGTTTTCTCCATGGGAGATAAACAGAATCCTGTAGATATCGCCAAAGCTGCGATCGAACATGCAAAAGCAAACCAACAGAACGTTGTTCTTATTGATACGGCTGGCCGCCTTCATGTGGACGAAGATATGATGCAGGAACTTGCGGATATCAAAGCCAATGTGAATGTTGACTGTACGATTTTGACAGTTGACGCAATGACAGGTCAGGATGCAGTAAATGTTGCAAAGACTTTTGCTGAAAAAGTAGGCATTGATGGTGTCATCCTTACCAAAATGGATGGTGATACCCGAGGTGGTGCTGCACTTTCCATTAAAGCAGTTACCGGAAAACCAATTCTTTTTGTGGGAATGGGTGAGAAACTTTCAGATCTCGAACAGTTTTATCCGGAACGCATGGCTTCCAGAATTCTTGGAATGGGAGATGTAATGAGTCTTATTGAGAAGGCTGAGGCAGCTCTTGACCAGGATCAGGCAGCAGAGATGCAGAAAAAACTCAAAAAAATGGATTTCGATTTCAATGATTATCTGACCAGTATGGAACAGATGAATAAAATGGGTGGAATCGGAAGTATCCTGAATATGCTTCCAGGTGTTGGCGCAAAAGCGAAAGATCTGGAAGACATGATTGATGAAAAGGCTCTTGACAGAACAAAGGCGATTATCCTTTCTATGACACAGAAGGAGCGAAGCAATCCGGGAATCCTGAATATTTCCCGCAAGAATCGTATCGCCAAAGGTGCCGGCGTGGATATCGCTGAAGTCAATCGTCTGGTCAAACAGTTTGAACAGAGCAAGAAATTAATGAAACAGATGCCTGGAATGATGGGCGGTAAAATGGGAAAAAGAGGCGGCTTCAAGCTTCCTTTTTAAATAAATCAACCAATAAAAATACAAAGATATCATAATGGAGGAAACAAAAAATGGCAGTTAAAATCAGATTAAGAAGAATGGGACAGAAAAAAGCACCTTTTTATAGAATCGTAGTTGCAGATTCCCGCAGTAAACGTGACGGAAAATGCATCGCTGAGATCGGAACATACGACCCGAACATCGAGCCAAGCGCATACAAAGTAAACGAAGAAGAAGCTAAAAAATGGCTTGCTGCAGGTGCTCAGCCAACAGATGTTGTTGCAAGAATCTTCAAAGAGGCCGGAATCGAGAAATAAGAAATACTTTACGGAAGGTATTTCTAAAGTCCTGTCATAGACAGTACAGGGAGGTATGTAATGAAAGAATTAGTTGAAGTAATTGCAAAATCTCTTGTCGAGCATCCGGATGAGGTGGTAGTCACCGAAAACGAAAAAGAAGATGCAGTTATCATTGAACTGAAAGTAGGCCCTTCCGACATGGGAAAGGTCATCGGAAGACAGGGACGTATTGCCAAGGCAATCCGTACAGTAGTTAAGGCGGCTTCTTCAAAGAGCAGCAAAAAAGTAATTGTAGACATTCTGCAATAAAGAAAGAATCGGAGCTGTGGAAACATAGCTCCTTTTTACATCTTAAAGGGAGTTTTTTATGGAAGATTTATTAAAGGTCGGAGTGATCACTACCACACATGGAGTGAGAGGCGAAGTAAAGGTATATCCTACCACAGACGATGCAGAGCGTTTTCTGGATCTGGATTATGTGATGCTGGATACAGGAAAAGAATACCGCAGACTGGATATCAAGAACGTAAGATTTTTCAAAAACCTTGCGATCCTCAAATTTGACGGCATCGACAATATCAATGATATCGAGAAATACAAAGGATGCAGTCTCTGGATCCCGAGAGAAGAAGGCCAGGAGCTCGGAGAGGATGAGTACTATATTGCGGATCTTCTGGGAATGAATGTGGTATTAGAAGACGGAACAGAATTCGGGACACTCAAAGATGTCATGGAGACAGGAGCAAATGATGTCTATATCATCAACTCCAAAGAACACGGCGAAGTGCTCCTTCCGGCGATCAAAGAGTGCATTTTGAATGTAGATCTGGAAAGCAATACAATGACCATACATTTGATGAAGGGACTTATATAAATGAATTTTCATGTTTTGACACTTTTTCCGGAAATGATCCAGCAGGGAATGAACACCAGCATCATCGGACGCGCAATCACAGGAGGCTATCTTTCTGTGGAAGCCATCAACATCCGCGATTATGCGTTCAACAAACACCAGAAAGTCGATGATTATCCTTACGGCGGCGGCGCAGGTATGCTGATGCAGGCAGAGCCTGTCTACCTCGCTTACCAGTCCATCGAGGAAAAAATCGGCTACAGACCGCGCGTGGTCTACCTGACTCCACAGGGCAGCGTCTTTAACCAGACTATGGCGAAAGACTTTGCCAAAGAAAAGGATCTGGTTTTCCTGTGCGGACATTACGAGGGGATCGATGAGCGTGTACTTGAAGAAGTAGTCACAGATTTGGTTTCCATCGGCGATTACGTGCTCACAGGCGGCGAGCTTCCGGCAATGGTCATGATGGATTCCATTTCCAGAATGGTCCCGGGAGTCTTAAGCAACCAGGAATCCGGCGAGACGGAATCTTTTGCCGGAAACCTTCTTGAATATCCACAGTACAGCCGTCCAGAAGAATGGCACGGCAAAAAAGTCCCTCCTGTCCTTTTATCGGGACACCATGCCAATATCGAAGCATGGCGGAGAGAGCAGTCCATCCTGCGCACGGCGAAAAACCGACCGGATCTTCTCAAGAAGGCAGACCTCACCAACAAAGAATGGAACCAGGTCCGCCAGTGGAGAAAACAATGGAAAGAAGAAAAAGAACAGAACGATAAGGAGTAATTATGAAAACATCAGATTTTTATTATGATCTTCCGAAGGAACTGATCGCACAGGATCCGCTGGAAGACCGCAGTTCTTCCAGGCTTCTTCATCTTTCTATGAAAGACGGATCCATGGAACACAGACATTTTACAGACATTCTGGACTATCTGAATGAGGGAGACTGTCTGGTCATCAACGATACGAGAGTTATCCCGGCGCGTCTGTACGGACACAAGGAAGAGACAGGAGCCCTGATCGAGATCCTGCTTCTGAAACGCCGCGAGAACGACATCTGGGAATGTCTCGTAAAACCAGGCAAGAAAGCAAGACCGGGTGCAAAGATCACTTTTGGAGACGGAATCTTAAAGGGCGAGATCATCGACATCGTTGATGAAGGAAACCGCCTGATCCAGTTCCACTATGACGGAATCTTTGAGGAAATCCTGGATCAGCTTGGCGAGATGCCTCTGCCTCCGTACATCACACATAAATTAAAAGACAAGAACCGTTATCAGACCGTATATGCCAAGAACGACGGCTCCGCAGCAGCACCGACAGCCGGACTTCACTTCACGAAAGAACTTCTGGAGCAGGTGAAGGCAAAGGGCGTCAAGATCGCACATGTGACACTTCACGTAGGACTTGGAACCTTCCGTCCGGTCAAAGTAGATGATGTAGAACAGCATCATATGCATTCAGAGTTCTATATGGTAGAAGAAGATCAGGCAAAACTCATCAACGATACCAAGAAAGCAGGCGGACGTGTGATCTCCGTAGGAACCACAAGCTGCCGTACCCTGGAATCAGCAACCGGTGAGGACGGGATCCTTCTCGCAGGAAGCGGCTGGACAGAGATCTTTATCTATCCGGGTTACAGATTCAAGATGATCGACGGACTGATCACCAACTTCCACCTGCCGGAATCCACCCTGATGATGCTGGTTTCCGCTCTTGCAGGCAAGGAAAACATTATGGCAGCTTATGAGGAAGCAGTACGCCAGAAGTATCGCTTTTTCTCCTTCGGCGACGCCATGCTCATCCTGTAAATCTTGACAAATTAGGGACAAACTATTTCTCACAAAGAGGACTACCCTTTTTTCTCCATATTTGCTATAATAGGCATATTGGAGGAAAGAGGGTTTTATTTTTTTATCTTCTAACACCGTGGCAGAATAAAATACCCAAAGGAGAAGGATATATATGGATACACCAACAATCGCACAATATTATAGAGAAACAGACCCGGCTAAACGTAAGGAACTTCTGGATCAGGCAATTGCCGAGGAAGGCGCTACAGAGGAGAATCAGGCCCGCAGGGAGATCTGGGATGCCCGCTACAGCATGAAATCTGATCTTGGAGGTCAGGCAGATGGTTATCTGAAGTTCTGGATGACGATTGAATTCAACCGTACTTCCGGAAACAGATGGTTTACTTCCAAAGGTGCGCGTAAGGGACTTCAGAAGGAACTGGATCAGGTGCACTTTCATGAACTTGCAGCGAAAAGTGAACTGCACAGAGAACTCATTTATCGGGAGTGCGAACACCTTGTGAAGTTGTACATGGATCTCTGCCAGACAGACAAGAGTTATAATACAATACTCTGCGGACTTGTGACAATGAAGAAGGATGATGTCAAATCAAAACTCCAGAGAGATATTTATGAGACTGCTGTCAAAGTACCGAGAGAACTTGATATGGAACAAGAACTGGCACTGCTCACCAGAGCTGCCCGCAAAGTCTACGAGGATTATTTCCCGGGCGAGGGCGGACTGCCGGAATAAATTCCGCAAAATAACAAATACTACATATAAAAAACGGAGGCATCAATGAATTTAAACGAAGTGACTGCATACGAAGTCATCCAGAAAAAAAAATTAACTGATATCCGTTCTACAGGCTACCTGCTCCGGCACATCAAGACCGGAGCGAGGGTAATGCTCATTGAGAACGATGACGAAAACAAAGTGTTCAATATCGCTTTTCGAACCCCGCCGAAGAACAGCACAGGCGTTGCCCACATTCTGGAGCACAGCGTGCTTTGCGGATCCAGAGAATTTCCACTGAAGGATCCTTTTGTGGAACTGGTCAAAGGCTCTTTGAACACTTTTTTGAATGCCATGACTTATCCGGACAAAACCTGCTACCCGGTGGCAAGCTGCAACGATCAGGATTTTCAGAACCTGATGCATGTTTACCTGGACGCAGTTTTTTACCCGAATATTTACAAGAAAGAAGAGATCTTTCGCCAGGAAGGATGGAGCTACCATCTGGAACAGCCGGAAGGACCACTGACATACAACGGGGTTGTTTACAACGAAATGAAGGGAGCTTTTTCCTCTCCGGACGATGTCCTGGAGCGTGACATCATGAACTCTTTGTTCCCGGATATCACCTATGGCTGTGAATC
>OMNT01000728.1_pt1 | contig 33611 bp, 31 predicted proteins | sample 1672551 | NCBI WGS metagenome assembly OMNT01 (sample SAMEA3136698, study PRJEB25190) | human gut metagenome | reverse complement strand
GACTGCGCCTCAGCTGCTCAGACTTCGCTTACGCTCGTCTTCGCAGGAGGGCGCATGTCTCCACATGCATCGTCCAGGCGAACATTTCGACGGGGGTGGCTTCTTCAAATGCATAGCCGTTTTGCTGCAGGATTTTGATGTCTCGGGCCAGGGTGCCGGCGTCGCAGGAGATGTACACGATGCGGTCGGGCTGAATGGCGGAGACGGTTTCCAGAAGGCTCGGGGCGCAGCCGCCGCGAGGGGGATCCAGAATGACGACTTTACTGCGCTCCCGAAGGTCGTCTTTGTAGAGGTAATCGGCGTAAAGCTTGTCCTCGGAGTCCAGGAGTTTCGGGAGGATTTCTTCGGCTCGGCCGGTATAGTAGCGGGCGTTCACGATTCTGTTGATAACGGCGTTCCGGTTGGCGTCCAGAACAGCGCCGGGCACTTCTTCGATGCCCACAATCATGGCCGCTTGGTCTGCCATGGACAGGCCGATGGTACCGATGCCGCAGTACAGGTCGAAGACCACCTCTTCGCCGGAGAGACCGGCGTATTCCCGCGCTTTTTCGTAGAGGCGGGTCATCTGGTTGGTATTCACCTGATAGAACGCGGAACCGGAGATCTCGAACTCCAGATTCCGGCCGGCCACCTGAATTCGGTCGTTAATGGTTCTTTTACCCGCAAGAGGGATGTAATCCTTGGCGAAGTCATGGATGTCGCCTTTTTTCACTTCCAAAATCACGCTTTCCAGTGCGTACTCTTCCGACACTTCGTCGATGGCGTCGTCCATGGCGTAGACGATGTCCTCGGCGTTGGGAAGCTGCTTTCCGGTGACGGTGAGCACCACCATGATTTCACCGGTGCCCTCGCAGGCTTTCACCGTAACCTCCCGGATTTTTGCGGTGTTGCTCTGCTTCTGGGGCTTCTGATTCCGGCCCCGGCCGTAGCGCTTCGGCTCCTTGTACACAGTGATTTTGTGCTGTTCTATGAGGCGGCGGATGGCATCGGCCACCGCCATCACCGGTTCTTTCTGAAGCATGCAGTCATCGATGTCCACTACCCGGCTGCTGCCTCTTTCCCGGAAGCCTACCGCCGGGCCGGTCGGGCCGTCGTACACGGCAAAAGTGGCTTTGTTCCGGTAGTGCAGGTCCGGTTCTTCTCCGGCAACCACAACATCCCGAACCAACGGATGCTCCAGTCCGCCGATTCGGGTGAGTTTGTTTTCTACGTGTTCTTTTTTCATGGCGAGCTGCGCTTCGTACTTCATGTTCTGAAGGGAGCAGCCGCCGCAGCGGCCGAAGTACGGACATACCGCCTCTTCCCGGTTCGGCGACGAGGTGAGGATTTCCTCCAATTCCGCTACCGCATACCGCTTCTTGTCCTGTACGATTTTGCCCCGAACGGCGTCCCCCGGAATGCTTCCGTCCACAAACACCGTCAATCCGTCGATATGGCCAATGCCTTTTCCGTCATCCGTCATATCCGTAATGGTGAGTTCCACCACTGTACCCTTATCCATTGTTTCTCTCCACTGTATATTAATCTCGTTATTCGCTCTTCTGTTCCAGCGAATCCGCCAGAGCTTTGATTTTGGCAAACCTCTTGCTGACCGCCGGTTTTTTCACCGGTGGGGAAAGTATTTCCCCGATTTCACCCAGATTGGCATCCGGACGTTCCAGGCGAATTCTCGCCACGTCCCGAAGTCCCGGGGACAAGGAGTCCAGTCCCACCAGCTCTTCGATGCGCTGAATATTCCGAATCTGTTCCTCCGAGGCGCTCAGGCTTCGGTCCACGTTGGCATTGTCGCAGTTGGAAATCCGCTGAGCTTCGCCCCGGGTGCTTCGGTTCACCTTGATTCCTTCGAAATCCAGGAGTGCCTGGCTGGCGCCGATGATGCCCAGTATATCGCTAATGTAATCCGCCTTCTTGATATAGACGATGTAATCCTCCTTCCGGCGGGTCACATTGGCGGAAAGGTCCACAAAGGAACCGATGAGTTTCTTCAGGTCGTTCGCCACCTGTTCGCTGGTGAGCACGAATTCCAGGTGATAGCTCCGGTTAGGATTGGAAATGGTTCCGCATCCCAGGAACAGCCCCCGCAGATAGGCTTTCTTGCAGCATTTCTTGCTGACAATGGGCTGGTAGATTCCGTCGCTCAGATAGTCGTTTCCTTCTCGAATCAGCATCATGCCCGTTTCCCTCAGAATCTGAGAGCTCTTCTCATCCGGACTGATGGTGAGGGAATACCGATATCCGTTGCGCCCCGGCATCTGGGATTCTTCCATCTCCAGCCGGGCGTTGCTGCCGAAATACTCCTTAATCAGGGTTTTGTAATGCCGCGCAATGGCCGGGTTTTCCGTGGAGGCCACGATGATGAAGCGGCCGCCCCCCGCCAGACGCAGGCTTCCCGATACCCGGAAAAAACCGGAAATCTCCGCCAGCATGTCGCATTTTTTTTCCACCTTAATTCGGGCGAGCTCCGCCTTCACATCTGCAGAAAATGACATTTATTTCTTATCTCCTTTTGCAATAAAATCAAGATCGCGATGGGTCACCGTCGTCCGGTATCCCTTCTCGCTGAAAATTCGGCCCAATTCGTTGGCCACCGCCACGGACCGATGGTGTCCGCCGGTGCAGCCCACGGCCACGTTCAGATGATACTTTCCTTCTTTAATGTAGCCCGGCACCAGATCCTCCACCAGGCCCACGAAATCCTTCAGGAATTTCTTCGTGATGTCAAACTTCAGGACGTAGGAAGAGACCTTCTTGTTGTTTCCGGTGAGCTTCCGAAGGCTCTTTACGTAATACGGGTTCGGGATGAACCGCATGTCGATCTGAATATCCGATTCGTTTGGAATTCCGTATTTGTAGCCGAAGGACGTGAGGTTGATGTTGAACACCGATCCGCTCTCTTCTCCCAGAATAATCCGGGAAAGCTGCAGGTTGAAATCCGACACCTTCATGTGGGTGGTGTCCAGGATGAAGTCCGCTTTGTCCCGAACCTTCTGCAGCATATTCTTCTCGTCCTCGATGACCTTTACCGTCGCTCTGCCGCCGGTCAGGGGGTGATTGCGCCGGGTTTCATTGTAGCGTTTCACGATGGTGTTGTCCGATGCTTCCACGTAGAGCAGGGTGCTGTCCACCCCTTCCATCTGGCGCAGGGTATCCACGCAGGTTTCCAGCTCATCGAAAAACTCGCCGCCCCGAATGTCCGCCACGAAGACCGCTTTCTCGATGGAGTTGCTGCTCTGGAGGGACAGCTCCAGGAAATTCCGAATCAGCTGTGGCGGCATGTTGTCGATGCAATAATATCCCTGATCTTCAAACCAGTCTGCTGCGCGGGTTTTTCCCGCACCGGACAGTCCCGAAATGATTACCACTTTCATTTTTAGCGCTCCTTAATATTTATAATTCTTCCAAAATCCAGTCCTGCTTCTTCCGCTCGTTCCAGCGCCGCTTCCACGCCGCCCACCTGGGAAGGTTTGTGGGCATCGCTGCTCACCACATAGGTGACATCGAAATTCATGGTCTGCCGAATTTCCTCTGCGGTCAGATGAGAATGGCGGCTGTTGATTTCCAGCCGGGTGCCCCGCGCTTCACAGGCTCTTCCAATTTCCTTTATATTAAAAGGGCCCTTATCTCCGGGATGGGTCAGAATCCGAATGGGATTCTCGTAGATGGCCCGAAGCGCCATTTCCGTGTTTCGATTCTCCAGCTGCTGCCGGCTTCCCGACGGATAAATTCCGGCGGAACAGATGGGGTTCCGAATCATATCCCCTTTGGGCACGCCGTGGTGATACCCGGCATTGATAAAATCAAATTTCTCAATGTCTTCCGGCGCCACATCCAGACCGTTTCCGGAATGAATGATGTTCGCTTCCACGCCCAATTGAATCTTCACTTCCGGATATTTTCTCTCCGCTTCCGCCACATCCCGGCGCATGTCCGGGAGGAGGGAAAGGTTCAGCCCGTAGAAAATATGTCCCGGTCCGTGATCCGTGATGCCGATTTCCTGAAGGCCCTTCGCTGCGGCTGCGGCCACGTTCTCCTCAATGGTTCCCTTGCCGTGGTAGTACACCAGCAACCCTTTGGAATACCGGGTGTGGGTGTGATAATCCGCAATCAACCGGTACCTTTCGGAAATCTCCCGGCTATTCATCTTCTTCACCGATAATTCGAACTTCCGGCTCCAGGTGGATTCCGGAATCTTCATATACCTTCTTCTCTACCAGCTCCATCAGCTGCAGCACATCCGTCGCCGTGGCGCCGCCCTTGTTGATGATGAAACCGGAATGCTTCTCCGATACCTCTGCACCGCCGACGGAAACGCCCTTCAATCCGGATTCCTGAATCAGCGCTGCCGCGTATCCTTCCGCCGGACGCTTGAAGGTGCTTCCCGCACTCGGGAAATTCACCGGCTGCTTCTGCACCCGCTTTTCCGTCAGCTCTGCGATTCGTGCCTGAATGGCCTCGGCATCCTCCGGCTGCAGTTTCAGTTCTACTTTTGTGACAATCTCACCGGTGCGCTGGAGACAGCTGTTCCGGTAGGCGAATTGCATCTCCGCCCCGGTGCGAACCGTTTCTTCCTTGCCGTCCGGCGACATCAGCCACACCCGGGTTACGATATCCTTCATCTCGCCGCCGTAAGCGCCGGCATTCATGTAGATGGCACCGCCGATGCTGCCCGGAATTCCGCTGGCGAATTCCATTCCCGCCAGTCCGCTCTTCGCCGCCAGGGAGCTCACCGAGGAAAGCAGCTTTCCGCTTCCCGCAATCACCGTATCCCCCTGCACTTCGCAATCCTGAAATTCTCCTTCCAGGTGAATGATCACCCCGCGATAACCGGAATCGCGGAACAACAGGTTGGAGCCGTTTCCGATCAGCATGTGGGGAACGCCCTCTTCCGTAAGAAACGAGAGCAGGCTGCTCAGCTCCTTCCGGTCGGTGCAGTTCACATAATAATCCGCGCAGCCGCCCACGCGGAAAGAAATGTGCTTCGCCATGGATTCGTTCTCCAGAATCCGGCTTTCCGGAATTCCCAGTTCCATAAAACTATTTCTGAGGTTTTTCATGATTCTTCAGTTCTTCCCTTTCTATGTCATATTTGCTGTAATCTTCGTATTTTCTCGTAGACTGCTCCTGGTTCTTCCGGCGAAGCCGATCGTTGGTATTCATGCTGATGTAGCGATATATCACCGCAAAAATCGGCACGCCCAAAGCCATTCCGAAGAATCCGAACAGGCCGCCACCCACCAGCACCGCAATCAGCACCCAGAAGCTGTTCAGCCCGATGGCGGAGCCCACCACCTTCGGTCCGATGACGTTTCCGTCCAGCTGCTGAATGATCAGAATCATGATGACGAAATACAAGCATTTCATCGGATCGTCCAGCAGAATGAGAATCGCCGACGGAATGGCGCCCAGGAACGGTCCGAAGAACGGGATCACGTTGGTCACGCCCACGATTACGCTGACCAGCACCGGCATCGGCAGGTGGAACAGCAGCATGCACACGTAGGTCAGACATCCGATGATGCAGGCGTCGATAATTCTTCCCACGATGTATCCAATAAAAGTTTCATTAATGATTTCGAAAAATTCATAGATTTTCTTCGAGGTGTACCGGCTGAACAGGGAGGTGGTCAGCTTGCGGCCGATGGCGAACAATTTCTCCTTGTAGTTCAGAAGGTATACCGAAATCAACAGTCCCACAATCACGTTGACAAACGCCTTAATCATGGCAATCAAGCTGTTGGAGACGGTTTCCGCCAGTCCCTTGAAGTCGTTTTCCAAGAGATGGGTCTGAATCCACGCGATGATTTCCCCCGTATCGGCTTTCGTGAAATTATCGATGCCCTTCACCAGAATCTGGTACTTGGCCAAATGAGTTCCGGCCCACTGATTCAAGTTGTTCATTTTCTCCGGCAGAGTGTTCACCAGGTCTACGATGCTGTTTACGATAGCCGGAAGAATAAAGGTGGAAATCAATACCACGATACCCGCCACAACGGCCATACAGATGACGGATGCCAGCATCCGGGCTTCCGTGAGCGCCCGCTGTGCCGCTGTTCTTTTGTGGCGCTTCGGTACTTTTGTATTGAAATACATCGAACCAAAGCTGTCCGTCAGCAGTTTTCCGTCCTTGTACAGGAAATGGTAAAAACAGCGCACCAGCTTATTGTAAATCGGGCACATCAGAAAGGCCAATACGATGCCGATGTACACCGGGGAAAGAGTCTGATTGATGGTGGCGAACACCGCGTCGAAATGGGTACTTCGAATCAGGCGGTTCACCATCAGCAGAACGCTCCCGGTAAAAATAATGGATATTGTTGTTTTCGAATATGGGTTATTCCATAGTTTTCGTAACATGATTTTCCCCTTCGTTAATCGCTATTTGGACGATGTGCTGTTCTGGCTGGACAGGGTCATGATTCCACCCAGCATGGCATCCTTCAGATCGGAATTGGTGTCCACGTCGGTCTCCCAATCCCCGTCTTCGTTCTTCGTGCACTGGATGGAAACGGTTTTCTTGTAGTCCTTCTTCTTCAGCGCATTCATCTTTTTGAACATCATCTTGTAGATGTAATCGTTCAGGTCCGTTTTCGATGTAAGTTTGCCGGAATTGGCGTCCTTCACCACCTGCTGATACATCTCCTTGTAGGCGGTTCCGAAATTGTAGGTGGTAATCTGCACCTTTACCGTTGCGGCATCGCCGTCCACCTTTTCATCCTTCACCTCGTAGTCGAAGTCCTGAATCTTCTCCACCAGTTCCTTGTATTCCTTCTGATAATTCTTCGCCACATTCTTATCGCTGACCAGAGAGGAAAGCTCGGTCTTCATCTGCTCCTCTTTCACCTGCTGCATCTGTTTTTCCACCACCGCAGTCGGCGTGTTGGACCTTCCGCATGCCCCCAAAGCCAGCACCATGAAGGCCATCAGCACGGCGATTGTAATTTTTCTAAATTTCTTCATTCTTATTTTCCCTCCGGGAGGCGTCTCCGCTCTCCGTCAAACACAGTGATGCCGGCACGATCCAGTGCAGCCAAATATACCGATGCGTATTTCCGAGACGTGTTCAGTGTATCTCGGAAGTCCGCCAGCACGAAAGAGCCCTCGGCTCCCGCCGTACGCGCAGCGGCCGCCACGCGGTTCCACCCCTCCTGCGAAATATTGTAGGACGGATCCACCTTCACCAGAACGCCCTCTTTATAAAGGCGGTCGAAGATGGCGTTGATGACTCTCTTGTCGGAATCCAGCGCGTAGATCTCATCGTTCTTCGGAATTTCAATTCCCGCATCTTTGTAGATTCCGGCAATGCGTTCCTTCAGCTTCTCCTGCTCCGGCGTCAACACCGCCTCGAAGCCCTGCATGGATACGGTTTTCCCGCAGTCTGTCAGCGTGCCCAGATTCATCAGCCGGTGAACCGCACCCAGAATAATCTTATCTTCCTGAATATGCCAGGTATCCCGAAGCCGGCTCTGCAGCTCCTGCTTCGGCATTCCCTCTGCCAGCGGATTGCTTTCGTGGTATTCCTGAAGCAACTGAATCAGGCGATCCGTCATCATTTGGAATTTGGATGCCGCCAGAATTGTGCCATCCTCCAACTCTACCAGTTTGCCCTCCTCGATGCATCGTTCGATTTCCCGATTTCCGGTTTCCGGAAGCATGCCCAGTTCCCGGAGCAGCAATTCTTTGGAATAGAACTTGTGTCCGCCGGTCTTCAGCACAAAAATATCCGAAATATTTCCGCTCTCCAGCATCCGGAATCCTTCCAGCACGTTCTCCCGGTTCCGCTTGTGCTTCTCCGGCACCGCGTCCAGAATCTGTCCGCCGCCGATGGTGATGATTGGTGAATAGAAGCGGATGATGAACCGGTCTCCCCGTCTCACCGCAATCGGTTCCTCCAGGCGGAACTGCACGTACGCCTCTTCCCCGGCGGACAGCGCATCCCGGTCCATCAGGATGACCTTGGTCAGCACCTCTTTGCTTCCGCAATACAGGTGCACCCGGCTGTTGTTCAGCACCATGCGCTCGCTGCTGTCAAAAATCTTCAGCTTCACGTCCAGCATCCCGGTAACGGACACTGCGCCCTTCGCCGCGATGACGTCGCCCCGGCGGATGTCCTCTTTCCGCACACCGCTCAGGTTGATTGCGGTCCGCTGTCCGGCCACCGCCTGCTCCACGTCGTTTCCATAGGTCTGGATTCCGCGGATCTTGGCCGGCGTCTCTTCCGGAAAAACATGAACCTCATCGTTCAGGGAACAGGTTCCGTCCATTAACGTTCCGGTTACCACCGTACCGAATCCGGATTTGGTAAAAACACGATCCACCGGAAGTCGAAACATTTCCGGCGCTTCGATCCGCTTGGATTCCCGGTCGCACTTGCGGATGATTTCTTCTTTTAGGAGATCGATATTCTCTCCGGACTTGGCGGAAACGGGAATCATCGGCTTTCCTTCTAAGAAGGAACCTTCCACGTAATCCCGGATGTCCTCCTGGACCAGTTCCAGCCATTCCTCGTCCACCATGTCCGTCTTCGTGATGGCGATGATTCCGTCATCGATGCCCAGCGCCTGCAGGATTTCAAAGTGTTCCCGAGTCTGGGGCATAATGCCCTCGTCAGCCGCCACGACGAACAGGACGAAATCGATGCCGCCGATGCCGGCCAGCATATTCTTGATGAACTTCTCGTGGCCCGGAACGTCGATGACGCCGATATTGTATCCCGCGTCGTTGGGAATGTGGGCAAACCCCAGTTCAATGGTAATGCCCCGCTTCTTCTCTTCCTCCAGCCGGTCGGTGTCGATGCCGGAAAGTGCCTTAATCAGACGGGTTTTTCCGTGATCCACGTGGCCGGCGGTTCCGATAATTATGTTTTTCATCTATTACTCCATTCCTTCAAAAGCATTTGCAACGGTTTGAACTTCCTCTTCTCCGATGGTGCGGACGCAGAGGAGCAGCCGGTCGTCGTGAATTCTTGCTACGATTGGCATGTCGTTCTCCCGAAGCTGTTTCTCCATGCTCGGCGTGGAGATGTCATCCGAAGAAATGGCCACGCCGAATCCCGGCAGGTACACCATCGGTGCGGAGCCGCCGCCGATCTGGTCCTGTACCGGAACCACTTCGGCATGCACCCGATTGTTCTTTGCTGCAATTGCCTCGGCCAATTTGTTCGCTCTTCGCTCCATGGAATCCGCCGGTTCCGTAATCATGTGGAGAATCGGAATGTCTCTCATGGCCTTTTCCGTGTCTCTGTATTTCTTCAAGGTTTCTTCCATTGCGGCGAAAGTCATCTTGTCCACCCGAAGTGCCCGGGCCAGCGGATGTTTCTTCATCTTCTCGATATATTTCTTTTTGCCCACAATGATGCCGCCCTGAGGGCCACCCAGCAGCTTATCACCGCTGAACAGCATCACGTCGATGCCGGTGTTCAGGGATGCGGGAACATTCGGCTCATCCAGGCCGTATTTCTGAAGGTCTACCATCAGTCCGTTGCCCATGTCAAATATGACCGGCAGGTCGTGTTCCTTGCCGATTGCCACCAAATCTTCCAGGGATGCTTCTTCCGTAAAACCCATAATCCGGTAGTTGCTGGTGTGAACCTTCATCAATGCGCCGGTCTTCTCCGGATCGATGGCATTGACATAATCCGAAGGTTTTGTCTTGTTGGTGGTACCGATATCCCGTAAAGTGGCCCCGCTCTGTTCCATAATATCCGGAATTCGGAAGGCGCCGCCGATTTCCACCAGCTCCCCTCGGGACACGATTACTTCCTTGCCCTCTGCCATTGCCGACAAAACGATCATGGTGGCAGAGGCGTTGTTGTTCACCAGCATGGCATCCTCTGCCCCGGTAAGTTCGCAAATCAGCTTGGACACAATGTTGTGACGAGAGCCGCGTTTGCCGGCTTCCACGTCGTATTCCAGATTAGAATACCCCTTGGACACCGCCGCCACGTTTTCCACCGCTTCCTTGCAAAGAGGCGCTCTGCCCAGATTGGTATGAAGAATGGTTCCTGTGGCATTGATTACCGGATACAGATTGTTGCAGTCCTCCTGCTCCATGTATGCGATTACCCGGTTGGCCACCGCCTCGATATTCATCCGTTGGATATCGAATTCTTCCAGCTCTTCCGGGGTCATTTTCAGAATTTCGTTTCGCAAATCCTGAATAACGCTGCGCGCCGCCTCCGTAACGACGGTGCGGCCGGCGCCGGCGAAAAGAAGTTCCAACCCACCGGCCTTCAGCACTTCATCTATCTTCGGAATTCGTCTGAGAATTTCATTTTTTTTCATAAAGGTCTCCTCGTTTTTTACACACAATTTCAACCTATATAATACCACAAAGAAGGGGGCATTGCCACAGGGAAGCGCGGGCCGGGATTGTTCCTGCCTTCGCCTTTCTCGATGGTTTTCTGCGGTTCTTTTCGGGGATGGAGAAAAGCGGACGGAACGTTAGTAGAAATGATGGGGTTCTAATTGTATTGTGTGTTATTTGTGCACGCAGTCTCATGTGCCTAGAATTTCAAAGACGTTTCACGCTTTTTGACCGGAAACCAGACATAAGCGTGAACTCATTTTAGCGATTTTGCAGAATTCTAATTTTGAAGCAGCGGATTACGACCTTGCGTTCACGCTGAATTGGTAATTCCACCCATAAAAGCGTGAACTGTTCTCCAGAAGATGGTTTGCTTCCACGGCATCCCCTGACGAAATTTGATGTGGCCGGAAAATCGTTCACGCTAATCGGCCCCAATTTCAAAATTAGCGTGAACTCGATCCGAAATTCTAGGCATATTAAATTATCATCATCGGCAAAGCTCTAATTCCCTGATGTTCCTTGCCGGGGCGGCTGCCGCTCTTCTATGCGTAACTGAAACGAACGAAAATCCGCATATATAAAAAATCGCCCTTCAGTGAGCGATTTTCATGGGCATTAATTTTGCATGTGAAAACTGTTACAATGCTATTTTAAGAACTCCGGTACATCTTCCGGTTTAATTGGTTCCGGACAACCTGCATGTACCCATATTGCGTGTTTATATTCTTCTCCATGAACATATATAAAGTTATTCCCATCAACCTTGTATATTATCGGTCTTCCATAAAGCTTTGGCTCTACGGTATAAAGCATATAGTAATTTTCATAGATATTCGTAAAATGGAATTCTACTCCTTGTAAAATTCCTTGCTTTCTATACCACTCTTCTAATCTTTCGGCATCTGTCATTTCTTACGCTCCTTCATGCTTCCTCCGATTCGCTTTTTCAATCCAACCTCACGCCATCTCCGTTATTTTAAGACATTTAAGCAGTATAAACAATGTCTTTTCTTTCTCGCTTCCCGGCATATTAGAGCACTGACGAATCCGATTGTGAAGTTGGTGTGAAAGGTTGTTCAGAACCGGGCGAAACTGCCGAAAAAGCATAATTTGAACATATTAAGAGAACCGCCTTAGTCCCCCAAAAACGAAAGTAAAGGCTCAATGCCCAGGGACGATAGACGTGTTCTCTTTTTTATATCCGCTTATTTACTTTTCTTTAAAGCTTCCAGTTCTGCTTTACGTTCTGCGTATGGCACTCCTGTCACACGTTCCCATTCTTCCGGCGTCAAGTTTGCTTTTTCTTCTTCAGTAGGATGAACATAATCATACAGTGTTCGAAGCAAAAAACACTCATGTGGAGATAGCTCCCAAGCTCTTCTTTCTTGTTCTTCTCTCGGTAACCATACCCATTCTTTAGCTGTCAATGCCATTTTAATCCTCCTTCTTGCCGCTATCCAGCGCCTCCAGTACATGATTCACGAACTCATCATTGAGCCTCATATCATATTTCTCAAAATGGTATGTGTCTTCGTCCGTCCAAAAATATACCCCATCAAAATATGCATATGTCGGCAGATGTGTATTTTCTTTTTTTACTAAGTCCTTCAATGTTGAGCAACGGACCCCATCATAGAATTTTTTTTATTCTTTAAATATTCTATGATTTCATCCTTTCGGCTTGTTTTGTAATTTAAGTTGTCCAATAGCGACAGTTGCTTATCCCCATGCAATTCCTTATAGTCACAAATATTTTTCATCATTATATCCTCTCCTTTATAATCGCTCGCCCCATGTATTGCGGCATCATATAAGTCTTTATTTCACCTCGAATGATACCACAAAGAACAGGGCATCGCCACCATGAAGAGCTTGCCGGGATTGCACCTTCCTGCGATTTCCTCGAGGGGTTTCTGTGATGCCTTGCGGGGATGGAAAAGAGCGGGCGGAGCGCTAGTTGAAGTGATGGGATTCTAATTATATTTTGCACCATTTACACATACAGTCTCATGTGCCTAGAATTTCAAAGACGATTCACGCTTTTTGACCGGAAACCCGAAATAAGCGTAAACTCGATCCGAAATTCTAGGCATATTAAATTATCATCATCGGCAAAGCTCCAATTTCCTGATGTTCCTTGCCGGGGCGGCTGCTGCTCTTTCATTCGCAGATGAAACGAGAGAAAGCGGTAGTCAAATCCTCCGGAAGAACCGACAGCCCGATGTTCGCAGTTGGCTACGGATTGCTCGGTAAAAACAGTTTCCAGTGACGGGTTCGTCTCGTACCACAGTTTACTATGTAAATGTGAAACTCACTTCGTCATTATTTTAAATACTCTTTTTCAATATCAAACCCCAATCCCAACGCTTCGACATCATATCCCGCGCATGCACCTTTTATAATAGTTAATGCTTCCATATACCCTAACAATTCTCCAAATTCCACTTCATTTAAAACTTCTTTACTCTTCAGCTCATCCGCATTTTCCTTGATGCTTTCAATTATCTCTTTCATTATGTCTTTATTCATTTCTTTTAAACCTTTCTACATACACAACAGATTCAATCTAGGCTTGTTCAGTATTTCGCTTCATGTCCTTTTTCCATTTCTTAATATAATAAGACCATTTTTTCTTTTTCTGTTTTTTCGCTCCATCTACTATCATATAATTCCGGATACTTTAATTTTTCTGCACGTTCCGACACTTCTCCGCTGTACGACTCTATAGATCGTTTTAATTGCCCTTCCGTCTTTTTTGTTGCATTATTATACGTGCCTGCGTGTCTTTCCCGTTTTCTTGCTATATCTACAACTTCTTCTACGGTCACATAAATTTATAACATTCTAGTATTTTCCCAACGCTATGTCCACCAGTATTTACTCTGCTGATTTTATCAACAATATTTTTCCCTATTGCTATTATCTCCATTTTTTACGTTGTTGGATTTCACTTTTTGATGAAATCATCATATGCTCCAAACAGTTCATCCAGTAAGCTGTCATAATCATGTGTGATGTGATACTTTCCCAAGTCTTTCCCTTTGCATTTCGCTGATTCTTGAATGAAAGATACAAGCTATAGCTTGACAGGATTAAAGATAGAATACTCAGTGCAATCGCTAATGTTCTCATGTTCCTGTTTGAGTGATGAGATTTTGCAGGAGTGAGACTTGCGGCTCACTTGCATTATCCGTTCTTCAGTGCACAATTAAGTTAATCAGGGAAGTGATTAAACTTATTAGAGCAGTGATTCGGTCTAGTCGAGGAGCCGGATTGCTGTTCTCTTTTTGCTTCTCAATCAATTACATTTTCAAATTCCACCCAAAGAAGCTGATTCTAAATCCGCTGAATTGATTTGAAGCTCACCTTGCCATGATGTCTTTATGCTTAAAATAAGAATCCCGACGTCACACCATTCCACACGCACAAGCCGGTGAGAGAACAAAAAAAACATGGAGTCCATCGGGCTGCAGCCGATTACACTCCATGCATTTACGTCACACTCATTCCCTCGTATCTCAACAATATCAAGGATTTATTGGCGGGAGTACGTGGGAATCGAACCCACCCATGACGCTCCTAACGCCACATAGCGGTTTTGAAGACCGTAAGGCACACCAGCACCTATCTACTCCCGTAACACAGCTATAGATTTTATCATTATTAGAGCTATAACGCAATAGAAAAAACAAATTTGTTCTATCATTTTTTTCCGAGTAAACTATCTTTGAGGAAGTATCATGTTTGACTTTTATTTCCTATTAATATAGTATGTATTTTGGTATGTTATGCGAAGGAGGACACTATGATTTATCTGGATAATGGTGCCACATCTTATCCGAAGCCGGATGTTGTGGGAGATGCAGTATACGATTATATAAAAAATGTTGGCAGCAATATCAACCGCGGCGGATACGCCAAGGCCTACTCCGCTGCCGGCGTCGTGCTGGAAACCCGAGAGATGATCAGCAAAATGATGAACGGTTACGGTTCCCGGTACACGATTTTCACGCCGGGCAACACCTATTCCCTGAATTTCCTGATTAAGGGACTTGCCCGGAAAGGCGATAAAATTCTGATTTCCGGAATGGAACACAACGCCGTGTACCGCCCGGCATATCAGCTGGAGCAGGAAGGCCTGATTGAAGTAGGCTATATGCCGTGCAATGAGCGGGGAGAATTGAAGCTGGACGAAGCCCTGGCCATGATTGATGAGTCCGTTCGGGCAGTGGTACTGGTTCACGCATCCAACGTCAGCGGCACGTTAATGCCTATCCGGGAGGTGGGACAGCGCTGTCACGAGAAGAACGTTCTTTTCTTCGTAGATGCCGCCCAGACTGCAGGAAACGTGCCGATTGACATGAAAGCCTGCCACATCGACGGCCTCAGCCTTCCGGGACACAAATCCATGCTGGGGCCTCAGGGCGTCGGGGCCCTTCTCCTGAACCCGGCGATTACCGGAGAGTTAACCCCGGTTATTTCCGGAGGAACCGGAAGCCATTCCGATATGGCGGAGATGCCGGAGGAACTGCCGGACCGTTTCGAAAGCGGAACCATGAACCTGCCGGGTATTTTTGGATTGCACGCATCCGTCGGCTGGCTGACGGAACATCAGCAGGAGGTTCACGAACACGAGCAGAAGCTGGTAAAAAGAATGCTGGACGGTATTCGGGATGTGGAGGGAATCCGCATTGCGGGTATGCCGACGGAAGAAGGCCGAGTCGCAGTGGTTTCCGTGGATTTTCTCAATGGCGATAACGGCATGATTGCCTTTCAGCTGGAGCAGGAATACGGCATCATGACCCGGGTGGGACTGCACTGCGCCCCACTGGCCCACAAATCCCTGGGCACCTTCCCGGAAGGAACCGTTCGATTCTCCATCGGACCGTTCAACACGGAGAAAGAAATCGACACGGCGATTGAAGCCATCCGCAAATATGCACAGGAATCCAACGAGTAATTTTAACTATTGAAAAAAACTATAGGAGTTAAATTGTCTATGAGTAACAACGAAAAAATGGCCTGCCCGATTCCGGGGATCCCTCAGAAGGTACGGCTGACAGAAATGACCAGCGCCGGCGGCTGAGGCGCTAAAGTAGGGCCGGGAGTCCTAAGCGATATTCTTTCCAAGCTGCCGAAAATCAAAGATCCGAACGTAATGGTCGGATTCGACAGCAGTGACGATGCCTGCGTCTATCGGGTTTCCGATGACGTTGCACTGATTAACAGCATCGACTTCTTCCCGCCGATTGTAGATGATCCGTACATGTTCGGTCAGATTGCAGCGGCGAACTCCCTCAGCGACATCTACGCCATGGGAGGAACTCCGAAGCTGGCCATGAACCTGCTCACCTTCCCGAACTGCCTTCCAATCGATGCGGTAGAAGCCATTCTCGCCGGAGGAAACGAGAAGGTCAATGAGTGCGGTGCCATGATTGTAGGCGGTCACAGCATCAACGACGATGAGCCGAAGTACGGCCTCAGCGTCACCGGTTTCGCCCATCCGGATGATATTCTCAGCAACAGCGCCGAGGAAGAAGACTATCTGGTAATCACCAAGAAAATCGGCATTGGCATTCTTACCTCTGCCGCAAAGGTGGATTTGCTCACACCGGAAGAAGATGCAGAAATGAACCGTACCATGGCAGAGCTGAACAAGTACGGCTATGAAGGAATGCAAGGGGTAAAAATAGACGGCTGCACGGACATCACCGGTTTCGGTCTGATCGGTCACGCCGCGGAAATGGCCAAAGCCGGAAACGTCACACTGGAACTTTACGCTGAACGCGTGCCTATTTTTGACAGAGCCTTGGAATTTGCTGCAGACGGCATCATTCCGGCCGGCGCCCACAATAACATGTCCTATTTGGAAAAGGACGTGATGGATTACACCATTCGGGTACCGCAGGAGCGCCTGGATTGCTTGTACGATCCGCAGACCTCCGGTGGGCTTCTCATTGCCTGCAAGAAGAACGAGCTGGAAAGACTGCAGTATCAATTGGGAGAAAAGGGCTGCCAGAACGCCGTAATCGGCCGTTTCAAGAAGCGCACCTCCCACGCCATCGAGATTCTCAACAAATAAATATGTTTTATGCAACAAAAAAGGTGCGGTTCAAAGCCACACCTTTTTTTATATGGGAAAACATTTTAATGAGAAAAAATCCACACTATTTCTTTTTACTCTTCCGACTGCCGGCCGGCCGTCTCTCCAGAACGTACTGTTTAAAGGATTCCGCCACCGGAGACAGCGCCACGCTCTTCATGTTGATCATGTAGAAATCCCGGTTCGCATTGAAACCGTTGATATTCACCGCACGAATGCCCGGTGAACTCAGCTTCGCCACGGTCTGTTCCGACAGGATGGACACTCCCAATCCCGACTCCACGGAGCGAATAATCGCATCCAAATCGTTGAACATTGCCACCACTTCGAAACTGGTTCGATCGTATCCCTTTCGTATCACCGCATCCTCAAAGGATTTCTGCGTTGCGGAACCGTTTTCTCTCCAGATAAAAGGCAGCCCCACAATTTCTTCAATACCCACTTCCTCTGAATCCGTGAACATGCCGGCAGGCACCACCAGTACCGAGCGGTCGGAGAACAATTTGTTGTATTCCAGATTCGGGTTGTTCCCCTTCTCCCCCACAAAACCAAGTTCGCCTCGGCGCTCGCAGATGTTATCCGCTACGGTCGCACTATCGGACTGATCCACATAGAACATGGTCTTCGTATGTTCTTTGCGAAATCCCGCCAATATCTCCGGAAGAAAGGTAATTCCCGGAATGGATGAAGTCTGAAGTTCCAGAACTCCCTCCACCTTATCACTGTCCTTGTCCAGTGCATCAATCGCCTGTGCCCGAGTGTTCACCATTTCTACCGCATACTTGTAAAACTGACGACCCTGGGGTGTCATTTCCACAATCCGCCCCTTCCGATTCAGAAGTTTCGTCCCCAGCTCCTTCTCCAAGATGCTGATGTGGGTGCTAATCGTTGGCTGCGTAAAGAAAGTAGCATCTGCAGCTCGGCTGAAACTCTTATACCGAACCACGTTTACAAAAGCTTCAATCTGTTTAAAATCCATATCATCCCTATTCTTTCTATCTATAACTCCAGTGACTCCATTCTACCCAATTTCTTAGCAGATTTCAAGGAACATAAAAACAGGACCGAAACGGTAGTTTAATCCGGTCCTGTTTTTCTATAGATTTTTTCTATACAACTACAACTTTATCGCATAGATGTTTTTACTTTTCGGCATGCTTCACCACATAACTCTTCATATCCGGCACATCGATTACATCAGTGTGGCAAATCGGCCGCTCAAAAATTCCCTGCAGCGGCGCCGGTGCCTCCACCTGTGTCACCTTTTTCAGCTTCTGCATGCACTCTTCATCTGACGGGCACTCTTCTTCACCCAGAGCCGCCAGAACCGCACGGGTGAACTTGTACGGAGATGCCGTGGAAAGAACCACGGTCTTATCCTTTGTCCATTCCTCGCCCCTATCCCGGCATTCCTCATAGGCTGCCCAAGCGATTGCCGTATGGGTATCCATCAGATAATGCTCTGCCCGGAACACATCGCCGATTGCCATTGCTCCCCGCGCATCATCACACGCCACGCCGCTGAATACCTCGTTGATTTTCTTCAACTCGTCTTCCGTAATCGTGTATTCGCCTTGTTTCGCCAGAAGATCCATGTAAATCTTCGTCCGCTCCACGCCGCACACGAAGCAGAGCAGGCGCTCCAGGTTGCTGGATACCAGAATGTCCATGGATGGAGATGTGGTCTTGTGGAAGTCTCTCTTCCGGTTATAGTGACCGGTTTCCAGGAACTCCCGCAGCACATCGTTGCTGTTGGATGCACATACCAGGCGGCCCACCGGAAGGCCCATCTCCCGGGCAAAATATCCCGCCATAATATCACCGAAGTTTCCGGTAGGAACTACGAAGTTCACCTTGTCTCCGTCTTGAATCTCGCCCATGTCCAGAAGCTGGCGATATGCGGAGAAATAGTATACCACCTGCGGCACCAGCCGACCGATGTTAATGGAGTTGGCACTGGACAAGGATACTCCGTCGCACGGCTTCGGAATCTCACGGAACAGCTTCTTCACCCCGCTTTGGGCATCGTCAAAGTTCCCGCGAACCGCCACGGCACAGGTATTCTTGCCGTCCTGCGTCACCATCTGTAGACGCTGGGTTTCCGACACTCCGCCTTCCGGGTAAAAAACAATAATCTTTGTGCCCGGAACGTCCGAGAATCCATGAAGTGCCGCACTGCCGGTGTCTCCGCTGGTAGCGGTGAGAATCAGAATTTCATCCTGAAAATCATTCATTCTCATGGATTCCACCATCAGATTCGGAAGTGCGGAAAGCGCCACATCCTTGAACGCGCAGGTCGGACCGTGATACAGTTCCAGTACGAAAGCATCCTCCACCTTTGCCAATGGAGTGATTTCTTCTGTCGAAAACTTTCCGGTGTAGCTTCTGGAAACAACCTTCTCAATCGTTTCCTCATCAAAATCCGAGAAGAATTTACCGAAAACCGTTTCGGCCATTCCCGCATAATCCTGCTGAATCACTTCGTGGTAATCCAGCTTCAAATCTTCCAGATTTTCCGGAATATACAGTCCTCCGTCCTCTGCCAATCCGTTGATGATGGCCTGAGAAGAAGTAATCGTATGCGTGTTGTCTCTTGTGCTTAAATATTTTATCATTATCTCATCCTTTTTATTGTAAAAATTATGTAATTATGATACATTATTTATGGTATGAAAACAAGTATGTTTGGTTAATTTTATGACATTTTACATAAAAACAACCTTTTTCACTGGATAATGAATGAAATGGAGAAGCGTATGAATATTGCAATTTTAGGTTTGGGAACCGTGGGGAGCGGTGCCTGCGAAGCCGTGAAATCTGCCATCGACCTGGAAGTGACTCGCATCCTGGTTCGCCGTCCGAAGCCGGAATATGCGGACCTGCAGACAGAAGATATCGACGATATTCTGAACGATTCGGATATCGATCTGGTGGCAGAATGTATCGGCGGCATCCATCCGGCATTGGAATACGTGTTGGGGGCCATGGAGCACGGAAAACACGTGGTTACCGCCAACAAAGCGCTGGTCACCACTCACTTCGAAGAATTGGAAAACTGTGCCCGGAAGAACGGTGTTCAGTTCCGGTTCACCCCTTCTGCCGGCGGCGGCATTCCGTGGCTGTACAATCTGCAAAGAGCGGGACGGTGCGACACCATTGAAGAAGTACACGGCATCGTGAACGGCACCTGCAACTACATTCTGGATCTCATGCACACCAAAGGATCGGATTTCGCGGAAGTTCTCCGGGACGCACAGGAACTGGGCTATGCGGAGAGCGATCCCGGTGCGGATATCGAAGGCTGGGATACCCAGCGGAAATGTGTGATTTCTGCCAACCTTGCTTTTGGCACGATTATCCCGGAGGATTCGGTACCGGTTCTGGGCATTCACCATATTCTGGCGGAGGACATCGCATTTTTCAATGAAAACGGCCTCACCTGCCGTCTTCTGATGAACGCGTCCCTTCAGGGCGATGCAGTCAGCGCATATGTCGAGCCAACCCTGCTTACCTCCGCAGCGCTGGAATCCGGCGTTGGTACTAATTTCAACATGGTTAGCCTTACCGGAAAGAACGTAGGTCCGCTCAGCTTCTACGGTCAGGGGGCGGGAAAGATGCCGACAGGCACCTCTCTGGTGCACGATATCATCGATATCAAAGATGGCATTTCATTCAGCCCGTCCGCTTCCACCGGACCGGCGCCATCGAAGGTGGACAACACCAAGACCAGTCATCCGTACTATTTCCGAATTGCGGCCGACGATTCCTTCCCGGAAGAGCAGATTGCTTCGGAACAGGTTCGAAATTCGTATCGCTATATCACAACGAAGCCGATGACCGTTTCGGACGCCCATGCACTGGCATCCCGATACGAAAATGCTTTTGTCGCCGGCTACAAGGAGTAAAAATATGCTGAAAGTTGCTAAATTCGGAGGATCCTCCCTCAGCGATTCCGCGCAGTTCGCCAAGGTGAAACACATCGTGGAATCCGACGATGCCCGCAAGGTGGTTGTGGTCTCTGCACCAGGAAGAAGAACCTCCGACGATAATAAAATCACGGATTTGCTGTATCTCTGCAAAGCTCACCTCAAATACGACGTGTCACCGGACCCCATCTTCGAGATGATTTCCGCCCGGTATCGGGAGATTCGAGATCAGCTGGGACTGACGCTGAACGTAGATTCCGAGCTTGCGGAAATCCGAAGCAAGATGACGAAAAACATGTCCGTGGATTATCTGGTCTCCCGGGGAGAGTATTTAAATGCGAAGCTGATGGCGGAATATCTGGGATACCATTTCGTAGACTCTGCCGACTGGGTGGCCTTTGGATACGATGGAAAAGTAGATTACGAAAAAACCGAGCAGCAGCTCCGGGAAATATACAATGTGTATAACCGGATCGTGGTTCCCGGCTTCTACGGTTCCCTTCCGAACGGCCAGATTCATACTTTTTCCCGAGGCGGATCCGACGTCACCGGCGCTTTTGCCGCCGCCTCTCTGGATGCGGACATCTACGAGAACTGGACGGACGTAACGGGAATCCTCATGGTGGACCCAAGAATCGTCTCTAATCCAAAGACAATTTCACGGGTTACTTATGCGGAGCTGCGGGAACTGTCCTACATGGGCGCGGCGGTGCTTCACGAGGATACGGTGGTGCCGGTTCGCCGGAAAGATATCCCGGTTAATATCCGGAACACCAACGATCCGGAAGCGGAAGGAACCATCATTCGGGAATCCTTTGAAGCGGACAATGCGGAGGAAACGTCCCGTTTTATTACCGGAATCACCGGCAAGAAGGATTTCTCCATCATCAGCCTGCACAAGGCCAATATGAGCGATGCGGTGGGAGCTATCCGCCGCGTGCTGGAAGTTCTGGAACAGTATCGGATTCCGATTGCACAGATTCCAAGTGGCATCGACAGCTTTTCCCTGGTGGTCCCGACGGACAAGCTGGCACCGGTGAAATACGATTTGATTTCCGATATCAAACGGAACTGCCAAATTACGGACATCAACGTGCAGGATGATATCAGCCTGATTGCCATTGTCGGACGCCAAATGGCGTACCGCACCGGCATTTCCGGCAAAATCTTCGGTGCCCTGGGTGCAAACCGGATTAACATCCGCACCATCGAGCAGAGTTCCGATGAAATTAACATTATGGTAGGCGTGTTCACGAAGGATTTTGAGAAGACCATTCAGGTTCTGTACGAAAGCTTTGCGAAATAAAGGAGAGGTTCAAATGAAAAAGTACAATGTTGCGATTCTGGGTGCTACCGGCGCCGTAGGTATGGAAATGCTAAAGGTGCTGCAGGAAAGGGATTTCCCGATTCAGGAGCTGCGCCTTCTGGCCAGCAGCCGCAGTGCCGGAAAAGTAGTCGAGACGGAGAAATACGGCAGCGTCACCATTCAGGAAGCGAAGAATTCTGCTTTTGAGGGAATGGATATCGTGCTGGGTGCCGCCGAAAATGATATTTCCAAGAGATTTGTGGATGCCATCAAGGCGTCCGGTGCGGCTTACATCGATAATTCCAGTGCCTTCCGTATGGATCCGGAGGTTCCACTGGTGGTTCCGGAAATCAACCCGGAGGATGCGTTCACCCATAAGGGTGTCATCGCCAATCCGAACTGCTCCACCATCATCACGCTGGTGGCAATCAACGCCATCAACCGCCTGTCCCCGATTGAAGCGCTCTACGCTTCCACCTATCAGGCCGTAAGCGGTGCCGGCATCAAGGGACCGAAGGAAATGTATGAGCAGAGCCGCAATATTTTGGAAGGCAAGGACATCGAATGCAGCACTTTCCCGTACCAGATTGCGTATAACCTGCTTCCGCAGATTGGCGGATTCGGCGAGAACGGTTACACATCGGAAGAGATGAAGCTTCAGAACGAGGGCCGGAAAATTCTCCACCTGCCGGAGCTGAAGGTTTCCTGCACCTGCGTTCGGGTACCGGTAGAGCGTTCCCACTCCATTTCCGCAAACGTCATCACAAAGGACCATTTGGATCTGGAGGATGTTCGGAAGGCCGTTTCCGAGGCGGCAGGCTGCAAGCTGGAAGACGATACAGAGAAAAACATCTATCCGATGCCGATTGAAACCAGCGATCAGGATTTGGTATACGTGGGCCGTATCCGTCGGGATCTGGTGTGCGAGAACGGCATCAACCTTTGGTGCTGCGGCGATCAGGTGCGTAAGGGTGCCGCAACCAACGCGGTTCAGATTGCGCAGCTGCTGATTTCCAGAGACTAAGATAATCCATCTCATAAAGTAAAGGGACCTGCCGCCGGGCAGGTCCCTTTGTATTTACGATGCTTCAATGCGTGTCTTGAAACGGGATTGACCCGCTCCCTCTAATCCTCCGGAACCGGATTTTCGTGGCGCTTGATTTTTCTTGTGGTGGTGCGAACGAAATCATTCTTTCGCACGAATACTGCACGAATGCGCTTGTACACCGCCATCCCCTGGTTCAATTCCTGAATGACCTTTTTGTACAAATCCTTCAGCTCTTCCCGATCCGGCTCGTACCCCAGCTTTGTCCGAACGTATTCCATATTCGGCAGAATCTGCACGCCGACGATTTCCTCGCCGTTGTTGTCGTACGGGAATACCATAGAATCCTCGATGTACGGGCTCTGATTGATGTATTCCTCAATCTCCTCCACGTACACGTTCTCGCCGGTCTTGGTCACGATGATGTTCTTTTTTCGGCCGGTGAGATAGATCCAGCCTTCATTGTCCATAAAACCCAGGTCGCCGGTGTGGAGCCAGCCGTCCTCTTCCAGAACCTCTGCGGTGGCTTCCGGCATATTGTAATATCCCATCATCACGTTCGGACCGCGGAACAGAATCTCACCAATTCCGTTCTCATCCTTGTCGATGATCTTCACCTCGCCGGTTTTGACCGGAACGCCCACGGAACCGGCTTTCCGATACCGTTCCTTCGGCGCGCTCATCGGCGTTCCGGAGATCAGCGGTGTGCACTCGGTCATGCCGAATCCCTGCAGAACCGTGATTCCCAGGTCTTCAAAATTTCGATAAATGGTCGGAGACAGCGCTGCCGCTCCGGTGATGACCAAGCGCAGCTTTCCGCCCAGCTCGTTTCGAATGCTCTTGAAAATCGTCCGGCTTAAGTTGATGCCCATCTTCCGGAGCTTCTTGTTCATGCCCATGATGTTCTGGAAGGTATCCGCCTTACCGCTCTTCTCGATACCCTTCTGAATCCGGTCGTTAATCATTTCCAGCACTCTCGGAACCACGATGATGACCGTGTTCTGGGCTTCTTTCATGTTCTGGGTGATGTATTTCATACCTTCACAGAATGCGGTGCTGGCACCTCGGTAGAGGACCAAAAGCATGCCCAGCGTGCATTCGTACGTATGGTGAATCGGAAGGATGGACAGGGTCTTGTCCGTCGTGGTGACATGCGCGATTCGGCATACGTCCATGATGTTCACCGTAATGTTTCGGTGGCTCAGCATCACGCCCTTTGGGTTTCCGGTGGTTCCGGAGGTAAAAAGAATTACCGCCAGGGCATCCGGGTCCACTTCGGCCTTCAGGTATTCGTCTTTCCCGCTTTTGAGAAGCTGATCGCCGTCTCGGAGCATTCCCCTCCAAGAGGTCACATACACCTTCTTCTCCTCTTCCTGTTCAAACCAGCCTTCGTATTTCTCCAAATTCAAATTGGAATCGTCCGGCACTTCCTCTTCATCCAGCCGATCTCCGTAGAAATCCATCACCACCAGATTGCGGATGGACGGAAGTCCCTTCAGCTTGGAGCACTCCGCTTTGGTACAGAAAATCGTGTCGCACTCCGCCGTTCTCAGCAGGTTCTCGATTTCCGGGCCGGAAAGTTCCTTGTCAATCGGCACGATAATGCCGATTCCGTTCATGACCGCAAGGTAGGTGACAATCCATTCGTAGCATCCCTGCCCCATCACAGCGATTCTCTTTCCCTGCCATCCCATTTCCGTCATGCAAGTTCCCATGGCGTTCACGTCATGCTGAAGAAGCCGGTAGGAAATCGGGCTGTATGGCTGACCCTTTTTTGTTTTTACCCAAAATGCCGGGTTCTTCGCATACTTATCCGCACTTCCGGCCAACATATCCTTCAGTGTGACAATTTCACGGATATCAGTGTACCAATAATGATCAAATCTGTTTTCCATGTGTTCCCCCATCTTTATTCTCCTCTTCCAGCATCTTCTCAATTTCCAGGAATCGGCGAACCTTGCTGGTGCTGGTCTTAATCATCGGCTCATCCGTTACAAAGATTCGCTTGATGCGCTTGTACAGCGGCATGCGGTCGTTAATTTTCTCCACATCCTCGTGAATCCGCTTCTCAATTTCTTCTTTGCTCATGCCGGCAAACTGTTCCGGATCGTAGACAATCTTCAGGGCAACCACCAGATCCCGATCGTCTCCGTTCTTCGGAAGTCCTACGACGATATTCTCCATCTGATACGGAAGTGTGGAGATTTCTGTCTCCAACTCTTCCGGAAAAACATTCTTTCCGTTCTTCAGTACGATAACGTTCTTCTTTCTTCCGCTCAGGAAGAGATATCCGGATTTGTCAATATATCCCAGGTCTCCGGTATGGAACCAGCCATCCCGAAGAACCGCTGCCGTGGCTTCCTCGTTGTCGTAGTAGCCGTGCATGATGTTGTCGCCTTTGGCAATGACCTCACCGATTCCGTTTTCATCCGGATTGTCGATTCGGATTTCCACATTATCCAGCGGCACTCCCACGGAACCCGCTTTCCGCTTGTCCGGACGTTCTGCGGTAAGTACCGGTGCGGTTTCCGTTAAACCGTATCCTTGCACACAAAGCACACCGAAGTCATTGAAGCCCTGAATGACCTGGGGATCCGCCGCGGATGCACCCAGAACCACCATGCGCAGCTTTCCGCCCAGCGCATCCAGCACGCCGTGGAACACCTGACGCCGAATATCGATCTTCGCCTTATTCAGCAGACGGGTCACCTTGGAGAACCGGCGAATCCGGCCGTCCAGGCCTTCTTTTTCTGCCGTCTTCATGATTTTCTTGTACATCTGTTCGATAATCAGCGGCACACCCACAAATACGGATACGCCGTATTCCTTCAGATTCTTCTGGATGTACTTCAGTCCGTCGCAGTACACCGTGCGAACGCCGTTCGCCAGCATCACCCACTGACCGGTGGAGCCGAACATGTGGTGATACGGGAGCAGTGCGATATTGGTGTCCGTCGTCTTGAACGGAATGATTCGAATCATGTTGGTCACATTGGAACAGATATTCCGCTGGGACAGCATGACGATCTTGGACTGAGACGTGGTTCCGGAAGTGAAAATCAGCATGGATACCGCATCCGGATCGATCTGCACATGATCCACGGACACATCTCCCTCTCCAATCAGTTCCTTTCCCTCTTCCAGCAGCGTGGTGACCGTCTCCAGTTCCTCCGCTTCGTACAGCGGGAATGCGAACTCAATGGATGTCTTACCGGAAAGGATTGCCTCTTTGGTCTCCTTCTCCTGTTTCTTGTCGAAGAAAATTACCTTAGCCTTGCACCGCTCCAGGGACTGTTCGAACTCTCCATACTTCAATTCCTTATCCAGCGGTACGGTTACGCATCCACTGATCTGCGCCGCCGCGTTCACCATGAACCAGTGATAGCTGTTTTTACCGGTAACGGCAATTCGCTCGCCGCTGAATCCCCTGGAAATAAAAGCGGTCGCCAGCGATTTCACTTCTTCGTAGAATCGAATAAAGCTGATGTCCGTATAACGGTCTTTCCCCTCCTTCAGGGTAAAAGCAGTTCCGCTTCCGAACTGCTCGACCGACCGTACCAACAATTCTTTAAAAGTCTCCATCTATCCTCCCATTGCTTTTTTCAAATCTCTGTTTGTTGCAACAATTGCAATCACTAAATTATAGCACATTTTCTGCTGGGATACTCTCCTTTTTGCCCTTTTCTCCCTTCTCAAATCCCTTTTCTTCCGATTGAAAGACATGAGGAATTGTGGTAACATCTAGAAGTTGAAAGAATATTAGGAGGTGCAAGCGATGGAACGATTGGAACGGCTGAAACAGGCGGCGCAATATATCAGAGAACAGATTTGCGGAGATTTGCCGGACACGGGAATCATACTGGGCAGCGGACTGGGAACCTACGCCGACTCTCTGGAGAATCCCGTTGAGATTCCATATCGAGATATCCCCGGCTTTGTCACTTCTACAGCTCCGAATCACAAAGGGGTTCTTTTTGCAGGACGCAAAGGCGGTCATTCCCTCCTGGTGATGTCCGGCCGCTTTCACTATTATGAAGGATACTCCATGAAGGACGTCATTTTTCCGGTTCAGGTTATGGCACTGCTGGGAATTCGGCGCTTGATTATCACCAACGCTTCCGGTGCCATTAACCCGGATTTTCGCCCGGGTCATCTGATGCTGATTCGGGATCACGTGAATATGTCCGGTATGAATCCACTTATTGGCCCAAACTTGGACGTATTGGGCGATCGTTTTCCGGATATGTCCGATGTATATAATCGGGATCTGCGAAAAAAAGTGCTACGGGAAGCACAGGCTAACGGAATTGAATTGTATGAAGGCGTATATGCCATGATGAGCGGTCCGAGCTTCGAGACACCGGCGGAGATTCGTTTCCTCCATACCATCGGCTGCGATGCGGTGGGCATGTCCAGCGTTCCGGAAGCCATTGCGGCAAAACATGCCGGACTGGAAATCATCGCCATTTCTGCGCTGGCCAATGCGGCGGCGGGAATTTCACCGGTACCCCTCAGCGGCTCCGATGTGCTGGAGGCTTCTGCACAGATTGCGGATTCCTTCCGGACCGTCGTGGACATCGCCGTAAACGTTTAATGGACTGCTGTAAGATGTTGCTACAAAAAATTATTTTTATAAAAGGAGATTTATATCATGAGTGAAACTCTGACAAGAGAAAAAGCCAATGAGCTGTTACACAAATATGTGAAGGCGGATCATTACATCGTGCACATGTATGCCGTGGAAGCCATCATGCGCGGACTGGCAGAACGCCTGGCACCGGAAGATGTAGAGTATTGGGGCATTGTGGGTCTGCTTCACGACCTGGACGAAGAGACTTGCGACTGGAAGAACGATATGTCCACTCACGGACCGGTTTCCGGAGACATTCTTCGGAAGGAAGGCTACGACGATCAAGTTCTGATTGATGCCATCTGCGCACACAATCCGGAATCCGGCGTAATCGCCCACACTACTTTGCAGTATGCCATTCTGGCGGCGGATCCGATGAGCGGATTCGTGAAAGCCGTTGCCCAGATTTATCCGGATAAAAAGTTGGCCAGCGTTAAGCCAAAGTCCATCAAGAAGCGCTTCAACGAAACTCGTTTCGCAAAAGGTGCAAACCGTCAGTTCATGATGGCCATTGAAGAAACAGGCATCACCTTCGATGAGTTTATCCTCATCGCGATGGATTCCATGAAGAAGATTTCGGATGTTTTGGGCCTGTAAGTTATTCGCAAATGCAAATTATTATGAAAGGATTATTCAACCATGAAACAGTTTACATTCAGACCGCAGGGCGTTTGTTCCCAGCTTATCGAGATTGAAACCGAAGGAAACATCATTCAGGACGTTCGCTTTACCGGCGGATGCAACGGCAACCTCCAGGGAATCTCCGCACTTCTGAAAGGAATGACCGTGGAAAATGCCATTGACCGCCTCAGCGGCATTCGCTGCGGTTTCAAGGATACTTCATGTCCGGATCAGCTGTCCAGAGCATTGAAGGCTATGCAGGAACAGGCGTAAACGCGAAAAGAAAATCTTGTACAACAAAATGGACTGCCGAATCGGCAGTCCATTTTGTTGTACTTAATCAACGATTTCAATGCTCTCCAGCTGACTCCGTACATCGGCACGGATTTCTTTGATAAACTCTTTCCGAAGTTCCTGCTGTTCGCTTTTTTCTTCGGCCGTCAGCGCTCGCTCTTTCGATAGTTTTGCCAGTTGGTTGATTCTATTGATTTTCTCTTTTTCCATAAAATTATTTCTCCAAAGAATTTCGTTGGCGAATCAATGCGTCATATCTGTTCTTCGCATTTTCAGAAGCCTCATCAAAGAGTCTTTCCGCTTTCTCCGGATCCGCCTGCTGTAACGATCTGTAACGTACTTCTCCCATCAGGAAGTCTTTATAGTCTACGGTTGGTTCCTTGCTGTCCACGGTCAGCGGATTCTTTTTCTCCGAAACGTTTGTTGGGTTGTAGCGGAACAGGTTCCAGTATCCGGATTCCACGGCCTTCTTCATCTCCTGCATGGAATTCTTCATGCCGGTACGGATACCGTGGTTAATGCACGGGGAATATGCCACGATGATGGATGGGCCGTCATACGCCTCTGCTTCCCGAATCGCGCGAATCGCCTGGTTCGGGTTCGCACCCATCGCAATCTGTGCCACGTATACATAACCGTACGCCATTGCCATCTGTGCCAGATTTTTCTTTCCGTTCTTCTTTCCGCCTGCGGCAAACTGTGCCACCGCACCTGTCGGAGTGGATTTGGATGCCTGTCCGCCGGTGTTGGAATATACCTCGGTATCAAATACCAGTACATTGATGTTTTCACCGGATGCCAGTGCGTGATCCAGACCGCCGTAACCGATATCATATGCCCAGCCGTCTCCGCCGAACATCCATACGGATGGTTTTACCAGTAAATCGGAATTTTCCCGTACATACGCCGCCTCCGGCAGTTCGCAGTCCGAAATTGCCTTCAGCAGGTTATCGCCGGTCACTTCCGACTCAATGCCGTCATTCATGTGATTCATCCACGCTTCCGCGGCTTCCGCACACTCCGGATGTGCCGCCAGCTGAGCAACTTTACCGCAAAGCTCCTTGCGACGAGCCTGAACCGAAATTGCCATGCCCAGTCCGAATTCCGCATTGTCCTCAAAGAGGGAGTTGGACCACGCCGGACCTCTTCCGTTCTTATCAACGGTATACGGAGTGCTCGGTGCACTGCCGCCCCAGATGGAACTGCAGCCGGTGGCATTCGCAATAATCATGCGGTTGCCAAAGAGCTGTGTTACCAGCTTTGCATAAGGCGACTCACCGCATCCCGGGCACGCACCGGAGAATTCCAAATACGGCTTCCGGAAGCCCACTTCCTTAACGGATTTTGCCTCCGTTGCACCGATTTCCTGGCCCACATGCTTCTCCAGGTAATCGAATACCTTCTGCTCCTCCTGGGATTCCGAAGACTCGAAGGAAACCATCTCCAGAGCCTTGTTCTTTGCCGGGCAGGATTCGACACAGGAACCACAGCCTGCACAGTCATAGGAAGAGATTGCCAGAGCGAATTTCCGGCCGCCTCCATTCTTTCCCTTCATTTCCAATGCAGCCGCACCGGACTTTGCCGCTTCGTCCTCGGTAACCGCAAACGGACGGATTGCACCGTGCGGACACACGAAGGAACACATATTGCACTGGAGGCAGTTTTCCGGAATCCACTTCGGAACGGAAATGGCCACGCCTCGCTTCTCAAATGCTGCCGTGCCGGAAGGAATCATTCCGTCGTTCGTCTTTACAAATCGAGACACCGGAATGGAATCTCCTTCCATTGCCGAGTCCGGAATCAATATCTCTTCGACGTACTGTTTCAGATCCGGTCGATCCGTCTCTACGGACTTGTCGGCCGGTTCCTCAACCGCATTCTTCCACGCTTCCGGTACTTCTACCTGATGAATATGGGTAATTCCGGCATCCACCGCTTCGCAGTTCATGGCAACGATATCTTCTCCCTTGCGGCCATAAGTCTTCCGAATCGCTTCCTTCATGTATCCAACCGCTTTATCAATTGGAATAACTTCGGACAGCTTGAAGAAGGCCGCCTGCAGTACCGTGTTGGTTCTCCGAGCACCCAGGCCCAGTTTCACGGCGATATCCACCGCATCACAGGTGTAGAACCGAATATTGTTCTCTGCAATGTATTTCTTTGCCGATGCAGGAAGTACTGCATTCAGTTCTTCATCACTCCAGCTGCAGTTCAGCAGGAAAGTTCCGCCCGGATTGACATCCTGCACAATCTGATATTTATGCATGTAGGATGCATTATGGCAGGCAATAAAGTCCGCGTTGTTTACATAATAGGTGGAGCGAATCGGTTCATCGCCGAAACGCAGGTGGGAGATGGTAACACCACCGGATTTCTTCGAGTCGTACTGGAAGTACGCCTGAACGTATTTGTCGGTGTTGTCTCCGATTATTTTTACGCTGTTTTTATTTGCACCCACTGTTCCGTCGGCACCCAGTCCCCAGAACTTGCAGGAAATCGTGGATGGCGATGAAACCACCGGATTGCAGGTTCTCGGCAAGGACAGATGCGTCACATCGTCGGTGATGGAAATCGTAAATTCCATTTTCGGATCTGCGGCATTGAGATTGTCGTATACCGCAATAAGATCTCCCGGCTGAGTATCTTTGGAGCCCAGTCCGTATCTGCCCCTCGCAACGGTAATTTCGCTGCGAGACTGTTCCTTCAGCGCACTTACCACATCCAAATACAGCGGTTCGCCCTGTGATCCCGGTTCTTTGGTTCGATCCAGCACGGCGATTCTCTGAACAGATACCGGGATTGCTGCGGACAGATACTTGGAAGAGAACGGACGGTACAGGTGTACTTTCACCAGACCCACCTTGCGTCCCTGCGCATTCAGATAATCCACGACTTCTTCTGCCGTTTCACAAACGGAACCCATTGCCACGATTACTTCGGTGGCGTCCGGCGCACCGTAATAATTGAACGGCTTGTAATCTGTTCCCGCTTCTTTGTTCACCTGTTCCATTACTGAAGCAACCGTTTCTACCGCATCCAGATATGCCTCATTTCTGGATTCGCTGTGCTGGAAGAAAGTTTCCGGTTGCTCCGCGGAACCCATGAGGTGCGGATGATTCGGGTTCTGTGCTTTCTTGCGGAATGCCGCAACGGCATCCCAATCCAGCATCTTTCCCAGTGTATCGTAATCCCATACTTCAATTTTCTGCTGTTCATGACTGGTTCTGAAGCCATCAAAGAAGTGGAGTACCGGCAGGCTGGCCTTAATTGCCGCCAGATGCGCCACTGCCGCCAAATCCATTACCTCTTGCGGGCTGTTAGAGGCCAGCATGGTAAAACCGGTCTGTCTGGTTGCCATCACGTCCGAATGGTCTCCAAAAATAGACAAAGACTGCGTGGTGATAGCTCTCGCCGCTACATGAAAAACGCCCGGCAACCGTTCCGCCGCAATCTTATACATGTTCGGAATCATCAGGAGCAGACCCTGCGATGCGGTATAAGTAGATGTTAACGATCCGGTAATCAACGAACCGTGGACGGCACCGGCAGCGCCGCCTTCCGACTGCATTTCTACAATCTTTACTTCTTGGTCAAACAGATTCTTCCGGCCCTGGTTTGCCCAAGCATCTATGTTTTCGGCCATCACTGACGATGGTGTAATGGGGTAGATTGCGGATACCTCGGAGAAAGCATATGCTACATGTGCAGCCGCAGTATTACCATCCATGGTTTTTAATATTCTTTTTTTACCCATCGTAAATACCCCCTTCATTTTTTTCAAAGCATTTACATAATAGCACGGAAGTTAGTACTTATCAATGAGTTGAGATATTGATTTTGTGAATTACTTACAAAAATGCAATTCTTCATTTTCTATATAGTCGCATAATTTCCGTATAAAAACTAAATTTGACGGACGCTTCTGAAACAGCGCTCGTATGCCTTTCTCACTTCCCTCTCGGGTTTCCTCCCAAGTTTGTTTGATACAGCAGCGAATAGCCGATTCCACTACCGCTGCGGAAGTTCGATTTCTCTTGGCGATTTCCGGATAAATATCCTTCGTCACCGCATACTTTTCATCCTTATACTTTCGAATCAAAAAAATGCATTCGTAAATATAGGATGTACCGTTTCGAGAGTCCGGTATGTTGCATGTTTCCAAGAACGTGTGAATATCTTCCATCACACGATTTCCCGTTTCCAATTCCATAATTCGGTCGTACGTTACAATCGGTGCATATTCCCGCATCGTGGAGGGAAAATCCGATTCGTTTTGCAACGTGAACACAATGGTGGAATGTTGTGATTCCTTCAATGTCTTGTGGAGTTTCTCTAACCAATCCTTTTTCTTATCCAATGAATTATCAAACACAGAGCGATTATTCATAACAAATACTCCTGTCTACACCGTAATACTGCCTTTCATTTTCTCAAAAGTCGCATCCCCGATTCCCTTCACGTTTTTAATATCCTCAATACTGTTGAACCTCGCACCGTTCCTGTACTCTACAATTCGTTGAGCAATTACAGTCCCGACGCCTGGTATCGATGTCAATTCCTCTGCAGAAGCCTGATTGATATTAATTTTTCCACTCGTATTGCCGGCAGACGTTTCCGACGCATCTGCCCCCGCCTCATCCGAATTCTTATTCTCTCCTTTCTTCGGAATGATAATCTTTGCACCGTCTTCCACATAGGAAGCCTGATTAATTGCATCCAAATCCGCCTTTCCGGTTAATCCCCCGGCCTTGTCGATGAGAAACACCAGGCGGGTTTTCTTCTTTACCTTGTAAACCCCCGGTTTCTTCACCTCCCCGCTGATATCCACATAGTATTCCTTCTCCGAAGTTTCCTCCGCGGAAACCTTGTCCGTTTCTTTCGCCGCACCCAAATCAATTTCATTCGATGCATTCTGTCGGATACTAACAACAACAGTCAATATAACTATAATCAATATCAATAGAAATTTAAATACTATTTTGGAATTTTCTTCATATATTTTTCCTGATCTTTCGACAGAGCACAGTATTCTGCAATCCGTGCAGCCGGAATCTGGCTGTTAAACTGAAAATCTTCTTTCTGATAACGTTTTTTCTGGATCGCATGTACTTCAATCACACGTTCCCGGATTGTATCGGAACATTCCTCTTTTTTCGTTCCGTTCAATTCTTCAAATTTAATCTGTGGCGTCTCCACACAGATATCAATGCGGTCTAAGAGCGGCTGGCTGATACGGTTGATATATCGTTCAATAGAAGCCGCCGTACATCTGCATTTCTGCATATCTGGATAATAACCGCATTTGCAGGGATTCATGGCAGCGACAAGGATAAAATCAGCCGGATATTCATACGTGCCGTTCACGCGCACTAAACGCACTT
>OMNT01000707.1_pt1 | contig 34292 bp, 31 predicted proteins | sample 1672551 | NCBI WGS metagenome assembly OMNT01 (sample SAMEA3136698, study PRJEB25190) | human gut metagenome | reverse complement strand
AATGCGAAGAAGCTGGTAGAACGGCTGGATACGCAGGTTTGGGACGTTCTGGAAGATGTCATCAAAGAGCATCCGGTTATGCTGAACCGTGCACCTACACTGCACAGACTGGGTATCCAGGCATTTGAGCCGATCCTTGTAGAAGGTAAGGCAATCAAGCTGCATCCCCTTGTTTGTACCGCGTTCAACGCCGACTTCGATGGTGACCAGATGGCTGTACATCTTCCGCTTTCCCAGGAAGCACAGGCAGAGTGCCGTTTCCTTCTGTTATCACCGAACAACCTTCTGAAACCGTCAGATGGTGGTCCTGTAGCCGTTCCTTCACAGGATATGGTCCTTGGTATCTACTACCTGACTCAGGAGAGACCTGGAAACAAGGGTGAGGGTAAGTTCTTCAAGAGTGTCAACGAGGCAATTCTTGCATACGAGAACAAAGTCATCACACTTCAGACCAAGATCATTGTACGTTGCCATAAGACAATGCCGGATGGCACTGTGTTAAGCGGCAATGTTCATTCCACACTTGGACGTTTCCTGTTCAACGAGATCCTTCCACAGGACCTTGGATTTGTAGACAGAAGCGTACCTGGAAACGAACTGCTTCTTGAGGTTGACTTCCTTGTAGGTAAGAAACAGCTGAAGCAGATCCTTGAAAAAGTTATCAATACTCACGGTGCAACAAGAACAGCTGAGGTACTTGACTCCGTTAAGGCTATGGGTTACAAATACTCCACACGTGCAGCCATGACCGTATCCATTTCCGATATGACCGTGCCGCCACAGAAGCCGGAGATGATCAAACAGGCTCAGGATACTGTTGACCGTATTACAAAGAACTACAAACGTGGTCTTATCACAGAGGAAGAGCGTTACAAAGAGGTTGTTGATACCTGGAAGAAGACGGATGATGAGCTTACAAAAGCACTTCTTACCGGTCTTGATAAGTACAACAACATCTTCATGATGGCTGACTCCGGAGCCCGTGGTTCCGATAAGCAGATCAAACAGCTTGCCGGAATGCGAGGACTGATGGCTGATACAACCGGTCATACAATCGAGCTCCCGATCAAGTCAAACTTCCGTGAAGGTCTTGACGTACTGGAGTACTTCATGTCCGCTCATGGAGCACGTAAAGGTCTTTCCGATACCGCTCTTCGTACAGCCGATTCCGGATACCTGACAAGACGACTTGTTGACGTATCCCAGGATCTGATCGTTCGTGAGGCAGACTGCTGTGAGAACAGAGCAGAGATCTCCGGTATGGAAGTTCGTGGATTCATGGACGGAAAAGAAGAGATCGAGAGCCTTCAGGAGCGTATCACAGGACGTTTCTCCTGTGAGACAGTTAAGAATAAAGACGGAGAAATCCTTGTTAAAGCAAACCACATGATCACACCGAAGCGTGCAGCCCGTATCATGAAAGAGGGCGTAAGCAACGTGACAGGCGGACCGATCGACAGACTGAAGATCCGTACCATCCTTTCCTGTAAGTGCAAGGTTGGTGTCTGCGCGAAATGTTATGGTGCGAACATGGCTACCGGTGAGCCGGTACAGGTTGGTGAGTCCGTTGGTATCATCGCAGCACAGTCTATCGGTGAGCCAGGTACACAGCTGACCATGCGTACGTTCCATACCGGTGGTGTTGCCGGTGGAGATATCACACAGGGTCTTCCTCGTGTCGAGGAGCTTTTTGAGGCAAGAAAGCCGAAGGGTCTTGCGATCATCACAGAGATCCCAGGTGTTGCCACAATCAACGACACTAAGAAGAAACGTGAGATCATTGTAAATGATCCGGAGACAGGTGATTCCAAGACTTACCTGATCCCATACGGTTCCCGTATCAAAGTCCTTGACGGACAGGTTCTTGAGGCCGGCGATGAGCTGACAGAAGGTAGTGTAAATCCGCATGATATCCTGAGAATTAAGGGTGTTCGTGCAGTTCAGGATTACATGATCCGCGAGGTTCAGCGTGTATATCGTCTGCAGGGTGTTGAGATCAACGATAAGCATATCGAGGTTATCGTTCATCAGATGCTGAAGAAGATCCGTATCGAGGATAACGGAGATACAGAGTTCCTGCCAGGAACACTTGTTGATGTCCTTGATGTTGAGGAAGTTAACGAGAAACTTGAGGCAGAGGGCAAACAGCCGGCAGAGGGCAAACAGGTTATGCTTGGTATTACCAAGGCATCCCTTGCTACAAACTCCTTCCTGTCAGCAGCATCCTTCCAGGAGACAACAAAAGTCCTGACAGAGGCTGCAATCAAAGGTAAGGTCGATCCACTGATCGGTCTGAAAGAGAACGTTATCATTGGTAAGCTGATTCCTGCAGGTACAGGTATGAAGCGTTACAGTGAGATCAGTCTTGATACAGGAATGCCGGAAGTAAAAACAGCTTCCGAGGAGCCTGAGGATACAGAGGAAATTTCCGTAGAGGAAGAGAAGACTGAGACTGCTCCGGAGGAAGAGACCGTTGCTGTTGAAGAGACAGCAGAGGAAACTGCACCGGTAGAAGAATAAGTCAATATACCTTGCTAATATAAATAAATCTCCCCCCGGAAATCCGGAGGGAGATTTCTGTTTATAAGCAGGGATTTTCTGAGAGAGGAGGGATTGCGATGGACAAGGAACTGCCAATTTCCCCGTGGCCGGAATGGAAGATCATAAGTAAGATCGGGGAAGGCTCTTTTGGAAGAGTATATAAAGCTCAGAGAACTGAGAAGGGACGTTCTTTTTACTCGGCAATTAAGATAATCACAATCCCCGCCAGTAAAGGGGAACTGGACAGTGTACGCTCAGAATCCGGTGATGAAAAATCCGTCCGTGGATATTTCGAAAATCTGGTGGAAGAGTGTATTCAGGAAGTAAGCACCATGGAGTATTTCAGAGGAAATTCCCACATTGTGTCGGTAGAAGATTACAAGGTGATGGAATATCTGGATGAGATCGGATGGGATATTTTTATCCGCATGGAATATCTCACAAGCTTCATGGAATATTATGCGGGAAAAAATCTCACAGAAAAAGAAGTGATGAAGCTTGGCATAGACCTTTGTAAATCACTGGAATACTGTGGGCAGCTTCACATTATTCACAGGGATATCAAGCCTGAGAATATTTTTGTATCCAGATTCGGAGATTTCAAGCTGGGAGACTTTGGAATCGCCAGGGAACTGGAAAAAACCATGAGTACCCTTTCCAAAAAGGGGACTTATTCCTATATGGCGCCGGAGATGTACAGGGGAGAAAAGTACGACAGCAGAGTGGATATCTATGCGCTTGGCCTGGTGCTGTATAAACTGATGAATCATAACAGACTTCCGTTTCTGAATCTGGAAAAACAGCTGATCACATACAGAGATAAAGAAAATGCGCTGACAAGAAGAATGTCAGGTGAAACACCGCCTGCGCCGGCAGATGCGGGAGAAGCTTTTGGCGCGGTTATTTTAAAAGCCTGTGCCTATGAGGAAAAGGAACGATATCAGACGCCGCAGGAACTGAGGCAGGCGCTGGAGCGAATCCGGTATGAGGGTACAACTCCTTCAAAACCGAAAACCACCGGGGAAAGGCCGGTTCCGGAGTCCATGCCGAAGTTTCTTCAGGAAGGTGCCGCCAAACAGCTGGCCAGAACAAGTCAGCTGAATACAGATGCGATCCGTCAGGCACGGAAAAATTCCGGGCAGATGTCTGTACAGCCTGAGAAACGTTCCACAGGAGAAACGGCAAAAAATACAGCGCAGAATACGGCAAAAGTGCAGAGTGTGATACAGAGTCCACAGAAATCAGCACCTGGAAAACCAGTATCCAGAGCGGTAAAGCCAAAAGTCACTTCTATAACCGATCTGGAAGACAGCCGTGACCAGGATCTGCGGGAATGGGAAGAACCTGTAACAGAGTATGACGGAAGTGTTTCTGAAAGAAAAAAGCGGAAGAGCTTTTCCAGGATTATCATTACAGCTGTTATACTTATTGTGCTGATCGGCGGAATCCTCGTAGCACGAAATGTTCTGGATTCTGCAGATGGTGGAAAAGATACATATGTAGATACCGATGATTCGGATGCTCTGAATAAAGGAAATTTTGGGACTGCAGACAGTTCGGATAAGAGTTTTGCCCAGGCAATGGAAACCATACGTGAACATGCGACAACCATAGAGGATGCTCTGGACAGTTATAAACGCGAAGGCACAGAGGGGGACCGCCTGCGTTTTTATAATGGGTCAGGAGAAATTGCCAAAGTGCTTGTATATCCGGACAGCTCCGCAGATGGTGTTTATGAGGAATATTTTTACTGGGGAGAGCAGATGTTTTATACTTACGTATGGGACGGAGACGAGAAACAGTATTTCTATTATCAGGACGGCCTTTTGATCCGATGGATTGATAAGGATGGAAAGGTTCATGATAAAGAGAGCGATAACGACGAATATGTAGAACTGGGAGACAAATACTGGAGTAATTCGGTAATGGAGCTTCAGCAGTAATGTCGAAAGGGTTTTTACGAAAGGAAAAAAAATGGCCTATCAGATTGATTATGCATACACATGCCACACCGGAAAGGTGAGGGTAAATAATGAGGATAATTTCTGGTGCTGCGGTGTGCGCCTGCCGGTGCACAACCAGGGAGTTGACGGAATCCTGGCAGGTCATACACAGCATTGGCAGCTTCCCGTTCTGGCTGTTTTTGATGGCATGGGTGGAGAAAGCTGTGGAGAAATGGCGGCTTCCGCTGCGGTGGAAGCACTGGGCAGTTTTTACGAAGAAAACCGCAGGAGTCTGAAAAAGGAACCGGTGGCTTTTCTGACAGGAGCCTGCGAAAATATGAATGAAGCAGTATGTCGTTACAGCAGAGAAAACTGTATCAACAGCATGGGCACCACCATGGCATTGCTGTCTTTCAGTGAAAAAGCTATTTATGCCTGTAATCTTGGAGACAGCCGTATTTACCGGCATTTTCAGGGAAAACTCCGCCAGATATCCACAGACCATGTCATTGGCGGGAAAATGCTGGGAAAAGCCCCTCTGACACAGTATCTGGGCTTTCAGGAAGAAAATATGGCTCTGGAGCCGTCTATTGTGGAAATCGGATATCAGACCGGAAGCAGTTATCTGATCTGCTCGGATGGAGTTACGGATATGCTTTCTGATGAGGAGATCCGGGAAATCCTTGGGAAAAACAGTACAGCAGAGGAGAAAGTAGAGGAACTGCTGGAAATGGCACTGGCCAAAGGCGGCAGAGATAATGTAACCATGGTTCTTGCACAGATCAGTGGCTACGAAGAAAGGAATCCTCTCAAACGATGGGCAGAACGGTACAGTACCGGGCGGTAGAAAATCTGCAGCAAAGGATGTTCATACTGCTGTTTGGACAACTCTGCCGGGGAGGAATTTAAGGGATAAGGAGAATTTACGATGAGAAATCGAATGCAGGATCTTGATTTTGAACAGACAGTTGCCTTCGATTCTGTGAAGGACTTTGAATTTACAAGAAAGGCGGCACAGAAGTTCCGCCAGGTTGTCAGTCTGGATTCTTTTGAGGATGAGGATGCGGACGTTATTTTTCATTATCTTTATAAAGAAATGGAACTGGTTTCTTTCGGTGATTATCTGAAACGATATGTTTACGAGCGTGCAGAGCTGGAAGAGCCTTTTTCCCAGGTACCCCAGGAGGTTTACAGGGATATTGTGGTGGAATCTTTCAAGGAAACTTATACACCAAAATCCATGTCTCCGACTTCGGCCAAACTGAGTTCGCTGGTGAACAACTGGCTGACACAGGCGTCTGTGAAGCGTGAAACCGTTTTTCTGCTGGGATTCGGGCTTCGAATGAGTACGGAGGACGTATCCGACTTTCTGACCAGGGTGCTCCGGGAGCAGGATTTTGATTTTCATAATCCGGAAGAAGTGATTTACTGGTACTGTTACCGGAACCATCTTGGTTACTATAAGGCGGAAGAATACAGAGAAACCTATAAAGAGCTGACGCCTGTGGAAAAAAAGACCGGTGAGGTTGTATATGGTACAGGGCTCTGTCTGGACAGTGAGGAAAAACTTCTGGAATATCTGGCATTTCTCAAAGGCAGATGCGATGATCCGAAATCTGAAAAGAGCCAGGCTTTTCAGGAGTTTATGATTCTTGTGGAGCGTGCAAAAAAGATTATTGCAGCCATGTATCAGGAAGATGAAGAGGAAAATGGCGGTAAAAAAATCTGGAAACCTGAAAATATCAGTGCTTCCGATCTGGAGAAAGTGATATGTAGCGGAATTCCCATTAACAAGATGGGAAATCTGAAAAAAATGTCCGCTTCCATTCTGGCAAAACATTTCAGTCAGAAGCGTTTCAGCCGTCAGAGAATCAATAATATCCTGAATCACAAGTTTCCGGTGGAACGTTTTGATTTGATTACGCTGGAATTTTTTGTGATTTCCCAGGAGATGGCAGATGATGATCCATATACCAGATATCGTCATTTTCTGGAAGAAATCCAGGAGATTCTGGCCCGCTGTGGAATGAGTGAAATTTACATAGTAAATCCATATGAATGTTTCCTTCTGATGTGTCTTCTGACAGACTGCCCGTTGGCAGTATTTTCCGAGATATGGGAGAAATCCTACGAAGAAGGGGAAGAAAAAAGCTGAAAAAAAGGATGATGCGTATCTGGCGCGTCATCCTTTTTTGTCTGTGCTTTATTCGTTGTAATAACCGTAAATGGAACGGCTGATCTGAGCAATGCTATTCTGGGCAGCGGCAGTATCATTAAGATCCTGGGACATAAAGCAGACAACCAGATCAATGCCTTTGGCTGTATCGTAGATGATACCTGCATCATTTTCTACGGTGTCAAGTTCGCCGGTTTTGTTGGCAACTTTTACGCCCTCCGGCATCTGTGCCGGGATTTTGTTTGTTCTTGTCTGCATCTTCAGAAGATGATACATATATTCCGCACCTGCAAGCGTGTCATCGGTGGAAGTACCTTTATCAATCTGATAAATGGTTTTCAGGAATTTTCCACAGTCTTTTACGGAGGTGTAATTATCTCCATTGGAGTTGTCTGCAAGAAGGAGACGTCCCATGGAAGTACTGGTATATCCATGATCCTGGCAGAATTTGTTGACGCGGGCCATTCCGGCAGCGTCATCACCACCGCCAAGATAATTGACAAGGGTATTGGCAGCATCATTGTCGCTGACTGTAATCATGGAATTCAGATTGTCATCCAGTTTATCTTTTCCGTAGGTGGCGGAAAGACTGTCATAATCTTCGTATACAGCGCCCATGATATAGAGCTTGATCAGGCTGGCAGCCTGCATCTGCTGGTCATTGATGGAACCTTCGGTATTTTTGGCAAGGTTACATACGTATACAGACCAGGTACCGTTGCCGGAAGGAAGAAGGGACTGTACCTGATTCAGAAGATTGTCCATGCTGGAATCAGAATTATCCGTAAAAGTACTGCTTCCACTGGAAGGAGAAAGAGTACCTTCTTCCTGAGAAGAGCTGTCCTGACTGTCAGAAGACGCGGACGGGCCTGCAACTTCTCCGGAATTCTGAGAATCAGACTGTACGCCTGCGGCAGCAGCGGCGCTGGCAACGGTAGGATCATCCGGATAGAGGGCATCCAGCTGGTCTGCCTTGGTGCTTAATTCTGCAGCAGAATCCGAAACTTCCTGTACGCTTTTCTGCAGTTCGTTGACCTTGGACTGAAGGGATGCAAGTTTGTCCAGGGAGCGGACATTCAGTGCGCCAAGTCCTGCCAGAGCAACGGCAAGGACTGCAATCACAATATATAAGAAAACATTTTTTTTCATAAAAGTTACTCCTTTTTACTGAAAATAAGCATCAATTCCATTGGCGATTCCTTCTGCCATTGTCTGCTGGAAGGAAGAATCTGCCATTTTCAGATCATCGTTCTGATTGGTCATAAATCCCATTTCCACAATGGTCACCGGTATAGTACTCCAGTTGATACCTGTCATGGTATCTGTGTAGATAATTCCACGGTTCTGAAAACCGGTAGCTGCACAGTAGGAATCAACAATACACTGGGAAAGTCGGTTGGAACTGTCATAGAGACTGGAAACATAAGGATTCTGCTGGGACGGGCACATGGTAAGAGCTCCGGAAACAGAAGAAGAATCATCACCGTTTGCATGAATACGTACGCAGATTTCCGCACCCTGGGAAGCAACCAGCTCTGCACGTTCCTTATTGCTGATGGCAGTGTCATTATCAGTTCTTGTCATTACTACCTGGTATCCACGCTGTTCCAGAATATTTTTCAGAAGAAGGGATACATCCAGGTTTAGCTGATATTCCGGAAGGCCGCTGTAGGAACCTCTGGTTCCGGTAGAAGCTTTTGCCTTCATGGTGGAGGAACCGGGACCATTTGGTTCGGTGGCACTCATATCAACGTTTTCACCCTGATGTCCAGGATCAATTCCTACGATGTGGCCATTTGCGGCTGAAGTAGTGGTATCGCTGCCTCCGTCAGAGAATCCCTCACCACCGGCTTCACTGAAAACAGAAGGTTTGGAACTTTTCTGGCTGTTCTCGGACTCCGGTGCACGTTCGTGCTCTCCGGTGTTGTTCTTTACTGCCTGTTCGGTATGGGAGCGTTGCTGTAGATATTTGTCGGCTGCCTGTTTCTTTTCGATCTTGGCTGTATAAAGGTCAATATCTTCTTTCATGGCTTTCTGCTTCGTTTTGACCGGTTCGATGACGGAAGCCATTTTCTGGTCTGCGGCATCAATTTTCTGGTAGGTTTTGTAACTTAAGCCAAAAAGCAGTCCAATACAGATAAGACCCGTCAGAAACAGGACGATCGCCATCAGATGAGGCTTTTTTTCCATAAGATCATGTCCTTTCTGGGGAAATAGTTTGTATTTGTAAAACATTATAAAGAAGGACTTCGGAAAAAGCAATTGCGAAATTCTCCTTGACAAAAGAGAAAAGTATGATACTATATATGTAAAATAATTATATATAAAAATCTTATATATAAAATAATTACATAAAGGGGTGAGCGTATGTATTACTATCCGGTGTCAGCTGTGCTGACGGAATGCCTGATCCTCTCTGTTGTGGAACAGCAGGATTCCTACGGATATGAGATCAGTCAGACTGTGAAGATGGTAGCATCAATTAAGGAATCAACTCTGTATCCTATTTTGAGGAAGCTGGAGACAGGCGGATATCTGACAACTTATTCCGAGGAGTTCCAGGGAAGGAAGCGCAAGTATTATTCCATCACAGAGGAAGGACGCAGTCATCTGGAATATCTGAGGAAAGAGTGGAGAGAATACCGCGATACCATAGATGATATTGTGGAAGGGAGACTTCGAAAATGACGAGGAAAGAGTATATGGAGCAGCTCAGGAAATATCTGAAGCGGCTTCCGAAAGAAGATTATGAGAATGCCATTGAATATTTTTCGGAATATTTCGATGAGGCAGGTCCGGAGAATGAGCAGCAGGTAATGGAGGAACTTGGCGAGCCGAAGGAAGCAGCCAGGGAACTGCTTCTGAATCTTCTGCAGGAGAGTGTGGGAGACGGGAAAGACAGTACCGGAGAAAAAGAGACGGAACTGCCGGCAGAAGGTTCCGGCAACCGACGGAGTGCAGCAGGACAAAATGCAGCTGCTTCAACCAGTGATTCTACAAAGAAGAAACGTTCTCCGGGTAAGATCATCCTCCTTGCAATTCTTGTCCTCTGTGCGTCACCGGTAAGTCTGGCACTTATGTTCAGTGCGCTGGCAGTATTGTTTGCCGTAGTAGTTGTGATCGCAGCCGTGATTTTTTCCCTGGGTGTGACCAGCATCGCAACCATAGCCGGAGGAATCATGGTAGCCGGTTTTGGAGCCACACTGATCCTGAAATCTGTGGCAGCAGCCTGCATGATGGTTGGCGGCGGATTTCTTATGGCAGGAGCCGGAATCCTGGTCGGTGTGCTTACCATATATATCTGTAAATGGTGTGCAACAGGAATCGGACGTCTGGTAAACCGATTTGTAAGAAAGAAGGTGCAAAGAAATGAATAAGATCGCAAAAACAGCATTGATGACAGGCACAGCGCTCTGTGTGGCGGGAGTCGTTCTTTCTACAGCAGGATATTTTGCCGGGGGAAAAGATTTCACATATGCTTCAGATCATGTGTATGTATCCGGAGGAAATTCTTCTGCTCATAAAAACCTTGCAGTTATGAAAAAAGAACAGATCGATGATTTTACAAAACTGAATGTAGATTTTGAGGATCTTGACCTGGATATCCGGACTTCGGATGATGACCATTATTATATGGAATATAAACTTGAGAAAAACGGAAAGAAAGATCCCCTGACCTGGGAGGATAAAGACGGAGAACTTACACTTAAGGAGTCCGAAGGAGGAACGGGAGGTTATTTTATAACATATGATCTGGGAGTCTTTCGGACACATATAGAGCAGACCCAGAAAGAAGATGCGGTAAATACAGTGATTCTCTATGTGCCGGAGAAAGCGCAGCTTCTGGAAGCTGAGATTCAGCTTTCGGACGGAGATTTTACTGCCGATCAGCTTTTATGTGAAAAAATGACAGCGCAACTTTCCGATGGAGATCTGATGCTGGACAAAGGCGTGTTTGAAAAATTTGAGGCAAAGCTTGGCGACGGAGATCTGGATGTAAAAGAGCTTCAGTGTACGGATAACATGCAGCTGAAATCCGAAAGCGGAGATGTGAGCATAAAAAGAGCAGATCTTACAGACGGCCAGATTTCTCTTGATGATGGTGAGCTTCAGATGGGCAACAGCAGTTTCAACGGAGATATGGAAATCACCAGCTCCAACGGAGATGTTTCCATCCAAATGAAAAAGAGCAGCGTGGATAAAACCAACATTTATCTGAAAACCACAGACGGGGATGTGGATACCAGAGATCTTTCCCGGGGAAAATCCAGCAATGAGGAAGACCTCTCGGTTTATGAGAACAAAGTGGGCGCTTCCGCACCGACTTTAAATGTAAACAGCAGCGACGGAGATATTACATTAACCGAATCCGCCAGATAATAAAAGAATAATCCAGTAAAAAGAAATCTTCTGAACAGCAGCAGACAAAAACACTGCTGTTTGGGAGATTCTTTTTGTTGTAAATAAAATAGCAGGATGGTAAAATATACATTTGATACAACGTTACACTGAGCAGGAGAAGGTTAAAAAAATCAAATGATAAAAAAAGATAATACTTCAAAACAGATCAGGATCTACTGTCTGGTCGTGGGGATCATTTCCTTCTTTATAGTATCCGTCTGTGGACAGCTGCTCAACAGGAATACTGTAAATGAAGAGAAAATGCGAGCTGCTTTTACAGCGGAAACAACCGTGAACCGGATAAAATCACAGCTTAACCGATATCTTGATGTTTCAGAATTCTTTCAGAATATAATTGGATCCGGACATCAGATGGACAGCAAAGAATTTCAGGCTCTGTCGCAGATGATCTCCGATGATTCTCAAATTATAAAAGTTATTGAACAGGCACCGGACGGAGTAGTTAAGGATATTTATCCTCTGAAAGGAAATGAGGCAGCTTTTGGAATTGATATGCTAAATAATCCGGCCCGTAAATATGAAGCGAATCTGGCAATGAAAAGCGGCCAGTATACCATAGCCGGTCCTTATGAGCTGAATCAGGGAGGCCTTGGCTCACTGTTGTTTGAACCGATTTATATTACAGATAAATCCGGGGAAAAATCCTTCTGGGGATTCTCAATCCTGGTACTTGACTGGAACCGATTTCTGGAAGAACTGGAACTGGATAAGCTTACCGATGCTTCCTACTGTTATCAGATGTGGAAAAAAGACGGAAATTCCGGAAAGAAAACCATCATCGCCCAGGGTGGAGATGCGATTCACAAAGGAGCTGTACAGATCAGCTGTAAGGTTCCAAATGACACCTGGTATTTTGAGATTATTCCACATACCGGATGGGTTACCGTGAAACAGCAGGCACTGGTTTTTCTGGTTGCTATAAGCATAGCGGTTCTGGCCACTGCGATCTGTTATCTGATGCTTCACAGAAAACAGAGAGAAAAACTGTATACAGAAGAAATCCGGAAGTCCGCGGAAAAAGCCAGAAAAGCAAATGAGGCAAAGACGAGATTTCTCTTTAACATGAGTCATGACATCCGGACACCAATGAATGCCATCGTAGGATTTTCCGGACTCCTTGAAAAAAGCATTCATGACGAAAAGAAATCTCTTGATTATATAAAAAAGATCAGGGTTTCCAGCGATATTCTGCTGACGATCATCAATCAGGTTCTGGAAATGGCCCGTATCGAAAGTGGAAAGATCACTCTGAATCCGGAAAGTGTAAATATCCGTGAAATGGTGGAAGCCATGAACACCGTTTTTGAATCATCCCTTACAAAAAAATCTCTGGAATATCAGTGCAGCCTGAATGTGGTCCACGATCAGATCCTGTGTGATAAAACAAAGATGGAGGAAATTATTCTGAATGTTGTCAGCAATTCCATCAAGTATACCAATCCTCATGGAAAGATCACAGTATCCATTGATGAGCTGGATTCTGAGGATGAGAAAAACGCAAACTATAAAGTTGTTGTAGAAGATAACGGGATTGGAATGAGCCAGGATTATCTTCCACATATCTTTGAGGAATTTTCCAGGGAACATACTTCTACGGAAACCAGAGTTGCAGGCACAGGACTTGGACTTCCAATCGTAAAATCTCTGGTTGACCGGATGGGTGGAACCATCGAAGTAGAAAGTGAAGAGGGAAAAGGTACCCGCTTTATTATGAAATTTTCTTTTCCTGTCAGTTTAGAAAACCAGGTTCGGGAAAAAGAGAAACAGAATATTCCGGATATTACAGAGAAGCTTGAAGGAAAACGGATTCTTCTTGCGGAAGATAATGAACTGAACGCGGAAATTGCGGAGACTGTTCTGGTCGAAGCTGGGATAGAAGTGAAACGGGTGGAAGATGGCCTTCAGTGTATTGAAGAACTGAAAAAAATGCCGGAGAACTATTATGATGTGATCCTGATGGATGTCCAGATGCCAAATATGGATGGTTACACGGCAACACAGAGGATCCGGGATTTGGACGATTCGAGAGCTGAGATCCCGATCATTGCCATGACTGCCAATGCCTATGATGAAGACAGACGAAAGGCACAGGAAGCAGGGATGGATGGCTTTCTGGCGAAGCCGCTGGACGTGGATGAGATGATGCGTCTGCTTGGGAAAATTACAAAAACAGAATAAATGAAACAGTACGAAACGCAGGATTTTTCTGGAGAAAAATTCCTGCGTTTTTTTATCTGAAATGTATTGACAAATCCCTGTACTATGATATAATTCAATCAAATCACAGAAAACATATATAGTTACTAGGAAATAGGGAAATAGAGATAGGGAATTAAGGAGGATATCACCATGGGTAAAATTTACGGAAGCGCACTGGAACTGATCGGAAACACACCGCTTGTAGAGGTTAAGAACGTAGAGAAGTCTGAGGGACTTGAGGCTACCGTTCTTGCCAAGCTTGAGTATTTTAACCCGGCAGGAAGCGTTAAGGACAGAATCGGTAAGGCAATGATCGAGGATGCAGAGCAGAAAGGCGTTCTGAAACCAGGCGCAACCATCATCGAGCCAACATCCGGTAACACAGGAATCGGACTTGCAGCTATCGCAGCTGCCAAGGGATATAAGACAATCCTCACCATGCCGGAAACCATGAGTGTTGAGAGAAGAAACATCCTGAAGGCATATGGTGCAGAGGTGGTTCTCACAGACGGAGCCAAGGGAATGAAGGGTGCCATTGCCAAGGCAGAGGAGCTCGCTAAGGAGATTCCGGGAAGCTTTATCCCGGGACAGTTCGAGAACCCGGCTAACCCGAAGGCACATGCAGCAACAACAGGTCCTGAGATCTGGAATGACACAGACGGAAAGGTAGACATCTTCGTAGCAGGTGTTGGTACAGGCGGAACGATCACAGGTACAGGTGAGTATCTGAAGAGCCAGAACCCGAATGTGAAGGTTGTAGCTGTTGAGCCTGCAACTTCTCCTGTACTTTCCGAGGGAAAAGCAGGCCCGCATAAGATCCAGGGTATCGGCGCTGGTTTTGTTCCGGATACACTTGACACCAAGGTTTATGATGAGATCATCGCAGTAGAAAATGAGGATGCATTTGAGACATCCAAACTCCTCACCAAGAAAGAGGGAATCCTTACAGGAATTTCTTCCGGTGCAGCTCTCTATGCAGCAATCCAGCTTGCAAAACGCCCGGAGAACAAGGGTAAAGTGATCGTAGCACTTCTTCCGGACAGCGGAGACCGTTACTACTCCACACCACTGTTTACAAAATAATTGATCCGAAGACCGCTTCTTTTGCCCCGAAGCGTACTTCTGCGGAATTATTTACGGCGCTCCTGAATGCCTGTCCAAGCAGGCTGCCGGAGCGCCGGTTTTGTTCTTAATTCCATTGTATCCCGTAGTTTTTTCGGGTATAATAAAGAAAACGAATAAAACCTATTAAGAATATACAGAATAAAGTTTACAAAGATAAGAATTGAAGTATTGGAGGTAAATATTACATGAGGATTTCTACAAGAGGAAGATATGCGGTGAGACTGATGCTGGATCTTGCCACAAACTATACAGGCAAGCCTATCCGTCTGAAGGACGTAGCCAAACGCCAGGAGATCTCCGACAAATATCTGGAGCAGATCATTTCCATCCTGAACAAAGCTGGTTTTGTCCGCAGCGTCCGCGGCCCTCAGGGCGGCTATGCACTGCAGCAGACACCGGATAAATACACCATCGGCATGATTCTCCGCCTCACAGAAGGAAGCCTTTCCCCTGTGGAATGTCTGGACGACAACGGGGCCATCTGCGAACGGGAGGAAAACTGTGTTACACAGATCCTCTGGAAAAAACTGGACGATGCTATCAAAGGTGTGGTAGACAATATAACGCTGGAAGACCTGATGAACTGGCAGGCCGTGAAGGCGGATGAGTACGTTATCTAGTGAAAAGAGCTGCTTCGGCAGCCTTTTTTTTACTCAAATTTTACAAAACCGCGATTTTATATTTTACCTTCCGTTCCTATAATAACACCTGTATTTAAGCAGTAAGCAAGTAAAAATGATCATAGAAATGAGGAGAAAAAAATCATGAAAAAAAGAATCGCAGGTATCTTAACAGCAGCACTTATCGGAACTACAGTAATGGGAACCGTTGTAATGGCAGCACCATCCGGAGCAATCGACGTAATTTCCCGTGAGGACGGATCCGGAACACGTGGAGCATTCGTAGAGCTGTTTGGGATCGAAGAAGAAAAAGACGGCGAGAAAGTAGATATGACAACACAGGAAGCAAGCATCACAAACAACACAGATGTAATGCTTACCACAGTAGCAGGCGATGAGAACTCTATCGGATACGTATCCCTTGGTTCCCTCAACGATACAGTAAAAGCAGTAAAGATCGACGGAGCAGAGGCAACAGCAGAGAACGTTGCAGATGATACATACAAGGTAGCACGTCCGTTCAACATCGTAACAGGCGACAAGCTCAGCGATGCAGCACAGGATTTCATCAACTACATCATGAGCTCTGACGGACAGGACATCATCGAAAAAGAAGGCTACATCAAAGTAGATGAAAAAGCAGAGGCATACAAAGCCGGAGATGCAAAAGGCAAAGTCGTAGTTATGGGATCTTCTTCTGTAGGACCTGTAATGGAGAAGCTTGCAGAGGCATATCAGAAAACAAACAAAGACATCACAGTAGAGGTTCAGGTCAGCGACTCCACAACAGGAATCAACAGCGCAACAGAGGGTGTATGTGATATCGGAATGGCATCCCGTGACCTGAAGGATGAGGAAACAGAGAAAGGTGTTAAAGCTACAGAGATCGCAAAAGATGGTATCGCAGTCATCGTAAACAACGCCAATGATCTTGAGGAGCTTTCAAGTGACCAGGTAAAATCCATCTTCACAGGTGACATCACAGACTGGGAAGACGTGACCAAATAAATTCCCGGATAAAAAACGATTGAAGTATCTTACAAAGAGCGGCGATCATGACAAGGTCAGGAAAGCCGCTCCGTTATATATCAGCACAGTGGATATCCACTGGGACAGAGAGAAAGGTGTCTTATGAATCATTTAGGAGAAAAGGCCATGAAGGTCGTTTTCCTCATTGCGGCCTGTGCGTCGGTTCTTGCAGTATTTCTTATCTGCGTGTTCCTTTTTGCAAACGGTCTTCCTGCAATGGGAAAGATCGGTCCCTTAAAATTCCTCTTCGGAACAGAATGGAGACCAACAAACGATAAATTCGGAATCCTGCCAATGATCGTGGCAAGTATTTATGTAACTGCAGGAGCAATCCTTATCGGAGTGCCGATCGCACTTTTTACATCCGTATTTATGGCAAGATATTGTCCGAAAAAAATCTATAAACCACTGAAATCCGGTATTGAGCTTATGGCAGGCGTTCCATCCATCGTATATGGCTATTTTGGCCTGGTTCTCCTGGTACCGCTGATCCGCCAGCTGTTCGGAGGAACCGGAAGCAGTATGCTGGCAGCATGTATCCTTCTGGGAATCATGATCCTTCCAACGATCATCGGAGTTACGGAATCTGCAGTACGAAGCGTTCCGGAAAGCTACTATGAAGGTTCACTTGCACTTGGCGCAACAAAAGAAAGAAGCATTTTCTTTGTTATGCTTCCGGCAGCAAAATCCGGAATCCTGGCAGGCATTGTCCTCGGGATCGGACGTGCCATCGGTGAGACCATGGCCGTGATCATGGTAGCCGGAAACCAGCCACGTATGCCGAAGGGACTTCTTCAGGGTGTCCGTACCATGACTGCAAACATCGTAACAGAGATGGGATATGCATCAGGACTTCATAGAGAAGCACTGATCGCAACAGGAGTTGTGCTCTTTGTATTTATCCTCATCATCAACTTAAGTCTTTCACTGCTGAACAGGAGGGCGGAGTATGCAAACTAACGTATCAGTAACTGCAGATCCTGCGGCAGAAACAACCATGAAAAAAAGAAATACACTTACCATAGGAGACCAGCTGAAGTCCTATGCAAGACATCCTGGTGCAGGAGTCCTGGGATTCCTCACACTGCTGGGAGCAGTGATCACTTTTGCACTGCTGTTCTTCCTGATCGGCTATGTGCTTGTAAAAGGTATTCCCTATCTGAACGCAAGTCTGTTCAGCTTTACCTATACCTCAGAGAACGTTTCCCTTCTCCCGTCACTGATCAATACCCTGATCATGACACTGGTATCTCTGGCGATTGCCGCCCCGGTAGGAATTTTTGCAGCGATCTTCCTTGTGGAATATGCAAAAAAAGGCAGCCGCTTTGTAAAGCTGATTCGTATTACCGCAGAGACACTTTCCGGCATTCCCTCCATCGTATATGGTCTGTTCGGTATGCTGTTCTTTGTAACTGCACTGCATTGGGGCATGTCTCTTCTTTCCGGTGCCCTGACCATGGTGATCATGGTACTTCCCCTGATCATGCGTACCGCTGAGGAAGCGCTGAAATCCGTTCCGGATTCTTACCGTGAGGCAAGCTTCGGACTTGGAGCAGGCAAGCTCCGTACTATTTTTACTATCGTACTTCCCTCCGCAGTTCCCGGAATCCTGGCAGGTGTGATCCTGGCCATCGGACGTGTGGTAGGTGAGACAGCGGCACTTCTTTATACCTCCGGTACTGTTGCGGCAGTTCCAAACAGCCTGATGGGTTCCGGACGTACCCTGGCACTTCACATGTATGTGCTTTCCAGCGAGGGACTTCATGTAAACCAGGCATCTGCAACAGCCGTAGTCATTCTGGCTTTTGTACTTGTTATCAATGGCCTGTCCGGTCTGGTAGCCAGAAAAATAGCGAAAGGATAATGAACTGATCATGAGTGAAAAAACAAAAATTCTGATAGATAATATGAATCTTCATTACGGAAACTTTCATGCACTGAAAGGCATCAATATGGAGATCCCGGAAAAAGAGATCACAGCTTTTATCGGGCCCAGCGGTTGTGGTAAATCCACACTTCTGAAATCCCTCAACCGTATGAACGATCTTGTAGAGGGATGTACCATCACAGGAAAAGTAGAGCTTGACGGCGAAGACATCTACGGAAACATGGATGTGAACCTTCTCCGCAAACGTGTAGGTATGGTATTCCAGAAGCCCAATCCGTTCCCGATGAGCATTTATGATAATATCGCATACGGACCAAGAACCCATGGCATCCGTTCCAAAGCGAAACTGGATGACATTGTGGAAAAATCTCTCCGCGACGCAGCTATCTGGGATGAGGTGAAGGACCGTCTGAAAAAAAGTGCTCTTGGTATGTCCGGCGGACAGCAGCAGCGTCTCTGTATTGCCCGCGCCCTTGCCGTACAGCCGGAAGTACTTCTGATGGATGAGCCCACATCTGCTTTGGACCCGATCTCCACATCCAAGATTGAGGATCTGGCAGTAGAGCTGAAAAAAGACTATACGATCGTCATGGTCACACATAATATGCAGCAGGCAACCCGTATTTCCGACAAAACAGCATTCTTCCTTCTGGGTGAGGTTGTGGAATTTGCGGATACCGACAAGCTGTTCTCCATGCCAGCGGACAAGCGTACCGAGGATTATATTACAGGAAGGTTTGGTTGATATTATGTCAGAACGTTTTGTAAGACAGTTGGAAGAGCTTCACGTGGAACTGATCACCATGGGAAGCCTCTGTGAAAAAGCAATTTCACTTTCTGCCAGAGCCATTCAGGGTGAAGGCGGGATGACCCTCATTGGTAAGATCTTTGAAACGGAAAAAGAGATCGATGCACAGGAAAGAGAGATCGAAAACCTCTGCATGAAACTTCTTCTTCATGAGCATCCCGTAGCCGGTGACCTGAGATCTATCTCTGCAGCGCTGAAGATGATCTCCGATATGGAACGTATCGGTGACCAGGCGGCAGATATTGCAGATCTGTCCAAACATATCGAGGACAAAGCAGTTACCGGAAACAGCATCAACATCCGGAAGATGGCTGAGGATACAGTCCGCATGGTGACAGAAAGCATTGATGCTTTTGTAAAGGGTGATCTGGAACTCTGCAGACAGGTGATTGATGATGATGACAAGGTAGATAATGCGTTTAATGAGATTAAAGAAAAACTGGTTGAAATCTTAAGCAGCGGAAGCCCGGATGCAAGATTAGGGCTTGACATTCTCATGGCTGCGAAGTATTTTGAACGTATCGGCGATCACGCAGTAAACATTGCGGAATGGGTAGAATACTCCATTACCGGAGTCCACAGAAGCAGTGCCAGTCACACGGACAATTATCTTACCGGAGAATGATTATTTTGAGTAAAAAAATATTTAAGTATATTATGCTGGTCTCATCCATGGTTACCGTGCTGGGACTGGCATTTGTCATTGGAATCCTTTCTCATTCCTTCCAGCATCAGCTGATGAATGAGCTGAAAAAAGAAGCGGTTTATATTTCCAGAGGAGTAGAAGCGGCAGGGACAGATTATCTGGAACAGCTGAATAACATAGATTCCAGAGTCACCTATGTGGATGAAAGTGGAAAAGTCCTCTATGATAATGAAGCTGATGTGGAAAGTATGGGAAATCATGGCCACAGAAAAGAAATCCGTGAGGCAGAGCTTAACGGAGAGGGGGAAGATGAGAGAATGTCTTCTACACTTTCCGAAAAGACCATATATTATGCGATACGTCTGGACAATGGAAATGTCCTTCGTGTTTCCGGCACTCAGGACTCGGCGCTTGCACTTGTCTGGCAGCTGGTACCATCCCTTTTGGGCGTGCTGTTTCTGATCCTTGTTCTTTCTGCGGTATTTGCCTCCAGACTTTCCGGCAGGGTGGTGGAACCTCTCAACAACCTGGATCTGGAACATCCGGAGGAGATCAATGTGTATGAAGAGGTGGAACCTCTTATCAGCAAAATCTACCGCCAGAACCGTCAGATCCGTCTGCAGCTTGAGGCAGCCAGAAGGCAGCAGAAAGAGTTTTCCATTATTACGGAGAACATGCAGGAAGGTCTTCTTGTGATCGACCGTTACACCATGGTGCTTTCCGTTAACTCCAGTGTGGGAAAACTTCTTAAGGTAAACGAAGTCCGAACAGGAGAAAGTGTGTATCTGCTGAACCGTTCCGAAGAATTCCGGGGCGTTGTGGAGCAGGTTCTTGAAGGAAATCATGAGGACAAAATTCTTCGTCTGGATGGCAGTGATATCCAGGTGATCGCCAACCCTGTCACAAGAGAAAACAAGACAGAAGGTGCGGTAATTCTTCTGGTGGACGTAACTGAAAAAGTAGAACGGGAACAGCTGCGCAGAGAATTTTCCGCCAATGTTTCCCACGAGCTGAAAACACCGCTGACTTCTATTTCCGGCTTTGCAGAGATCATGCAGGACGGATTTGTGAAGGATGAAGATGTGAAAGTTTTTGCAGGGCGTATCTATAAAGAGGCGCAGAGACTGATCCGTCTGGTTGGAGATGTGATCCGGATCTCCCGTCTGGATGAAGGCGGCCTTCCCTATCAGTGGGAAGAACTGGATCTTTACAGTATGGTTCACGATATTTTTTCCACCTTACATGAAGCTGCCGGGAAGCAGGAAGTGCATATGTATATGGAAGGTGGAAGTACCGTGCTGGAAACCGTGCCGACGATTATGGAAGAAGTTCTCTACAATGTCTGTGATAATGCTATCAAATATAACCATCAGAGTGGAGAAGTTTTTGTACGGCTGAAGGATGAAGGAGACGTAGTTCGTGTAAATGTGCGGGATACGGGAATCGGTATTCCGAAAGAAGATCAGGAACGCATCTTTGAGCGTTTTTACCGGGTGGATAAAAGTCACTCCAAGGAAATCGGAGGAACCGGTCTTGGCCTTTCCATTGTGAAGCACGGGGTAAAAACTCTGAACGGCAGGCTGTGGCTGAACAGTGAGCCGGGACAGGGAACCGAGATCATTATGGAATTTCCGAAACATCATATGGAAAATAAAGAGGCAGCAGAGTAAAAATGCTGCTTCTTTTTGTATCAGGCTGGAGAACCGGCTTCCCAGTTTGACAGACCGGATGGCTTATGCTATCTTAAGTAGTAATAATTCGAAATACAAGACGGGAAAGCGGATTAGTAGTCCGCTTTCTGTATTATAACCGGTTCGGAATACTTCCGGACGACTATACTGAGGGGAATAAAAAGATGATACAGGCAATTATTTTACTGGTGTTCCTGATCTTTCTGAACTCTGTATTTGCAGGCGCGGAGATTGCGGTTCTGTCCATGAATGAACCGAAGATGAAAGAGATGGCAGAAGAGGGAGATCACCGGGCGCAGATTTTGATGAAAATCACAGAACAGCCGGCGCATTTTATGACGGCGATCCGTGTAACCATAACTACAGCGGGATTTTTACAGAGTGCTTTTGCGGCAGAATATTTTGCACAGCCTATGACAGCGGCGCTTTTGAAAGCAGGCGTGGATGTATCACAGAATGTTCTGAAGATCGTATGTATGATCATCGTAACAATATTGCTTTCTTACGTGAGTCTTCTGTTTGGAGAGCTGGTGCCAAGGCGCCTGGGAATGAAGAATCCGGATGAACTTTCCCTGAAGCTTGCAGGAATGCTTAAAATTGCGCTTCTTGCAGTATGGCCGGCCACTGCGCTTCTGACAGCTACTACCAACGGAGTACTGCACCTTATGGGAATCCGTCCGGAAGAAAAAGAGGATCAGGCCACAGAAGATGAGATCCGCATGCTTTTAAGTGAAGGAAATGAACAGGGAAGTATCCAGCAGGAAGAGAGCGAGATGATCCAGAATGTTTTTGATCTGGATGATACCGACGCAGACGAGATCTGTACCCACAGACGGGATGTTGTTGTTCTTTATATGGAAGATTCGGACGAAAAATGGGAACAGGTGATCCGGGATAACCGTCATACTTTTTACCCGATATGTGGGGAAAATGAGGATGATATTGTATATATTCTGGACACCCGAGATTATTTCCGTTTAAATAGCAGAGAAAGGGAAGTAGTTCTCAAAAAAGCCTGTTATCCGCCGTTTTTTGTACCGGAGTCCATGCGTGCCAATCTGATCTTCCGGGAAATGCGGGAAAAACGTGATTATTTTGCGGTAGTGCTGGATGAATACGGATGTTTTGTGGGAATCGTTACTTTGCATGATCTGGTGGAGACACTGGTAGGAGATATTGATGACCGGACAGATCTGCCGAAACCGGATGATATAGAGAAGACGGGAGAACATGTCTGGAAAATACAGGGCGGAGCGATCCTGGATGACGTGGCAGAGGCTATTAATGTAGAACTTCCTGTGGAGAAATATGATACATTCAGTGGATTTGTGTGTGGTGTGCTGGAACGTGTACCGGAGGACGGAGAGCAGTTTCGGTGCAACTGGAAAAATCTGGACATTGTAGTAGAACAGGTCAGAAACCATACGGTTGCGGAAGGTATTGTTCATGTTCAGCCGGAGAAAAAAGTACAGGAACCGAAAGAAGAAATCTGACAAAATTTTTTGCTTTTTATGGATATTTTCGATCATGTTGTTGCTTGAAAGAGTGTTATTTTTATGACATAATAAGGAAACAGCCCGAGGAAAGTTTGTGATGGGGGAGAGGAAATGCCAGGTTTTACAAGACAGATTATATTGCAGACATTGACGGAACTTATGAATGAGAAACCACTGTCCAAGATCACAGTGAAAGATATCGTGGAGCGCTGTGGCGTGAACCGGAATACATTTTATTACCATTTTCAGGATATTCCGGATGCGGTGGAAGCCATGGTACGGGAAGAACTGGACGAGATCCTGACCAGTCAGCAGGCTCCGGAATCTGTCAGTGAATGTATGGAAATTCTTGTCAATGCAGTTCAGAAGAATAAAAAAGCCATGGTTCATCTGTACCGTTCGATCCAGAGAGATGTGTTTGCAGATTATCTGGACCACGCTGCCGAACATGTGGTGGAGAAACTGATCAGACGGGCAGTTGGAGACTTTGAAATGGATGAAGAGGATAAGCGTCTGGTGATCCGGTACTATAAATGTGTATTTGTGGGAGTGATCCTGGACTGGCTGCGGCATGATATGGAGTATGATATCCTGTCAGATATGCATAAACTGGAACATATTTATCAGAGAAGTCTGGAAAGAGATTATGAACATATGAAGGAAGCATTTTGATATAATTGGTTAAAATGGAGCTGGTGCCTGAAATTTGGGCACTGGCTCTTTTTTGTCTGTTTTTTTACACAACACGGTGATATATAATCCGTATTAATGAGAAAAAACAGTTGTTAAGGAGGAGACGTATGGATGACTTGAAACAGCTGAAGATCGTAAAAAATGTCTACATCATCATGTCATTGCTGTTCTGTGCACTGGGCATCTTCCTGATGGCGAAGCCGGAAAGTTCCGTGAGAATGCTGTGTGTACTGATGGGAACCATGTTGATCCTGTACGGAATCATTAAGGTCAGCGGCTATTTTACAAGGGATGCTTTTTGCCTGGCTTTTCAGTTTGATCTGGCATTCGGAATACTGCTGATGGCAGTAGGTGTGATCATGATCGCCAGGAAGAATTTTGCGGTGGATCTGATCTTTTCTGTATTCGGGATTCTGATTCTGGCAGATGCCTTATTTAAGATTCAGATGTCCGTTGACGCAAAACGTTTCGGACTGGTTCAGTGGTGGCAGATCCTGATCGTGGCACTGGCCACCGGAGTAATCGGGGTGCTGGTTTTTATCCGGCCATTTGATGCAGCGGCGACCATGATGATCCTGGTAGGATTTTCCATTTTTCTGGAAGGACTGCTGAATTTATGTGTGGCACTTCTGACGATCCGGATCATTAAGAACCGGCTGTAAACATAAGATAAAATAATCATAACTACTTCAGAGGACAATAAGAGGAGGAAACAGAGATGGGAATTTTTGACAAAGCAAAACAGGCTGCTCTTACAGCTACAGTAACAAAAGCACTGGATTATCTTGAGAAGGATCCGGAGGCCAATATACCGAAGATCATGGAAATGGTTGATAAAGTAACACCGGATGACTGGTATGCAGGACAGAGAAACGCCATCCGTCATTCCATCGAGGCAAAGGATAACTGGTATCAGCTGATCCTTCGTATGTATCAGCTGGATGCAGGTGTACGCCAGACATTTTTCCGTAACTTTATTGTAAATGCCAGTCTTAAGGGAAGCGCAACGCAGGAAAAGGTATCAGAAGAGAATGACTGCAATGTACCGTGGGCAATCCTTCTTGATCCTACCAGCGCATGTAACCTTCACTGCACAGGATGCTGGGCAGCAGAGTATGGCCACAAGCTGAACCTGGATCTTGAGACTATCGATTCTATCGTAAAACAGGGTAAAGAACTGGGAACCTATATGTACATCTATACAGGCGGTGAGCCGCTGGTCCGCAAAAAGGATCTCATTAAGATCTGTGAGATGAATCCGGACTGCGAGTTCCTTTCCTTCACAAACGGAACTCTTATTGACGAAGAATTCTGTCAGGAAATGCTCCGTGTGAAAAACTTCGTTCCGGCTATCAGCCTTGAGGGAACAGAGGCAACTACAGACGGACGACGTGGAGATGGCGTATACCAGAAGGTTATGCATGCCATGGAGCTTTTGAAGAGCCACGGACTTCCGTTCGGTGTTTCCACATGCTACACATCTGCAAACGTAGATGCAGTAAGCAGCGAGGAGTACTTCGATCATCTGATCGAGTGCGGAGCTTATTTTGCATGGTTCTTCCACTATATGCCGGTTGGAAATGATGCGGCAGCAGATCTTCTTCCCACACCGGAGCAGAGAATCAAAATGTACGACAGCGTCCGCAGATTCCGTGCCACAAAATCTCTCTTCACTATGGACTTCCAGAATGATGCAGAGTATGTAGGCGGATGTATCGCAGGTGGCCGCCGTTACCTTCATATCAATGCAAACGGAGATGTGGATCCTTGTGTATTCATTCATTTCTCCAATGCGAACATTAAAGAATGTACACTTCTTGAGGCGCTGAAGAGCCCGATCTTTATGGAGTATCACAAGGGACAGCCGTTCAACAAGAACATGCTTCGTCCATGTCCTATGCTTGAGAATCCGGAGCTTCTCCGCAAGATGGTTGAACGTGCAGGAGCGAAATCTACAGATCTTCAGTCTCCGGAAACAGCTGAGCATCTCTGTGCAAAGTGTGATCACTATGCAGAGGTATGGAAGAAACAGGCAGATGAGCTCTGGAGTGAGAGCCAGGTAAAAAAAGCTGCAAAAAAATCAACAACTTGTTAATTAATACTTGATATAGATGGTGGGATACTGTATAATGAACCCGTTTTTCAGGAGTCTGAAATAACAGTTCAGATAAGAGTGTCGAAACAGAAGAGACATGATACGTGTACTGACAGATAACAGGGCGGTTATATTCAGCAGTGGGTATAACTGCCTTCTTTTTTATGTTATCGTCAGGACATAGGGAAAGAAAGGATGGATTCATTATGGAAAAACAGGAGAAAAACACAGCCAGCCCTTATGAGCTGGACGGACGCCCACCTCTTAAGGTGGCAATTCCCCTTGGACTGCAGCACGTGCTTGCCATGTTTGTGGGTAACCTTACCCCGCTTCTTATCATCACGGCAGCCTGCGGAATTGAAGCAGGAGGGGATCTTCAGGTTGCATTACTTCAGAATGCAATGCTGATCGCAGGAATTGTTACACTTGTACAGGTCTTTACGATCGGACCGGTCGGTGGCAAGCTTCCTATCGTTATGGGAACAAGTTCAGGCTTCATCGGCGTATGTCAGAGCGTTGCCGGAGTCATGGGAAATGGTATCGTTGCTTATGGCTCGATCATGGCAGCATGTTTTATCGGCGGTCTTTTTGAGACTGTACTGGGAAGCTTTCTGAAACCTTTGAGAAAATTTTTCCCGTCTGTTGTAACAGGTACGGTTGTACTTTCTATCGGTCTTTCACTGATCGGCGTGGGAATCAGTTCTTTTGGAGGCGGAAGTTCCGCAAAAGATTACGGTTCTCTGGAAAACCTTTTCGTAGGTTTTGTGGTCCTGATCGTGATCATTGCGCTGAAACATGGTACAAAAGGATTTACAAGCTTTTCTTCAATCCTCATCGGTATTATTGTGGGATATATTCTGGTAAGTATCATGGCTGTGGTACTTCCCACAACATTTACATATGTAGATGACACAGGTGCTACTGTGGAGGCTACAAAGGCCTGGGTCCTGAACTGGGATAAAGTTGCTCAGGCGAAATGGTTTGCAGTACCGGCACTTATGCCTGTGAAATGGGTATTTGACGCACGTGCGATCGTGCCGATCCTCATTATGTTTATTGTAACTGCAGTGGAAACTGTCGGTGATATTTCCGGAATCACAGAGGGTGGTCTTGGAAGAGAGGCTACCGATAAAGAGCTTTCCGGTGGTGTTATGTGTGACGGTCTTGGTTCTTCCTTTGCGGCACTGTTCGGTGTACTGCCGAATACTTCATTCAGCCAGAACGTTGGTCTGGTTGCCATGAATAAGGTTGTAAACCGTTTCTGTATCGCTACAGGAGGAATCTTCCTGATCGCCTGCGGATTATTCCCGAAACTTGCGGCGCTGATCTCTATCATGCCGCAGAGTGTTCTGGGCGGCGCTGCTGTTATGATGTTCTCATCGATCGTTGTCAGTGGTATCCAGCTGATCACCAAATGGCCGGTTGGACCGAGAAATGTTACCATCGTTTCTGTTGCGCTGGGTCTTGGTTATGGACTTGGTTCCAATACAGCGATCCTTGCACATCTGCCGCAGGCCATCAGCCTGATCTTCGGCGGTTCCGGTATTGTTCCGGCGGCGGTGTTTGCGATTATCTTGAACATCGTTCTTCCTAAGGATGAGAAGACGGATGTTGAGAGAGCTGAGGAGATGCTTGAAAAAGTTAAAAATAAATAAAAGGGATTTTTCTTTTTTAGAGACTGTTGGACGTATTGACGTTCGATGGTCTCTTTTTATGTGGGAATTTGTTTTTTATGATTTTTTTGATAAAGGTTCTGCCTTTTGGAAGGCGGTAATTTGCGAGAAGGGGAAGCACTCGGAGTTAGCGAAGGCCGTCTCCCCTTCTCGCGCTCTTCCCCTCCTGGCCACGCAGTTGTTCAGCGTTGTGGTGGGCGTAAATGCACTGACGGGATGTGGGATTCGGGGGTGTTGGGGATGGGAGGTTGTGTCTATTGGTGGTTGTGGACGGGAAGGAGGCCCACTTGCGGGCCTGTTCCCTGAGAGTGGTGGGCGAAATGTGTTGATGGTGGGGCCAGGTTGTGCTGCTCATTTTGTCAGAAAGATATTGTATAGCGTGAGCCGGCAATGTATTCCCGGCTGATGTATAGGGGAGCTCCGTCCGGACTTTGCATATAGGAATCCAGGATCATCACAGGGTCCCCCGGTGCAAGGCTTAAAGTCTGGGCCATGTCTGCGGATGCGGTAGTGACTGAAACGGTGCTTCTGCTGGAATCAGCGATGGAATAGCTGTAAGCAGATTTCAGATATTCAAAAAAAGATCCGTTTTCCACAGCCTTGGGATCAAAATCCGGAAAGAGCCGGACTGGCAGCCATGTGTGCACATTGATAATGGGAATCCCGTCAGCCAGGAGAAGCCTTTCCAGGAAGAAAACTTCTTCATCAGGAGCGAGCTGGAGGAAATCAGAGGTCAGACTGTCTGAAGACTTCCTGCAGAAAGCCAGTACATGGGAACCGGGAACACGACCGCTTTGACGGCAGGATTCAGAAAAACTCATATTTTTCTGAGATTCAAATTTCCGGAAGATCATAGGGGATTTTACGAAGGTTCCTTTTCCCTGATGCTTGACAAGATATCCCTGGGTACAAAGTTCCTCTACAGTACGCCGCACTGTGATTCTGCTGACCTGGTAAAGCTCAGCCAGTTCCGGCTCTGTGGGGATTTTCTCTCCAGGCTTATATGTGCCATTTTTTAACTGGCCGGTAATAATATCCATAAGCTGCTTGTAAAGCGGCTGGATTGAATTTTTATTTAACATGAAAATGTCCTTTCTGATGTATTCATAACCAGTATTTTACTATAGTATAACTGGGTTTGTCCAGCAGGATGAAGAGCATAGCGGGGTATGCTGCCGGTCACAGAGTGAACAGTAACAATGTATATAGATGAATAATTACTCATAAATAATGAATATACTCTTTACTATAACGTTATAATATGTTATATTCTTTAAAAAGGTAAACTGTAAAAGCAAAAGAGGAAAAAACAAAGTTAGAAAATCTTTCAGATCCTGAACTTTCAAAGGATTTTTAGGATTTTCAGACTGGACATCTCAAAACAGGAGGATAAAAAATGGACGCAGAAAAAATTGTAAATAAGATCACCAAAGAGCATGGAACGATCAAAAACGTGTATTTTCTTGCATGCGGAGGCTCTCTGGTAGATTTATATCCGGGATATTATTTCTTGCGTGCGGAATCAGCAGTGATGGATGCACAGTGGATCCCGGCAAGGGAGTTTGCCCTGACACCGCCCAGGAAGCTTGGAAAAGACAGCCTTCTGGTCATCTGCTCACACAGCGGAAAAACAAAGGAATGTCTGGAAGCCGCAAAAGCGGGAATGGAAGCAGGCGCAGCCGTTGTGACCATGACACATGCACCGGGATCTGCCTGCGATACCGATGAGTGGATTTCCATTGTATACGACTGGGCACCGGGAGTAAAAGAGGCAGAGAAGCCACAGGGAATCGTTCTCCGTCTTCTTAATGAACTTATGAAGATACAGGAGCCGGGTTATGGGCTCTATGACAAGATTGCGGAAGGTTTTGGGAAGATCGATGAGATCATTGCAGAAGCAGTTAAAGATCAGCAGAATGCAGCATGGCTTTTTGCAGAAAAATATTCAGAGGAACCGAATCTTTATATCATGGCATCCGGAGCATCCTATTCTCAGGCATACGGTTTTGCCATCTGCTCTCTTCAGGAAATGCAGTGGATGGACTGCGGATATCTGAACAGCGCAGAATATTTCCATGGACCCTTTGAGGTGACAGACGAGGATCATCTGTACATTCTGATGATGAGTCGCGGAAGAAATCGTATGATGGATGAGCGAGTTCTGACTTTTCTTGAGAAATATGGAAGAAAATATGAAGTGATCGATGCAGATAAACTTGGCATGGCAGCGATCGATGACAGCTGCGTGGAATATTTTACACCAATGCTCTTCTACACCATGACAACGGTTTACCGTACTGCGCTGCAGGATAAACGCCGCCATCCGCTGGATATGAGAAGATATATGGGAGTTGTGGAATATTAAGAATGTTGCTGTGCCTCGGCACAGAGAAAGGGGAAAAATGAGCAGATACAGTGCAAAACTCCTTGGTTTTGGAGACAATGTTGTGGATATCTATGATCATCTGAAAACCATGTATCCAGGTGGAAACTGTGTAAATGTCAGTGTCTACGGAAAAATGGCCGGTTGTGAAAAAACAGCATATATGGGATATTTCGGAGATGATGACAGAGCAGAGCTGATCATGGATACACTGGGAAAAATCGGCGTGGAAACGGTAAAGTGTAAACAGCTGCACGGCGAGAATGGCTATTCCAGGATCACGTTAAAAGACGGAGACCGTCAGTTCCTGGATTTTAATGAAGGCGGCATCCGCGGAAAAACACCATATGTTCTGGATCGGTTTGACCTGGAATACATGAAAGGCTTTGACGTGGTACACAGTGGAAATTATTCTTTTACAGAGAATGAACTCCACAAGATCAAAGAGGCCGGAATCCCGGTTTCCTTCGATTTTTCGGATGATTCCACAGAAGAGTATTATGAAAAAACAGCACCGGATGTTACCTATGTGTTCTGTTCTTTTGATGGAACCGATGAGGAAGCAGAAGCCCATCTGAAAAAAATCATCTCCATGGGTCCGGAACTTGCCATGGCTTCCAGAGGTGCAAAAGGATGTATCCTTTATGATGGTGAGAAGTTTTTTGCCCAGGCGGCAGCTCCGCTTGCAGAAGTAAAAGACACTCTCGGTGCAGGAGATTCCCTTATTGCTTCTTTTCTTACCGGATATATCGGAAAAACCAAAGCCGGCGTGGACAGGGAAACAGCAATCCGCGAAAGCCTTGCGGAAGCAGCTGCTTTTGCGGCAGGGATCTGCGGTATGGAAGGTGCTTTCGGATACGGAAAAAAATATGAATAACAGGAGGGGAAAACAATGAGACGCTATGGAAAAAGCAGAGCGCTTATCTGTTTTGTAATGTGCATGATCATGGCTCTGCCGGTATATTTCAGCAGTGCGGTGGCAGTAAAAGCAGCAGAGCAGCAGACCATCATTGTGGGAACAAATGCAGAGTATTCACCGTTTGAATACCTGTATGATGATGGAAATATCACAGGATTTGACTACGATCTTCTGGAGGCCATCGCCAAAGAAGAAAATGTAAAGCTGGTATGGAAGGACATGCCTTTTGATTCACTGATGGGTTCCATGGAAGTCGGAGACGTGCAGGTGATCGCTGCCGGAATCGGACCTACAGAGGATCGAAAAAAGAGCGTGGATTTTTCCGATGTTTATTACACCGGTACCCAGTGCATCATCAGCCGTAAGGATAATCCGATCAAAGATTTTGAGGAGATGTCCGGAAAAACTGTTGCAGTTCTGGAAGGTGCCCAGAGCGATATGATCGCATCCGGTGAGACAACGGATTATGGCGAAGTAAAAGATGCAAAAGTGAAACGATTTAAAAACGCCTCCAGTGCAGTAATGGAGCTGAAAAACGGCGGTGCAGATGCAGTCCTGATCGATAATATCATGGCTGAGATCTACTGCAAACAGAATTCGGATCTGCAGTATGAATCTGTGCCAAGTACAGCAGAGGACACTGTTTTCTGTATTGAAAAAGGAAACACAGAGCTTGTTCAGATCATCAATGACGGACTTGCAAAGGTTAAAAAGTCCGGTGTTTATGATGATCTTTACCAGCAGTATTTCGTAGATACGGTAGAAAGCAGTGAGGATGTGACTGATGTAGCTGCAACCGATGGCTTCCTGGGACTTTTAAGCTTTTTTTCCTTCAGGATAATCGCTGGAAATTTTATATCAACGGTCTTGGAATTACACTGATCGTTTCCCTTCTGTCTGTGATCGTAGGTATTCTGATCGGTCTTGTGGTGGCTCTGGTACGTCTTGGAGCTGCGAAAAAAGGCAGAAGAACCATTCTTTCTACGATCGCGGATATTTATGTTGACGTGATCCGGGGAACACCGTCCGTTCTTCAGCTGATGATCATTTATTTTGCAGTATTCCACAGCCGCCTGGGATATGTGGCAGCAGTGGTCAGCTTCGGTATCAACAGTGGTGCGTATGTTTCCGAGGTTATCCGCGGAGGTATTTTATCTGTAGATAAAGGTCAGAGCGAAGCAGGCCGTTCTCTTGGCCTGGGATATAAAGATACTATGCGTTTTATTATCATTCCGCAGGCAGTAAAAACAATCCTTCCGGCAATGGGTAATGAGTTTATCCAGCTGATCAAAGAAACATCTATTTTAGGTTATGTAGGTATCATGGATCTGACAAAAGCGGCAAGCTATGTTTCTTCCCGTACTTATCAGATGTTTATTCCGCTGATCGTTGCAGGTATCATGTATTACCTGATCGTGAAGTGTCTGAGCATTCTTCTGAGGAGATTTGAAAGGAGACTGAGAGAAAGTGATTGATGTTAAAAATCTGAAAAAGTCCTTCGGGGATGTACATGTATTAAAAGGAATCACAACTCATGTAAATAAAGGTGAGTGTATCTGTATCATCGGTCCGTCCGGCTCCGGAAAATCTACGTTTCTGCGCTGCCTGAATCTTCTGGAAAAACCGGAAGAAGGCGAGATTACCGTAAACGGACAGCAGATTCTGGATCCAAAGCTGGATGTAGATAAATTCAGGGAAAACGTGGGAATGGTTTTTCAGCATTTTAATCTGTTTCCAAATATGACAGTATTGAAAAATATCACGCTTGCGCCGGTACGTCTTGGTAAATGGAATGCGGCAGAAGCAGACCAGAAAGCAAGGGCTCTTCTGAAAAGAGTTGGCCTTGAAGAAAAAGCAGATGTCTATCCCGGAAAGCTTTCCGGTGGACAGAAACAGAGGGTTGCCATCGCAAGAGCCCTGGCAATGAATCCGCAGGTGCTGCTGTTCGACGAACCAACCTCAGCCCTTGACCCGGAAATGGTCGGGGAGGTTCTTGAGGTTATGAAAGAGCTTGCAAAAGAAGGCATGACCATGCTGGTTGTTACCCATGAGATGGGATTTGCAAGAGAAGTCAGCGACAGAGTGCTTTTTATGGACGACGGAGTGATCCTTGAAGACAGAAAGCCGAAAGAACTCTTTGGCAATCCAGGGGAGGAACGTACAAAGGAGTTTCTTTCCAAAGTATTGTAATTTAAAAAAATATGATGCGGAGAATCCTTTCTCTGAAAAAAGTACCAGTTTCGGGAAAACCGATCCTGGTACTTTTTTTATCTTATCAATATTTTATCATATCGGACAAGCTTATAAAAGCAGAATATCAGGAAGGTAAGTTTTACAAAATATGAATTTGCAGGTATAAAATAAAAATAAATAAAAAAGAAAAAAAGGAAATTATTCCAATAAGAGACGTGATTTTGACAGTTTCTGCAAAATGGATAAGTTAAAGGCGTATAATGAAAGAAAAATATTATTTCAGGAGGAAGAGAAAATGAACTACAAGAAATTGACAGCAGTATTTATGGCATTGGGAATAGCAGCAACGTGTTTTTCCGGATGCGGACTGACAGAGGGGAATGGAGGAACATCTGCTTCGGAACCGACCAAGGCGGCGGCCACAGCAGCACCGAAGGATACAGCTACGCCAACTCCAAAAGCCACAGCAGCACCAAAACCTACGAAAGCAGCTGCGCAGACAGGCTCAGGGTCTCAGTCCGGCAATACAGGAAACACATCTTCAGAAGCGGAAAAAGAAATTACATATATAAACGGAGTTTTAACAGATTCCGATGAGGACAGTGTAACAATCGAGTATGGATCTGACGGGGATTTTAATCAGACAACTTTTGATATCAGTAATGCGGATATTCAGATAGGCGAAAACAAGAAACAGGGGGGACCTTTAGCGGCAAATCTGAATCTTAAAATTGGATATTATGTGGAGAATGGAGATTACATTGCTGTTTCTGTATATGGAGACGGAAGTGAAAGTATGACCCCAAGCTGGGTTTATAATTATGAAATGAAGTCCGTCAGCGGAAATGTAAGATATAACGATGACTCTACCATGACAATAGAGACAGGCTCTGATGGAGATTTCTATGAAATGACTTTTGACATCAGCAGTGCAGAGCTGGATATTCAGGTAGATGAAGTGATCGGAGTCAGTGGTCTTAGAACAAGCCTTAATGTAGATGTAAATTATTATGTGAAAGATGGAGTGAACATTGCTACTTATGTATACAGCGATGGGACAGAATATTTTTCACCCAGTCAGCTGTATAATATGGAACAGAGAAATACCCAGGCAGAAGAGGATACGCAGGAGTATGAAGAATCCGGGGATGCAGATTATATAGACGAGGAAGAGGAAACTTCTGAGGATTATTAACAGGGAGGGCAGAATCAAAGGAAAATCATCATTTACAACAGGGGAAAGAGAAAAATGAGATACAAAAGAATGACAGCATGATTCATAATGCTTGGGATATTGCTGGCAGGTCTTCCGGGATGTGGACAGTCCCCGAATAATAAAGAGACCTCCTCTTCTGAGAGCAGTGCTGCCGACGAACCAGAATCGGAAATCATATATATAAACGGAGTCCTTACAGAATCTGATGAGGACAGCGTAACGATGGAATATGGTTCGGAAGGCAATTTTACACAGACTACCTTTGATATCAGCAATGCCGATATTCAGATAGGAGAAAGCCGGAAACAAGGCGGACCACTGGCAGCGAATCTGAAACTGGAAATTGGATATTATGTGAAAGACGGAAAGTACATTGCTGTTTCTGTATACGGAGATGGAAGCGAAAGTATGACGCCCAGCTGGATTTATAATCATGAACAGCAGACTATGGAGGGAAAAACAAAGGAATAAAACAGATATTAAAAAGGGGATGTGAAAAAACTCGATTGAGTTTTTTCGCATCTCCCTTTTTGTAC
>OMNT01000689.1_pt1 | contig 34647 bp, 35 predicted proteins | sample 1672551 | NCBI WGS metagenome assembly OMNT01 (sample SAMEA3136698, study PRJEB25190) | human gut metagenome | reverse complement strand
CCACGAAAGCGCCCTGCCCCGCCCCGAAACCCGTGACCCAGATTTGACCCCATGGATTCGCGGCATTTTTTGAGACTGGATGCAAGTGGGACAAACTGAGGCAAACTGCGGCAAACTGGAACAAACTGGAGATAGTTTCTAGCTATTGAGTGGGAGTAGGGTTTTAGCCCATTTCATCTAGTCTCATCCTGCACGTCTAGTCGCGGTGGTTAGCAACTAATAGCCTGTATTGGATAAAGCCACCGGGACTTTTGGGGAGTGGCAATCGAGAATTTGCCCCGTAATCTTCGGATTTCGGGGATTCTTTTATGGGTGTTAACCTGCGGAAATACTCTTCACTTCAACGTGCTGGGGTGACACGTTGTGACTCGTTGCTACGAGAAGCGACTAGATGCTAATTGGCGTCATCTTTATTCATGTCGCACTTCATTCCCGTCTCGCCCGTCAATCTCTTTCAACCTCAACAGCCAGCGTCTCATGCTCCCGTCCTCAAAGAAGCCGAGCAGTGCCCCATCGCAGAAGCGTTCTGCTCTCACGGCTCCGAGCAGAAGCGCCATCACCGCCTGGCCGTCGAGTCCCGATACATCTGCCCCAGACATTGCCTGGCTGCCCCACTCGAGTCCGTTGCGTTCAAGTATGTCGCGGTAATGCGTGAGCTCGTACTCGGGATGCTCGTCGACGAAGTCGTAGATTGCCTGTTCAACGTCAGCAACCGTCGTTCCGTAATTCACGTAGGGCATCTTGATTGGGTCGTCCATGGTGCCCTTGCTCTCTCGGTCTACGACCCAGTTGCCAAATCCCACGGCATTCTCAATCGCAGGCAGATGTTTTGTCAGGCTCTCAAACATAAGCCGCCTCTTTTGAGAAATGAGCTTCAGCAATACTGTCGAGCTGCGAGCGTATTATCTCGAAGGGCTGGTTCAGGTCCAATGTCCTCACGCTTATCTGGTTGCCGCTCATCTGGTACACGCCGTCCGGCTGGATTTCTTCATCTGTCTTGGCATAGAGCAGCATGCCCGACACGCCATGCGGTTCAGTCGTGTCAGCTAGCTCCACTTCCTTGTTCTTCACGTAGGTGAAGATCTGGTACAGGTTGCCGGAGTGGACGCTTCGCTTGTCGAACTGCTGTTGCGTCGTGTGACTGTAGTACTTCGCGTCGATAATGAGGACGGTCCTGCCCCGTGCGAGCGTTATGTCGGTGTGCATGGCGGGGAGCATGTCATCGAAGCCATCGTCGAGCGCCCAGCTGATGTACGGCGCCCCTGCGGAGAGCTCTGGGTGCTCGCGTCTGTAGTACTCGAGGATGAACTTCTCGTACAGGTGGCTCATTCGCTGCTCGTCGAGGAAGTCCATCATGCGGAGACTCCCGCTCTCCCGCGTCTGGAGAAGGCCCTTCGCGACCAGCCAGCACACGTTCATGAGCATGCGATAAGTCTGGTTGTTCCGGTTGAAGCGCATGTGCCAGTCTTCGCCCGAAAGGTTCACGTCTTCCACGTCCACAAAGTACGGAAGCAGCCGTCTAAGTGCCTTCTTGCGCGCCTTGTCGATGTCCGAGCGAATCAAGAGCATGATCGTCGCCTTGAGGATGCGGTTCATGCGCGTGTCCGTGCTGAACTCGTCGTAGCTGCAAATCAGCTGCCTGCGCAGAATTGAGCGCGTCTTCAAGGACTCGGACAGCTCAATCTTGCCCCTCGGTGAGGAGAGCATATCCTTGCGGTCGACGTACTCTCGGCCAAGACCGCGCTTGAGCTGCAGGCTCACGCCCCGTAACAGTATCTCGGCGAGGAGGTCGGCGGTGTTGTCGAACTCCTCGGCTGTGATGTCGCGGTAGCCCTGCCCTTGCAGCGTCTGGAACGCATAGGCGAGCATGTGGTAGATGTTCTGTATCCGGATCACCGGATCGACCTGCGCAACTTGCCGGCCCACTCGTCGACCTTGGTGGGCTCGTCAAACCAGTACTCGCGCAACATCGGCATGAGCTCGTAGTTGACGATTGCCGAGAGCTTATCGTCCGTCACATCGTCCGGGGACATGCGGCAGAAGTAGCTATGGCCGATGCAGAAGCCGTCTCCCAGCGACTCGTCGGACGCGATCGCCTCGTTCAGCTTCACGACGCAGGAGATGAGCCTATCGAACTTTTCGCTGGCAAGTCCCTCCTGATAGGCGATGAAGCTCTCCGTGTCGAAGGCGGGACGGAGGTCGAAGAACGCGAAGCGGCGGCGCAGGGCGTAGTCGAGCATGGCAAGCGAGCGGTCCGCTGTGTTCATCATGCCAATGAGGTATACGTTGCTCGGGACGTAGAACAGCTCGTGCGAGTAGAGGAGCTGCAGCGTGTTCCTGGGCCCGCGCTTGTCGTTCTCGATGAGCATGAACAGCTCGCCGAAGATCTTCGAGAGGTTGCCACGGTTGATTTCGTCGATGATGAAGAAGTAGTCGTTGTCAGAATCGTCCTTCGCATTCTTGCAGAAGTTGTAGAACGCACCCTTCTCGAGGTCGAAGCCCTGCGCGTTCGGGCGGAACCCCTCTATGAAGTCCTCGTAGCTGTAGCTCTGGTGGAACTGCACCATCATCACACGCTCGGCGTCCTTCACGCCCATCATGGAGTAGGCCAGGCGCTTTGCGGCGAAGGTCTTGCCCACGCCTGGGGCACCCTGCAGGATGATGTTCTTCTTCGCGCGCAGGACGTTGACGAGGGCCCTGTAGTGCTCGCCGTCCATGTAGACCTCCGAGAGGAAGTCCTCGGACGTGTACGCTGGGTATTCAACCTCCTCCGTGTCTTCCTCGACTTCGCCGCCCTCGTCCTCGAAGAACGAGTTGAGCTTCTCAACGAGGTCGGGATAGGCGGTGATGTCCGTCAGGGTCTTCATGGCGAGGAGGTCTTCCGTGTGCCATTCTCCTCTGTTCGTCCAGCGTACCCTGCGGATGTTCGGATAGGAGTCGCCATTTTCGTCGAATTGGTAATCCCCCTCAACGATGCCGCGACCAATAATCACGCTGCGGCCCCGCTTAGCAAAGACAACGTCGCCCGGCTTGATTTCGCGCGAGAACTGCCAGAGCGCGAGCGCGGAGTTCTTCTGCGAGTACTTGCTACTGTACAGGGTGCGCAGGTTCTTGCGGATGTCTTCCTTGCTGGCGTATTTCTCGACGTTGCCGAGCTTGCTCCAGCCGACGCCCATTACGCCACGTGCGTAAAAGTCATCCCACCTCGCGGCACCGTCTCCCGGGGAGTAGGTCCAGAAGTGCGTAGTCCTGACTCCCTCGTCTCCGAGGGCGTTTTCCTCTGCATTCTCAGCTGCAGCCTTCTCGGCAGCCTTCCGCTCCTGGTTGACGCGTTCGGACTCCACGAAGGCGGCAGCCGTCAGCGAGGGGAAGTCTGCATACAAGCACTCTTCGCTTCCGAGCTCCGACTTGATGGTGCCGCAAATGGCGAGGTAGCGCTCTCCGTCGTGAACCGGCGAGTCCTTCTCCTTTGGCACTATGCCGGCAATGGTGGAGCCAGCCTTTGCCACGTCGGCCATGAACCAGCGGTTGCGCGAATCCAAACTGATGAAGCTATAGGGCCTTGCCCAGTAGAGGCCCATGGTGAGCTTCCAGCCAAGTGTGAACTGGATGACGGTGGTATCGAATGCCTCGACGAAGGCCTTCCGGGTTTCCTCGTTGTCGTCGGCGGCCAGTGCAAGTTCGGCCTCGAAAACATGCCAAAGGTTGTCGATGTCATTCTCGCCGCGTCGGTCGTCGCCGGAGAATGCATAGAAGGTCGCGTTGAGGTTGTTGAGCACGGGGATGCCCTCGAAATCCGTGGGCTGATCTGCCCCAATGTCGAACACCTCGGCGATGCCGGCGATGATCTTTTGCCGGTTTGCGTCTGTGATGCCCTTGTTGAAGAGGCCGAAGACGGTGAACGGATCGATGTCTTGGAGCTCATCTGCCTCAAGCTTAGGGAGACTCATCCCGATCGATTCATAGACAGTTGCTAGCTTGTTTATCAGATCGTCGCGCCTATCTCGATAGGTCAGCAGCTTGTCAGATAGCTCTTTATAAAAGCTAATCCAAGTAAATTTTGTGCTGGTCATTATAGTCACTGCCTATCTTGCGCCTCTGCCGAGGCGCCTTGCTTGCAATGTTTTCCATATGCGTCTACATGCGCGACAGGTATCTTCATCGAATCTAAGTATACCAACGAGCATCTTTGCATCAATGTAATCCAACGCTTCGTCGATATTGCGCCCATTTCTTACTACTCCGTCAATTACGCTGATAACGTTTCTCTTTAGCTCGGCGTTAATGTTCAATAGACCGGTATTGAGAACATGGATATTGTCAACTTCCTTGGGCAGAATCTCAAGCACACCGCCCCCATAGCTTCTGCCGCAAAGCCCCGTGAATGCGAACGCAATGCTGTTGTAATAGGCGATAATAGAACAGACGTTTGATAAAATCATTTAGTATCAGATAGCGGGCACGGTTTCAATCGAATCCGTGCCCGCTGCTGTATGTGCGTCCTTGCACGCCCAATATGCGCCGTAGAAACCGTCTTCTTCAACGTCAAAGCGAATGCGCTTCATTTCCGCCTCTCAAAATCTTATTTTCACGATTTGCATTTTCATCCCGTTGTCACCGACCCTTGCGAGAAACCGGAAAAAGCCGCTGACAGAAGGGTCTCTCAAATCGTTGTAGCCCAGCATATAGCCGCGACTTGTGACCTGCAGACGGCTGTTCCACGTGCCGATTTCCTTGGCGGCATCCGAAACCGCAAAATATGCCCCTACATCCTTGATTTTTGCAGACTTAAGCCATGTTTTTGCGATCATCTTTACTGCCGTCCGATTGGCAGCATCAAAGACCAGCACACCGCCGGGAAAAGCGTCCGCCATCCCCCGCACCAGTTCCCGGACCTGCTGGGTCAGAAAGTAATAGAACACCCCGGAGGCAAAGAACACCGCCCCGCCGGAGGCATCGATTTTGCTAAACCATGCGGTGTCTTTCAGGTCGCAGGGGATATTTTGTTCCCGATCCCCGGCGGGCAGTAGCTGCTGCCGCAAGGCAATCACATCCGGGAAGTCCAGATTGTAGATCCTGCATCTACCGTTGTCGCAGGTTCTGCCGGTGTTGTCCAGCCCGCAGCCCAGATTGACCACCGCCGCATTGGGGTGGCCTTTCAGGTAATCCCGCACCTCGAAAGCAAGATCACTCTGCCGTGTGGCCACCTCCAGCGCACCAAAGCGCTGCATCAGGCTGCGGGAATTTTTCTCTACCTCTGAAAAGTCGTAGTCGATTTGGTCGAGCAGGCGAACCGCTGTTTCATCCCTATAAAGGTTCGGGTACAGCTCCGTACACAGCTTCCGGGAATACAGCGGGAGGATCAGCGTCTCCTGAACGGTGTTTTTCTCAATTTTACATTTCATAGGTTTCTTCCTCAGTGAATAAAAACTGTCACAATTGCCGCCAGCACAGCCGCTATGACCGTCATGCCTATCGCCATGTGCAGGATGGATGCAAAAATGCCCGTGCTTGATACCCTTACTTCTGCGCCGTGACGCAGAGCCACCTTTTCTTTTTGCGTATCTGCACCTCGTGAAAACCCGCCTGCTCCAGACAAGCTTTTAATTCAATGTCCTTGTAGATGGTCATGCCGCCGATGATCTGCGTCCACCTCTCGTCCTTGTCCGTATCGCCATTGCTCTCGTTGCAGATAAGAATTGTCCCGCCTGGCTTCAGCGTCCGCCAGACCTCACGGAAGCATCGGGGCAAATCAGGCCAAAAATAGACGGTCTCAAAGGCCGTGACAGCATCGAAACAGCTATCCTCAAACGCCATATCCGTCACACTGCCTTGCAGAACGGCGCAACGCCCCTCCTGAATTGCAATTCGGTTGAGCTTTCTGGTCTTCTCCACGCTGACGGGCGAATAGTCGATGCCCTTGACGACGCCATGCGGGCATTTTTTTAGCAGCCGTTTTATGTTCGCCCCGCCGCCGCAGCCGCAATCCAGCACCTTGGCATTTGGCGCAAGTCGTAGAAACTGAAGTCCCCACCGCGCCACAGGGCTGTGGCCCATATTCATCATGGCAACCATAAGTTTTCCGCCGGGGCCCACGGGCTTGCGGGTGTTTTCAAAGAACGACATCTGGCCCCTCCGATTTCATGCATTCCGCATAGGTCAACGGGAACGAGGCCTTCAGCACCGCGCTTTTCTGCACCGCCCAGCCGTTTTGACGCAGGAAACGCAGGTATTCCTCGCTCGTCCACCTGCTGTGGAGGGGGAATCCCGCCATACTCATGAAAAAGGCTTTTGCCTTGCCGGAAACCGAGCTCCCCGCGTGGGTGAAGGTTGGCGCGATGAGCACGCCGTCGTCCTTCAGCACCCGCCTGATTTCTTGCAGGGCCTTTTCCGGATGCGGCACTATGTGAAGCGCGTTGGACGCGATCACCACATCAAAGGACTTCTGTGCATAGGGCAGGCGGAACATATCTTGTACGGAAAAGTGCAGCTTTGCGGATTGATTGTCCCGCTTTGCTTCAAGGATCATCTTTGCAGAAGCGTCCGTAGCCTCGATGTGCGCCGCCGCATTCACGATGCTCTTTGCGATAAGCCCCGTGCCGGTGGCAACCTCCAGCACGGTCTTTGCTTTCACCACCGGCCGGATCAGCCCATACATCTTCTCATACGCCGCCCGGTCGTTTCGCATGAAACGGTCGTACCGACCGGCATTCTTGTCCCAGAAGCCCTTGCGTTCGTGCATGGCTATCGCCCCCAAAGAGTTAGATTCATTTAACTATAGCACACGAATCATGCAGTAAGATAAGGCTAACCTTATTTTCTTGGCTAAGACGCATCTCTTCGGTTTTCGCCTATAACGGCGCGAGTCAGATACTAGGCTGGAGCTGAAGAAGGAGCTTGGCGGACAGGTAGGTCGATACTGGTTCCCGGAACGGTGATCCAGCCAATTACACCAGGGCTCTAGTCATGCAGGTAAACCCAATCCATGACGGGAAATAGGTCCTTTTCTCTAGCTCGACGTCTTTCGCGGGCGACGGGTTAATGTGGCTGGCGGGATTCCCTGCACGAAGCCGTTGTCGCCACCACCTCCAGGCGCGGTTCACTCGGCAAGATGGGCGACTCCGAGGCCGTGCTCGGCGAGGTCAGAAGATCCGATATGATGCGGGGCATCTGGTCCTCTTACGTCTCGGCATCACCCTATGCGGAAGGCGTCGATTTCGAAGAGGCGGTCGATTCGGCCATCGAGCTCGCAAGGCTTTCGGAGCTTGACGATTTGGACTGATGGAGGCGAGAAGTCCCTCACCGCGCCAATACCAGACGATTGCGCTATAGGCATCTCTCCGACCCTTTGAATCACCCCTTTTCACGCCACCCGCTACGAACCCCGGCGGAAACCAGGGAGTGATTAAAGGAGCGGCCTGAGGTTTTGCGAATCAATTGAGTCATTCCCGAAATCGCGAATCAAGGGCCTGATTCGCCCAAATTGCGCATGAACCAACCCCTCGGCGGCATGATGTGACACGGATTGGCAACACTCGGACTGGAATAGCGGGAACTGGCTTCTAAACTCGCGTTTTGGTGCTGCCGAGTACCACCTGGTGCTGTTTCGGCATCGCCACAGGGCAAAGCCACCTACGAAATCACACGAATAGCGCTCTAGTTCGGAGGCTTTCTTTTTAAGCGCCCACGCGTGAAAAACGTCGCGATAAATCGCGCGTTACTCGTCGCCCGCCCGCGCCGCCGAGAGCAGTGCGCCCAAATTGGCCTGGATCGCCCCCGCCTTGCTTCCAAGCTGCAACGGAGCCGAGCCGCCCGAAATGTTTACGCTCAACAGGTGCGCATCCGGCAGCTTTGCGGTCATGCTCCAGAACGGGAGTGTGATGATGCCGGGAGTCATCTCGCCCACGCCGAGCTCCAGCAACAGCACGCAGCCATACCCGCGCTCGCGCACGAAGCGTTCGTATCGTCCGAGGCTCTCTCGCCATGCCGCGCCCTGCAGAAACGTGTCGTCGCGCACCCACGGCGCAAGCTGCCAGCCGCAGTGCGGGCATCGGGGGACATCCTCGCTGCGGACCTCGAACCCCGCCATGCCCGCGAGCATGCGCTCGACGTAGGGACTCGCGTCGAAGAGCTCGTCGCAGCATGGCTGCTTGCATTGAAGGTGCGCGAAGCTTCCCTGATAGTTGCAGATCCTCTCAGCGGGAAACGTCTTCTCGACCTGGGTGTCCACATTGGTGCTCAGGATGAAGTAGTCCTTATGGTCGATGAGGGACCGCAGGTCGAGATAGGGCCGTGAGGCCGGCTCGCGCAGCATGAAATCGATGTATCGCGCGTAGTAGGCCCATTGCTGCTCTAAGCTGGGATAGAGGTGGTAGAAGCCGTCGAAAGGCTCTTGAAGCCAAAGGCATGCTGCCAGTCCCCCATTCCGGCGCGCGCCATGCCCGCGCGGTTGTAATGGTTGAACCCGGCGGCGCTTGACATGCCCGAGCCGATGCCGACGATGATGGCGTCGGCAGCGTCGATAAGGCTTCGAAGCCTATGCGCTTCTCTTTCTAAAGGAGGCATCGGACGACTTCCTCGAAAGCCGGGGCCATATCGCCGTCAACGAGAATCGTCTCGCACGAAGCGTCGGGCGCCATGGCCTGGCTGTAGTTGAACACGATGTAGGTGGCGTGTTCGCAGGCGTTCGCGATCTGAGCGAGCATGCGCTTTATAACGCCGTTGCGCAATCCCACGCCAAGTTCGAGGATGGCAACCCTACCGTCGCGATGGGCTTGCACAAGGCGCGCGAGCTCTTCGAGCTGGGCCGCGGCGAGGGCGTCTGGATGAGCGAGGCGCCGCTCGTCGATCGACGAGCGTATGCTCCCCTCCGTCTCGAGCACGCGGTTCTCGTTGAACCCTGCGCGTGCGAAGTGTCCGTTGATATTGCACGTGACCACGAAGGTGTCAGCGTGCTCCGTAAGATGCCGCAGCCCGTTCATGAGCGGGCTGGGCTCATATTCGAGATACTCCTTTTGATGGAACCGCTCGGCCCATCGGCGTCGCACGTTTGCGTCCGGGGAGGCGAGGCCCTGCAGTATACAGCCGATGCCGTCGGTCTGGGCGAGGTCCCCGTACGTCTCCCGGAAATGAGCGTCGGCGCAGAAGAGGTTGAGCCCCTCCGCCATGTTGAACCCGTTGCTAGTACCGATGATGACAAAATCCGCCTCGGCAAGCGCACGGCCGATGCGAACCGCTTTCGCCGTTTCCATGCGCTACCTCCCCAGCGTCTTGCGCACGTCGGCGAGCACATCGGCGATGTCGGCGCGAACGGCGAGCCCCCGACCCTCGATCGCGCAGGGGAGAAACTGCGTCTTGTTGTTCACAACGATGTAGCCAGCCTGCGGCAACTGCGCCGTGAGGGCCCAGAACGGCTCCTGGATAAACGCAGACGTGATGCGGCCCACAATATCTGCCGCCGCGCCGATATCAACCGCGGCACGTTCTATCTGCGCTACGAGGACAAGTTCGCGCTGCTCGACGCGCTTATCGACGAGGCCCTGGCGGCGGCGCCCCCGCTCGAGGGAACGGAGACGGGGGACCTCTGCCAGCGCCCGCCGGCAAACGATGACTATTATCTGCTCTACTCGGATGACGACGCGTACACCCGCGTGGCACAGCGCGTCGTCGAGCGTGGCGCTGAGCAGATGGTTCCCTCAATCATGGAAGAATCCGGGCTTTCGCGCGAGGACGCCTATCTGCTCTTCGTCCACAACGTCCAGGGAAATCTCGCGGTCAACCGCCTGCTCGGTTGGAGGCGAGGGCCCGAGTTCGCCCACGCGCAGGAGCTGCTCGGTGCCTATTCCGAAGGGGGCCTGCGGGCGGTATCGAGTCGTCACGATTCCCGTAGTTCATCTTGAACGTGGACCCATTCAAACAGGCAGTGTGGTTGAGCTTCGAAACGAGCGGTTTCGGCGCTATTCTGTTCGCAAAGACCGTCCGCAGTGCCCTTTGGAACAAAAATGAAAACTCAACGGCCTGAGTTTGAAATGAGTTTTTGAAGTTGTCCCAGCTTTTGTCCCTGAGTCGACGAAACGCGACATCGTGTTATCCGGCAGGTGCGACTTGCTCGTTAGAGGCCATCGCAAAACCTCTCCATATTAATAGGTAGAACAACGCGTTCCGCCATAGAACGCAAACTCTAGAAGTATATTCAATAGCCAACTCTCTGCGCTAGAAAAGCCGCCCCCAGGACGGCTTTCGATAAACGCATCAGAAAACGCAATGGGTAACACCTCAACTGCTTAAAGCGACTCGCAAGAGATGTCCTCTAAGCACATCGAGGCATTCTCAACTTTCACCAGCATATTGAGGCTCGCGTTGCTCCATCGAGCCAGCAGCGCTTAAGCGGCAGCCGCGGACCCTTCGATGATCTTGCCTTCTTCATCGACGCGAGGCGCACCAGCGGCAATTTGCTTCGCAACAAGCTTGCGCGCAAGCTTCACCGAGGCAACCATGCACACGCCCATAACGACCGAGATCACCATGCCGAAAATCCAGGCGGGAGTAAAGCTCAAAGCCGCGTCGAACGCCTGGCCGGAAACGATGGCGCCCATAATGCCGCCGACGCTCTGCACGGCGACCATGATACTCGTGGCCCTGCCGATATCGAGACGGCCAAATTCTTTCGTCATCATAACCGAAGGACCAACGGTGCATACGCACGTGCCGAACGCAAAGAACACTGCACCAAGAATCGGACCCCAGTCGGTCGTGTTGAAAATCATGAAGAAATTGGCCGCGAAGCACGTAAAGGCGCCGATAATGGTCGAAGGAATGAGTCCAAGACGGTCATACATCGAGCCGAGCGCAACCTTGCAGAACACAACAAGCACCAATTCGGCGGAAAGCACCGTAGAAGCCCAGGCGATATCATGGCCGCCCGTCACGATGGTCTCACCGTTCATGACAACGGAAGTCATATTCGAAATCGTGTTCACGACGATCATCGCATTAATTGCGCCAACCAGCATGAAGCCCAACGCGAGCAGCCAGAACGCAGCGCTTTTCTTCATGACCTTCCAACCAATGGCAACCGTGACCTCGGGGTCAGCCTGTACAACCTTTTTCTTGCCCTTGCTCTCGATCGCTTTAATTTCGTCCTCGGTAAGCTCAGCGCCATAAGGCTGCAGGCCTTTATCGGAAGGGTGCGAACGGAAGAAAATCACGGCGATAGGAAGTGAGCCGACCAGGCAGATAACCGCAAGTACCACGAAAGCAAAGCGCCAACCAGAGGTGGCGATGATGTTGCCGACGATCGGCGAGAGAATTGCGCCGCCGAACGCGGAACCGCACAGCGCCAACGACACGGCGAAACCGCGCTTCAAGTTAAACCAGTTCGTGATAATAACCGAGACGAACAGGCGGGCACCGGCAGTGATAATGGTGCCAGAAAGCGCAGCAAGCAAGTAAATATGCCAGGGAGCGCTTGCGACCGAATACCCGAAGAGCATCACCGTCGCAAGGGCCGTAATGCCCACTGCGATAGCGCGTGCATTGATTTTATCGAGCAAGAAGCCGATGATGAGCGTGCCCACAATCGAAATAAGCGACGCGAGCGATGTACCCGTGTTGTATTCGCCGATCGTCATGCCCAAATCGCCCACGATTTGCGCCTGAAAAAGCGACATGCAGTTCACGAAGGCCGTGTAGCACGTAGCCATGATCATAAAGCCGCCGATGACGATCCACCAGCCGTAGAAGAATCCCTTTTTCTCTTTGCCGCCCGTTTTCGGCGCGCCGTCTTGCGCACCATTCGCGACTTGTTCTTCCGCCATTGTTCTTCCTTCCAATATGGCCCCCGCTTGCACAGAAAGCCGGAGATATAACGTGTAAAGGTACGACGAATGGGCACTTTAGTCAACTAAAGTTTTCAACTCATTTGCCTTTTAGCTGATTTTTTTGACATTTGCCATGAAACGCGTAGAATCGCTCGCCGAACTCTTCAGAACTTCAGCTTGCCCGAGGCTACGGCCCAGGCGGAAAGCGAGGCACCAATGCCGACATCCATCAATTTCTTCGAAGAGGCGACCGCGCTCAAAGAGCAACTCGTCGCATGGCGTCGCGACATCCACCAGATGCCGGAAATCGGGCTCGAAACGCCCAAAACGAGCTCGTATATCCAATCGGAACTCACCAAACTCGGCATTCCCTTCCACACGATCATCAATGGTTCGGGCGTTGTAGGGACCATCGGAGAGGGCGAGCCGTGCCTTATGCTACGAAGCGACATCGACGGTCTGCCGATGGCTGAAGAATCGGACGAGGAGTTCGCATCGACCAACGGGAACATGCATGCCTGTGGCCACGACATGCACGCGGCCACTTTGCTTGGCGCCGCCCATATTCTGAAAGCGCACGAAAGCGAACTGAAAGGCACGGTGAAGCTGTTCTTCCAACCAGGCGAGGAAGGCTACAACGGGTCTGACGAAGCAATTGCTGAAGGCGTGCTCGAAAACCCGCACGTCGACCGCGCGTTCGCGATGCATGTGGTCTCGACGGTGCCCACAGGCGTTATCGTGTACGGCGAACGCCCCATGGCCGCGGCGTACAACTGGACAATCGTCGTTGAAGGCGTAGCGGGCCATGGTTCCATGCCCGACTCGTGCGTCGACCCCATCACCGCCGCCGCCCATATTCATATCGGACTTCAAGAGATTCTCGCCCGTGAGATTTCTCCCATGAGCGAGCTCGTTATCACCTGCGGTGCATTCAACGCGGGTGACGCTGGCAATGCAATTCCGCAGTCGGCCACGATGCAAGGTACCATTCGAGTGTTCGACAAGAAAACCGAGGAGCTTGCTAAAAAGCGTATCGCCGAAATCGCAAGCGGTATCGCGCAAACCTACCGCTGCACGGCCACGACGACCTTCGGCCGCCCAAGCCCCGCGGTGTTCAACGACAGCGAATTCATGAAGCAATGCGTCGAATACACCAAGCAGACGCTTCCCCAGGCGCAACTCTACGGCGGCGCGCACGGCATGGGTTCTGAAGACTTCGGCAGCATTTCTCAAGCCTGCACCGCAAACTACATGATGATTGGCGCAGCCGCCGGTCCGATCAACGAATGCTATGGCCAGCACAACCCGCATGTTCGCTTCAACGAGAACGCACTTCCCATGTCATGCGCGATTTACGCAAGCGTCGCGATGAATTGGCTGGACGACAACATGAAATAGGCGAATCGCACCATATCGCTTTAGATGAATGGGCTCACGCAATGTGAACTGCCTCCCATTTCTTGGACACGAGAAATGGGAGGCTTTTTGGACTGGGTATGATGAACTGGACACCAAGTTAAGAGCGAAAGGTGGACCGCACGCAAGCATAGGAGCAACATGAAGCCGATAGCGCATATCCGCACTGACCTTCCGCAGAAGTTCGGGATCCCTCGCAACAGCTTCCTTGCGCCCCATCTGCGAGGACGCATCGTATTCGAACCCGAGTACGCCCTCGAATCGGCCGTTTCGGGAATCGAGAGCTTTTCACACCTCTGGCTGATCTGGCAATTCGAGAACGGCGTGCCAGGCGGAACCGCCGACGACATCGCAGCCGATTCCGCGGCGCCTTACAGGAACGGGGCAGACGCCAGATGGACTCCGACCGTGCGGCCTCCGCGACTGGGCGGCACCGAGCGGGTGGGCGTTTTCGCATCGCGCAGCCCCTTTCGCCCGAACCCGCTAGGCTTAAGCTGCGTGAAGCTCGATCGGGTAGAGCGCACCGACGCCGGGCCCGTGCTGCACGTCCTCGGGGCCGATTTGCGAGACGGCACGCCGATTCTCGACATCAAGCCCTATATCCCCTTCGCCGACTGCCATCCCGATGCCCGCGGCGGATGGATCGAAGACGCGCCGTGGCACGAGCTTACGGTCGACTTCCCTGACCAGCTTCGCGAATCAATCGAGGAAGGCAAGCTCGCCGGCCTCGTCGAGGTTCTGAGGCAAGACCCGCGGCGCGCGGGAAGCAAGCACGACCCCTCGCGCGTGTACCATCTCGCCTACTCCTCGCACGACGTCGCCTTCACCGTAGACGGGGATGCCCTGCACGTGGTTTGCGTAAGCTAGGCCTCGCTCGCCCGCGTCTTCCCAACGAGTTGCGTACCATAAGCCCGCGCATCACGCGGTCGTAACAGCCTCCCCAACGGGGAGCTCCACGCGCATGACGGTGCCGTCCGCAGAGCTCGCCTCGACCTCCACCGTACCGCCGTGAAGTGCGGCGATTTCCCACACGAGCGAAAGCCCCAACCCAACGCCGCCGTATTCCCTGCTGCGGGACGAATCGACGCGGAAGAACGGCTGGAAGATGCTCTCCTTGAACTGCTCGGGAATCCCAGGGCCGCTATCCTCGACCCGCAGGATAACGCGCCCGCCCTCCTCGCAGGTGGAGACGCGAACCGCCGTGTCGGGTCGACTGTAACGAATTGCGTTCTCGACCAGGTTGAACACGAGCCGATATACCAACGTGTCGCTGCCAATCAACTGGGCATCCCCGCTACGCTCAAGAGCGATGCCGCGCGCCTCGGCGAGGGGAGCGAGGTCGGCGAGAACCTCCTCGACCATCGGCGCTAACTCAATCCGGTCGTTGCAGGGCACGCTGCGAAGCTCGCTCATCTCGAGCAGCGTCTTCGTCATCTGCGACATCTTCTCGGTCTGCTCCTGCAGAAGCTCGAGAAAGGCAGCCTCCTCAGACCCCACGTCGGGGTGTTCGACGGAGAACAGCTCGACCTGCGCCTGCATGAGTGCAAGCGGCGTCCGCAGCTCGTGCGCGGCGTTCCCCGTGAACTGCCGCTGTGCGCTAAAGCCTTCGTCGAGGCGGTCAATCATGCTGTTGAACGACTTGCTGAACTGCTTGAACTCAGGCAGCACGTCCTCGCTAATCTTCATGTCCGCGAGGTTGCTCGGTTGCACGTTCTCAACCTGCGACGCAAAAGCCCGCAGCGGCCTGAGCGCACGGCCGCTGACGAAGTACGCCAGCACACCACCGAGCAGCGTCACCGCAATTGTGATAAGCCAATTGGTCGTGCTGAAGGATTCCTGCGCGTTGCTCACAACAATCGTGAGCTCTTCGTCGAGCTCACGATTGTCGGGGTCGAACGACGCAGCGGCATCATCGCCGATGTCGCCGCATGCCGATATGCCGCTGCCGATCGAGTCCATATATCGCATCCCCGAATACCCGATCAGGCAGTTCATCAGCACGCACATTACGCACACGAGAAGGGCCGTCATCAACGTGATGCGCCACTGCAGCGAGAGCCTTCTCATTCGGCCTCCTCCATCACGTAGCCCTCCCCAATGCGATTGCGTATGGGGTCGTGCCCCAAGGCGGCGCGCAGCTTCTTCCTCAGAGCGGAGATGTGCACCCTGATCGAGTTGCTGAAGTTGTTCACGCTGCTGTCCCACACGTGTTCGAGCAGCTCCTCCTGGCTGACCGGCCGCCCCTGGTTGAGCATCATGTATTCGAGTATCCCGGTCTCCTTCCGTGTGAGAGACAAAGCCTCATCGCCTGCAAAAGCCCGACGAGCCTTTGTGTCAAATGTCAGATTTCCGCAGGTCAGCAGCACATCATTTTGCGTAAAGCGCCTCAGTGTGAGGCTGCGGATCCTCGCCGCAAGCTCTTCTAGGTGAAACGGCTTCGTCAGGTAATCGTTCGCTCCCGCATCAAGCCCGGCTACCTTCTCGGCGACCTCGCTGCGAGCCGACAAGATGAGCACCTTGGTCTCACGGTCAACTTCCCTCAGTGTCCTAAGCACCGTCATGCCATCCGCTCCGGGAAGGTTCAAATCGAGCACGACGAGATCGAAGCGCTCGACGGCGAGAAAATCCATAGCATCTCGCCCGTCGTGGCAATAGTCAACGCTGTAGGCAAGGCGCCTCAAGCTGCGCACGATCGCATCGCAAAGCGACCGCTCGTCTTCAACAACCAAAATGCGCATACGGGCCTCCTTGCGCAGACGTCGCCTCTCTTAACACGGATTTTATAGGCGATATGTTCCAATGGACCCCGAAGCGGAAGGAATAGCCTGATTTCTCCCGAAAGGAGGACAAGACCATGCGTCGAAAAGCACTGCCGCTTCTGCTCGCAGCGACATTGGCGCTGGGCGGATACGCCGCCTTTCAGCGGGTCGCCTCCATGGAGAGCGGAGCGAGAAAAACTGACTCGATCGAGGGGCCCGCACATATGGAAGGTGAGAAAAGCATGTACAAGGAAACCACGGAAAACGTCATCTACCTGGCAGGTGGCTGTTTCTGGGGCATGGAGCAACTGATGCAGTCAATCCCCGGCGGCTACTGCCACATCCCGAAAGCGAAGATGGAGCTGTTCTCCAAACTGCGCATCGACCCTGGCGATTCCCATCTCGGCCACGTGTTCACCAATGACCCAGAGTCCCCCAACGGCGTGCGTTACTGCATCAACAGTGTGCCTTTGCGCTTTGTACCGTACGCGAAGATGCGATCCGAGGGCTACGGGCATCTCCTCGACCTGTTCGATGAGTAGGTTTTCGCAGGTCACATATTAGAAAGCGAGTGAAAGGAGCGATTGGATTGTTCAAAGCGATAAAGCCTGTAGCGCAAGTTGCCTTGGTGGCAGCCGGAGTGGCCATGGTATGCCTCGGCGCAATGAGGGGCGAAGCAGATGCCGTGCTGGCCAAGGCAATTCGACTGTGCTTGGAGTGCATTGGAATTGGATAAGAGAAGAAACCCCATATCGCAGTTTTTGAGCCGCTTCCGTAGCTGGATCCAAGCGGGCGCGACGCTGCTCACCAATATCCACCTGCCGAACTTCTTCAAGGGCACTATCTATCAGGGGCAGGGCAAAGCGGTCTGCGTACCCGGCCTGAACTGCTATTCCTGCCCCGCGGCCACAGGCGCCTGCCCCATCGGGTCGTTTCAGGCAATCGTGGGCTCGTCGAAGTTCAGCTTCTCGTACTACGTGACCGGGTTTTTGATTCTCATCGGCGTGCTGTTGGGGCGTTTCGTGTGTGGCTTCCTCTGCCCCTTTGGCTGGCTGCAGGAGCTGCTGAATAAAATCCCTGGCAAGAAGCTGTCCGCAAGGAAACTCAAACCGCTTAGGTACCTGAAGTACGTCGTACTGCTGCTCACCGTGGTTTTGCTGCCCGCGCTGCTTGTCAACGACGTCGGGATGGGCGACCCGTACTTCTGCAAGTACCTCTGCCCGCAAGGAGTGCTCGAAGGCGCGATTCCGCTTGCCATCGTCGATAGCGGCATACGCTCCGCATTGGGAGCGTTGTTCACCTGGAAGCTCGTCGTTCTGATCGCTGTGGTCGTCTTGAGCGTGCTCATCTATCGCCCATTTTGCAAATGGGTCTGCCCGCTCGGCGCTCTCTATGCGCTCATGAACAAGGTATCCCTGCTTGGAATAAAGGTTGACCAGCACCGATGCATCTCGTGCGGCACGTGCGCGAAGACGTGCAAGATGGATGTCAAGGTCACGGAGTCGCCCAATCACACCGAGTGCATCCGCTGCGGCAAGTGTATAAGGGCCTGCCCGACCGACGCCATCGGCTTCAGCTACGGCCTGAGCTTACCGGAAAAGCAACCGAATCAGCAATGCGAAGAGAACTGACGAATTGAGAAAACGACAAGCAAAGCAAACGATTGCACATGGAGGAATGATTATGAAACTAACGAAAATTGCGGTAGTGCTGGTGGTCTCCCTTTTGGCGTTCAGCCTTGCAGCCTGTTCGGCTCCTAAAGATAGCGAGGCAACCTCGACAAGCGGCAACACCGATATCGCGACTTTGCTGGCAACACAGCCGAAGAACGCAGAAGAAGCGGCCGAGCTGCACCAAAAGCTCATGCAGAAGGAAAACGAGATCCTCTCCAACAACTCGAAGCTGTGGGAAAAAGTGTTTCTGGCAGCCAACAAGGACATGCCGATGATCGAGGACGACAAGAACTACGGCGACTTCCTCCTCGACACGATCGAGGGCGCCAAAGACCAGTTCTCGGCCGAGGAATTGAAGACGCTCAAAACCGGAGCGCAGCAGGTGAAGGAAATCGAGGACAAGCTCGCGGCCCTCGAGAAGGACTTCCCCGGATGCGGTAGCTCCCCGAGCTCGGGGGAGAGCGTCGACGCGTCGAGCGCCGGCATGCCGAATAGCGCAGGCGCCGCTACCAGTGCGGACAAGTTCCCGAGTTTCCAGGGGAAAGACCTCGACGGCAACGAAGTGACCAGCGACAAGCTCTTCTCGGGGAGCAAGGTGACCGTGGTCAACTTCTGGTTCACCACCTGCAAGCCGTGCGTGGGCGAGCTGGGCGACTTGGAAGCGCTCAACAAGGAGCTTGCCAGCAAGGGCGGCCAGGTCGTGGGCGTGAATTCCTTCACGCTCGACGGTGACGCGACCGCGATCTCCGAGGCAAAGGACATCCTCGCGAAGAAGGGCGTCACGTACAAGAACGTCTGGTTCGCGTCGAGCAGCGAGGCCGGGAAGTTCACCTCCGAGCTGTTCTCGTACCCGACCACCTACGTCGTCGATAAGAACGGCAACATCGTGGGCGACCCGATCGTCGGCGCGATCACGTCCCCCGAGCAGCAGAAAACGCTCAGCAAGCTCATCGACCAGGCAATCGCGAACAGCGAGGGATAAGCTCGAAAGCAAACACTACGGAAAGGCCCCGGCAGTTCAAGAAACTGCCGGGGCCTTCCTGCGTCTTGCGAGGCATACGATACGGGCAAATCTGTGAAATTCTTACGTATGGGTAAGAATTTCGTGCAATTGAGAAAAACGTACTTATAGGTAAGAAATCCGCTAAAGCACCAGGTAGCGACCGGTAATGCTTTCCGGGTTCGCAGCAATTTCCGCGGGCGTGCCGCACGCCACGATGCGCCCGCCGTCTTTCCCGCCATGAGGTCCCATGTCGATCACGTAATCGGCATTGGCGATGAAGTCGAGGTCGTGCTCGACCACCACCACGGTGGCGCCCTGCTCCACAAGCCGCTCGAACACGCCGAGCAGCGTCTCGACGTCGCGCGGGTGCAGGCCGATGGTCGGCTCATCGAACACGAACACGGCGTCTTCCTGCCCCCGGCCCATCTCGCTTGCAAGCTTCAGGCGCTGGGCCTCCCCGCCGGAAAGCGCGGGCGTCGCCTCGCCGAGCGTGAGGTATCCCAGCCCCAGATCATGCAGGATTTGCAGCTTCTCGTGCGCCTTCTTGATATCGGCGACATGCGCAAGCGCCTCATCGACCGAGAGCGAAAGCAACGCCGGCAGGCTGAGCGCCTGGCCACAGGGCGCGCCCTTTTCGGGGCGGCAAATACCCTCGGCCGCGGCGCTATAGCGAGAACCGCGGCAATCGGGACAGGCGATGTCGACGTCGGGCAAGAACTGCACGTCGAGCGAAATCTGCCCCGTCCCGTCGCAGGTGGCGCAACGCAGGCTTCCCGTGTTGTACGAGAAGTCGCCCGCCTTAAGACCCGCCGTCTTCGCTCCTTCGGTGCGCGCATAGGCGCGACGCAAGTCGTCGAGCGCACCGCAATACGTCGCCACGGTCGATCGGACGTTCACCCCGATAGGGGTCGCGTCGATTAGGTTCGCACGCTTGATGCCGTCTGCAGCAAGCGCCGTCACGTGCTCGGGGAGCGCCTCGCCCGCCGCCGCATGGGTTAGCGCGGGAATGAGCGTCTCCAGCACGAGCGTCGTCTTCCCCGAACCAGACACGCCCGTCACGGCAATGAGGCGGCCTCGCGGGATGTCGATGGCAAACGGCTTCACCGTATGCAGCCCGCTCGATTCCAGGTGAATCCGCCCCAAGTCGAACATTTCCCCAGCTTGTGCCTGCGAGCGAGCCGTCACGCGCTTCGCGCCAGAAAGGAAGGGGCCTATGATCGAGGCATCGTTGCGGGCGACCTCGTCAACCGAGCCTTGAGAAACCACCGTGCCGCCGTCCGCACCCGCGGCAGGGCCCATTTCCACCAGATAGTCGGCGGCGCGCAGGATGCGCGTGTCGTGGTCGACCATCACCACGGAATTCCCGTCGGCAATCAAATCGCGCATCACGCCCAGAAGGCCGTCGATATTGGCGGGATGCAAGCCGATGGAGGGCTCGTCCATCACGTAGAGCACGCCAGTGGTTCGGTTCCTCACCGAGCGTGCGAGCTGCACGCGCTGGCGCTCCCCCGTGGAAAGCGTGGCGCCCGCGCGGTCGAGCGAGAGATACCCCAGTCCCAGCTCCAGCAGGCGCTGAGCGGTGCCCGCAAACGAGTCGCAGATGGATCTTGCCATGGGGCGCATCTTATCAGGAAGACTCCCGGGCACGCCTTCCACCCATGAGACCGCCTCGTCAAGCGTCATTTCCGTCGCCTGTGCCAGGTTAATGCCGCGCACAAGCGGCCCGCGCGCGGCATCCGAGAGACGCGTGCCACCGCAATCGGGACAAGGCCCCTCGGTCAAGTACTTCGCGACGCGGCGCAGCCCCTTCTCGTCCTTCGCCTTCGCAAGCGAGTTTTCCACAGTGCGCACGGCGTTGTAGTAGGTGAAATCGAGCTCGGCGAAGTTCTCGCCCTTCTTCGCCTTGTACAGGATGTGCCTCTTCTCGGCTGGACCGTTGAACACGATGTCGCGCTCAGCTGGCGAAAGCTCGCAAAACGGCACGTCCGTGCGCACGCCCATGGCGCCGCACACCTGCTTCATGAGGTCCCACATAAGCGAGCCCCACACCACAACAGCACCCTCGTCGATGGTCTTGCCCTCGTCGGGCACGAGCGCCGCGCGGTTCACGGTGCGCGCGATACCGGTGCCGCCGCAGGTAGGACAAGCGCCCTCGCTGTTGAAGGCGAACTGTTCAGCACCGGGGCCGAAGAACTCACCGCCGCAGTGGGGGCACGAAATCGCCAGTTCAGCAGCGACATTCAAGCTTGGCGGCACATGCTTGCCGCAATGTGGGCACACATGGCTGCCGACGCGCGAGAAAAGAAGCCGCAGGCTGTTCAATAGTTCGCTCGAGGTGCCGAACGTGGAGCGCACGCCGGGCACCGCCGGGCGCTGGTGCAGCGCGAGGGCGGCGGGAACGAAACGCACGTCATCGACCGAGGCCTTGCCCGCCTGAGCGATGCGCCGACGCGTGTAGGTGGAAAGCGCCTCCAAATAACGGCGCGACCCTTCGGCATAGAGCACGCCGAGTGCGAGCGAGCTTTTGCCCGAACCCGACACGCCCGCGATGCCCACAAGCTGGCCGAGCGGAATGTCCACGTTCACGTTCTTCAAATTGTGCACGCGCGCGCCGCGCACCTCGATATGGTCGATATTCTGCATGATTTCCTTAATCCAGCGTTGTACCAGCAAGAAGGGGCGCACCCGATGCGGCTACCCGTATCCACTCGCGGCTTCATGCCGATCGCCGATGCCCGCTTGCGGCTTTAAAACAACGGCCAGCACCTGCTCGCTGGCAGACTCCTACGAATGGCCCAGGTCGTAGAGCTTCCTGATATCCTTCGGCAACCCATCGGGAATCATTTCCCAGAGGCGCTCTTCCCCGCCGTCTTTTTGAGCCGTCTCATAGTACCAGCACTTGAACTTCACCATGGCGAGCGCCTTCTGCATGCGCTCGATCTCCTCCTCGGCCTGGACCTTGCGCGCCTCGAACAGCTCCTTTCGCGCAGCGTACGTCGACGGCCCCTCCTGCACCATGTCGACGAAACGCTTGATGTCCCTGATTTCGAGTCCCGTCTTCTTCAGGCAGTCAATGACGCGGAGCAGTTCAAGTTCGCCTTCGCCGAAGCGGCGCGTACTGCCCGATCGCTCCAAGTTGGGGAATAATCCCTCTTTGTCATAGTAGCGCAGCGTCGACACGGGGATGCCAAACATTTCCGAAACCTGCCCGATTGAATACATGGTAAATTCCCTCCAAAGTATCTTGACTTGAAGTTAGGTTTAAGTATTAGAGTGCCCACATCATACCAAATGCAACCCGAGAAGCGAAAGGGAAACCATGCTCGGCAACTTCACTTACCACAACCCCACCAAGCTCATCTTCGGCAAGGACGCTCTGGCCTCGCTTGCGGCGGAACTCGCTCCCTACAACACCATTCAGCTCGTCTATGGAGGCGGCTCTATCAGGAGATTCGGCATATACGACCAAGTCGTCGAGACACTACGCGCAGCAGGTAAAACCATCGTCGAAGACAGCGGCGTCATGCCGAACCCCACCATCGAGAAGCTTCGCGAGGGCGCACAAATCGCCCGCGACAACGATGTCGATTTCATCCTCGCCGTGGGAGGCGGCTCGTGCGTGGACTACGCGAAGGCAGTTGCGGTCTCTAAGGACCTGCCCGCAGGCGAAGACCCCTGGGACGTGTACTTCGACCGCTTCGAAGAGCCCGCGGCGGATAGAGAGGTAGTGCCCGTGGGATCGGTTCTCACTATGGTGGGCACTGGCTCTGAGATGAATCGCGGCTCGGTCATCACCAACCGAGAGCTCGGCAGGAAGATCGGCCACGTCTTCACCGACGAACGCGTCTCACCACGCTTTGCCATGCTGAACCCCGAGTTCGCCTACACGGTGCCGCGCTATCAGATGGTCGCAGGCATCTTCGACATCATGAACCACATTACCGAGCAATACTTCAGCAACACCGACGACAACACGAGCGATTATCTGGCCGAAGGTCTCATGCGCAGCCTCGTTACCGCAAGCCGCGCCGCCGTGGCCAATCCGACGGACTACGAGGCGCGCTCGAACATCATGTGGACGGCAACCTGGGCGCTCAACACCCTTGTGGGCTGCGGCAAAACGCAGGACTGGGAGGTTCACATGATCGGCCAGGCCGTAGGCGCCGTCACTGACGCCACGCACGGCATGACGCTTTCTGCTGTGGCGCTTCCCTATTACCGCCTGATCATGCCGTATGGCCTGGAGAAATTCGCGCGCTTTGCCACGAACGTGTGGGGCATCGACACCGCAGGCAAAACCAACGAGGAGCTCGCAGCGGCCGGCCTTAACGCCATGGAGAACTGGATGCGCGAAATCGGCTGCGTGATGAGCATCCGTGAGCTGGGCGCCGACGAGTCGAGCCTCGACGCCATCGCCGACGCGACCCTCACAATGACGGGCGGCTACCGCACGCTCACCCGCGCCGAAGTCCTCGACGTTCTGCGCAAGAGCCTCGCAGCAAAGTAGCGGCTGGCCCAAAGCGTAATCGCGAATGACGCTGCCGTTCACCCCTAACCGTCACTCGCCATGTGTAAAGAAAACAGGAAGGAAGTCCACAATGGCTATCAAACAAACCGCAGGACACGATGCGCTCGGCAAGTTCGCGCCCGAGTTCGCTCATCTCAACGACGACATTCTCTTCGGGGAAGTGTGGAGCCGCGAGGACAAGCTACCGCTCAAGCTGCGCAGCATCGTCACCGTAAGCGCCCTCATCGGGAAAGGCATCGTCGACAGCTCGCTGAAATATCACCTGGCCAGCGCCAAGAAGAACGGCGTCACGCAAGAAGAGATAGCCGAGATTCTCACCCATATCGCCTTCTACGCCGGCTGGCCCAACGCGTGGGCGGCATTCAACATGGCGAAGGAAGTTTATGTGGAAGACGGGACGGATGGCACGATCGGCGAGGGCAGCGCGGGCGACACCGCGGGCAGCGGCAGCCCCGAATCGCACGGCGGCTTCTTCGGCCTGGGCAAGCCCAACGACGCCTTCGCACGGTACTTCATCGGCCAAAGCTATCTCAACGCGCTCACCGGGCCCGATGACTACCTAGCAATTTTCAACGTGACCTTCGAGCCGGGCTGTCGTAACAATTGGCATATCCATCATGCGAGCAAAGGCGGCGGGCAAGTGCTCGCCTGTGTGGATGGCGAAGGCTGGTACCAAGAAGAGGGCAAGCCCGCCGAGCGCCTGCGCCCCGGCGACGTGGTGGAGATTCCCGCGAACGTCAAGCATTGGCATGGCGCCGCTTCCGATAGCTGGTTCAGCCACCTCGCCTTCGAGTACCCCGGCGAGGATGCGAGCAACGAGTGGCTCGAACCTGTGGACGACGGCGCTTACAACGCACTTTCCTAACGCGGGGGCGCTTTCCTAACGCGGGGGCGCTTTCCTAACGCGGGGGCGCTTTCCTAACCTGGAGACGCTTTCCCAACGCGGGGGAGCTTTCCTGGCCCGACCTAGAACCGGGGCCCTTCAGCCAACTCCTCGGAATCGCCCAGGCAACGCGAGTGCTGCCCAGGCGATTCGCGCTGTCCAAACGGCCCCGCATTCCCGCATCTGTACGAAAGAATGGACGAGGCCCAGACAACCCCACACCCCTGCCTCTGTACAGAATTGACGATAAGTTGTGAAGGAATGGTGAATTTGGCTGAGCATCAGCTTTCACTGTACCAAAAGTGTCTCATCTGAAGCGAAGCTAGGGCAAGTTACTCCACAGTTGAACTTGATTCGTGGAGTCGTACACAATTCCTTCGCAATAAATCGTCAATTCTGTACATGGGGCTCGAAGCAGCTCGGTCGCGAGCGCCACCAAGTGCGTCGAGCATCAAAGAAGGCAACTCCTCGCAGAGCTTAAGCGGGTTCGGTCCCATAATCTTGGATCTGACAAGGTTGATGTCGAAGCTGTTCGCTTTTGGGAAGTTGTTCATTGTTACTCCTGTTCGTTGAATTGATGGTGAAAACAGGTGCGGAACGGCGCAAAAGCACAAGGCCTTGATGCGGCCTTTTCAGAAGCGCTCTGCGATTAACCGTCCCCTAAAGAACAATGACCAAAAAGACATCCCCTAAGATGCATTTGCGCGGAGCACGATTGCCCCGTCGGGCGAAGCATATAACCGAGCACGGTCGAACGGCAACTGGTCGCAGGCAGCGCAAGCAAGAATACAGCTAGAGCCCAACCGAGTAATCGCAGCGTCGCAAACGGGATTATCCTGCGATAATGAAATCATCAGCCCGTTCAAGAGACGCCATCACCAGAAGAATGCCAGATGAAGAAGGAGGCGGAATGCTGCTATCGCTTGCCCCCATGGAGGGAATCACCGGATATGCGTTTCGCCACGTGCACGCGGAAGTCTTCGGCGCGCTCGACCGCTACTACACGCCGTTCATCTCGCCGCTCCCTAAGGTGGGAACGCCATTCAGCAAGCGCAACAGCCGCGAGCTCGACCCCGCAAACAACGAGGGCTTCGATGTCGTGCCCCAATTCCTGACCAACGATGCCGACAGGTTCGTGTGGGCGGCCGAGCTTCTCGCCGACATGGGCTACAAGGAGGTCAACCTCAACCTCGGCTGTCCGTCGGGGACAGCGGTTGCCAAGGAGAAGGGCTCCGGCCTTTTGCGCAACCCGAACAGGCTCGAGGCGTTTCTGGCCAACGTGTGCGAACGCTCGCCTTTGCCTGTCTCGGTCAAGACGCGCGTCGGAATCGCGAGCGACGACGAGTACGGCGAGCTCCTTGCGCTGTTCTGCCGCTGCGGAATCGCCGAGCTCATCGTGCATCCCCGCGTGCAGAAGGATTTCTACAGCGGCAGCCCGCGCCAGGAGCTTTACGGCAAGACGCTCGAACTCGCGCCGTTCCCCGTGGCCTATAACGGGGACATCTTCACGCTGGACGACTACGATGCGTTGCTCGCAGCTTACCCGCAGACGCGCCACGTCATGATCGGTCGCGGAATCGTTGCCAACCCCGCCCTCGCGCGCATGATTCGCGGCGGTGAAGGTTTGACGCGCGAGGAACTCAAGCACTTCCACGACAAGCTTTACGAGTCCTACACCAACGACATGGGCGGCAACGCAGTGTTCCACATGAAGGAGTGGTGGTCCTACGCCGAGCACGCATTTGCCGACCCGCCCTCGGTCCACCGCATCATGAGAAAGACCCGCCAAGCCGACGAGTACGAAGCCGCCGCGCGCAAAATCTTCTCCACCGAGAAGCTCGCCGACTCCCCGCGATTCAGCTGACGCCCCGTAGCAGTGATCGACCGTAAGACGAACAGAAAAGCCACACGTCATCCCCGATAGTCGCAATGCTACTCGATCAGCACGAGCGCGCGGTTCTCCTCAACGTAGCGCAAAAGGCTCCGCGCAGCCCGGCCAATCCCTGGCGTGTTCCCCAAACCATTCAACTCCTTCGCCTAGCCACCTGGGCCAATACTGAAGACTAACGACATGAAAGGGGATAAGCGGCCCCAGCCTCCCTACCACTTGCACGCCCCTAAGACAAGGCGCCCTTCTAGCCTTGCTCGCAGGCGAGCTCCGCTTCCTCGGCTTCTTGCGTCCCCTTGCTGAGCAGCGCGATGCCGGCAACGACCGCGATCATCCCGATGCCGACGACGATGGAGAACGGGTCGCTCCAGAAAATGATGCCGATGAGCGTCGTCAAAAACGTGCCCACGCCGCCCCAGATGCCGTAAGCCATCCCCAGGCTCAGGTCCTTGAGCGCGAACGTCAGCATCACGAACGACAAGATGTAGCACGCCGCGGTCACGATGCCGAACACGGGCTGGGTGAAACCCTCCGACAGCTTCATGAACGTGGTACCGAGCACCTCGGACACGATAGCGACCGACAAAATCAGAATCGGGTTCCCCTTCATTTACATCGCCCCCAAGCGCAGGCACGCTACACCGAAAATGATGAGTGCGATGCCCGCAATCTTCTTTGCGTTGAACTTCTCTTTCCAGATGATGCGGCTCACCACGGCGGTCAGCGCCACAGCCGCGCTCGTCCAGATCGCATACGCCAAGCCCAGCGGCAGGTCGGCGAAGACATGGGAAAGCGCATAGAACGACACGGCGTAGCCCACCACGATGCCGATGATGGGGACCTTGCGTTTGAAGCCCTCGGAGAGCTTCATGCATGTGTCGCCGAACACCTCGAAGAGCACCGACAGTCCCAAAAGCGCATAGGGGCTCATCTCTGCACCTCCTCCTGGAAGGTCTTCGCGTATTGCTCGACCACTTTGATGAAGGTCTCGATTTCTTCGGCGGTTATCGACTCGGCGGCCTTCACCTCGAGCTCGCGCATTCTCTCGACCGGCTGGCTCCACCACTCGCGGCCCTCGTCCGTGAGTGCCATGATTCTCTCGCGCTTATCGGCCTCGCTCGGATGCGCGGTCACAAAGTCGCGAGCCCCGAGGCGTTTGCAGATGGCGCTGACTGTCTGCTTGCCCATATCGCACCGCTCGCAGATCGTTCTTTGGGAAAGCCCCTCGTCCTCATCCCACAAGGCATCGACAACGTAGAGCTCGCTCGTGTCCACGCCCATCTTCCTCGCAAACGAGCTGTAGGCGAACGAAATATCGCGCCAGCAGTTCCACATCTCCTTCGAGAACTCTTCCGGTCTCATTTCTCGTCTCCATTCGATTTAGTCCAACTGTTGACCAGTATAGTCTATTTTCGGACTTTTTCCAAGCCCGAGCGGAAATGCGACGAGACCTCACCCGTCCTTCGCCGTTATACTGTTTGAGCCTTTGGCTGTATCCGGCATACGCCTCCGCTTCGGGCAAATATCCCAAGGAAAGCAACATCGACGGCGGCGACCTCGAATCCGATAGAGCGGGAATCCTCGAGGGGATGCACGCCATAGTGATCTTAAGCCCGCAAGCCGCAGGCATCGCCCCCGGTGACGCCATCACGCTCCGCTCCTAGCGCAAGCGAAACAGCAAGGCTTTTCCTGCCAGGTGGGACGGGGCGAGGCGGGGGTCGGGCGGTTCGTCTCACTGCCTAACGGGAATCAGCCGAGGCGTGGTCGGACGAGTAACGCGAAAGCAAAACAAATCACCCGACCCCTGTCTCAGGAGGGGGCGGGTTGGGAGCGCCCCGGCCCGCCTCGACCCTCAACCCCGTCGCGCTAGTTCGTCTCCGGTTTCGCGAGCAGGATATGCTCCGGCAGAATGGGAAGCTCGCGATGCCACACGCCCGTCGCCCGATAGATCGCATGCGCTATCGCAGGAGCCGGCGTGTTGATGACGATCTCGCCAATCGACTTCGCGCCGAACGGACCCGTGGGCTCATAGGAATGCTCGAACTCCACGTCGATCTGCCCCACATCCAGGCGCGTGGGCAAACGGTAGGTGAACAGGCTCGACTCGCGGATAGCGCCCTTGGGCGTGCGGGTGACGTCCTCCATGAGCGTGTGCCCGATGCCCTGCACGATGCCGCCCTCGACCTGGATGCGCGCGAGTGCCGGGTTGATGGGAATGCCGCAGTCGACCACGGCGTCAAAGTTGAGCACCTCGACTGTGCCGGTCTCGCGATCGAGCTCGATTTCCGCCATGCCCACCATGAAAGGCGGCGGGGACACCGGGGAGGAATGCATCGCGGTGGCCTCCGCCAGCTGGCAGCTGTTGCATTGGCTTTTCTCGGCGATAGCGGGAAGGGAAACCGTCTCGCCCGTGCTTTCACGAACCACGCAGCCGCCTTCGAAGGTAAGCTCTTCTGCCGCGCACCCGAGGAGCTCCGCCGCGATGGCGCAGAAGCGCTCCTTCAGCTGCGCACATGCCTTCTCAACGGCCATGCCGGTAACGTACGTCGTCGATGACGCGTAGGAGCCGGAATCGTAGGGCGAGGCATCCGTATCGGCGCCGAACACCGAGACATCGTCCACCGAGCATTCCATGTGCTCGGCGACCATCTGGGCCAGAATGGTGTCGCAGCCCGTTCCCATATCCGCCGCGCCGATGACCAGCATGTAAGTTCCGTCGTCGTTCAGCCTGACGGTGACCGACCCCGAGTCGATGCCAGCGATGCCCGAGCCCTGCATGGACATGCCCACGCCCGCAGCGCGAACCTTGCCATTGCCCATGTCGCGCACGGGGTATTTCGCCTCCCAGTCGAACATCTGGCGGCAGCGCTCCATGCAACGATCGAGCGCACAGGCGTTGGCCACCTCGTTGAAGTAGGCGGGCATGGTCATGCCCTCGCGCAACATGTTCTGCTCGCGCAGTCCGACCGGGTCGCGGCGCAGCATCTCGGCGAGCTCGTTCACCGCGGTTTCCACGGCGAACTGGCCCTGCGTCGCCCCGAAGCCTCGGTACGCGCCCGAGGGCTGCATGTTCGTGTACACCACGTCGGCCGTGAACTTGAACGCTTCGAGGGAACCTGTGTACAGGGGGATGGACTTGTGCCCGGTGAGGCCCACCGTCGCCCAGCCGTGCTCGCCGTATGCGCCCGAGTTCGACAGCGTCGTCACGTCGAGCGCGCGGATACGCCCGTCGTTGTTCGCACCAAGGCGAACCTTGATTTCCATCTCATGGCGCGGGGAACCGCAGGTCTGGGCCTCTTTTCGCGTGAACACGCACATCGCGGGGCGGCCCGTCTTCAGCGTGACGAACGCGGGATACACTTCGCACACCGCGGTCTGCTTCGCGCCGAATCCACCACCGATGCGCGGCTTCTCCACGCGAATGCGGCTCTTCGGGATGCCCAGCGCATGGGACAAGATGCGGCGGACGTGGAACACGATCTGCGTGGACGAGATCACATGCAGGCGCCCGTAGCGATCCATCTCGGCATACGTGCGAAACGTCTCCATCATGGCCTGGTTGAAGGCCTTCGTGTGGTAGGTGCGCTCCAAAACGATATCGCAGTCGGCAAGCACCGCCTCGACGTCGCCGTCGGCGTCGGCGGTCGTGCCCACGAGGTTTCGCTTGTTGTCTCCGCCCAAGTCGCACAGCATATGCCAGTTGTCCTCGGGGTGCACGAGGGTGGGATTGTCCTTGGCGGCGCGGAAATCCAGCACGGGATCGAGCACCTCGTAGGTCACCTTGATGCGCGAAAGGGCCGCCTCGGCAGCCTTCTCGTTTTCCGCGGCCACGATCGCCACCACGTCGCCCACGTAGCGCACATGACGATCGACGATCAAACGGTCGTAGGGGCTTGTCTCAGGATAGGTCTGTCCCGCGTTGCTAAAGCGCTCCCCCGGCACGTCTTCCCAGGTGTAGATGTCCACCACCCCGGCGATCTTCTTCGCTTTCGACGTATCGATGTCTTCCACGATGGCGTTGGCATGGGGGCTTCGCAAAAGCTTCACCACAAGCGCGTCGGGCGCGATGTCCTCGGTGAACACGGGCTTACCCAAAAGGAGCTGCAGCGAGTCCTTCTTGCGGACGGACTTGCCGACCGATTGGTAGTCGGGCCTATTCACGAGAGCCCCCTTCCACGTTTCTGCTGGTGAGGAAGTTGCGAATACCTCGCAGCTGACCCACGTACCCCGAGCAGCGGCACAGGTTGCCGGAAAGGTATGAGAGGATCTCATCGTCAGTAGGGTCGGGGTTCTCGCGCAAAAGCGCGATCGTGTTCATCACGAAGCCCGGGTTGCAAAAGCCGCACTGCTCAGCGCCCTGATCGGCAATGAAACCCACGAACTCGGACGCTTCGTCCTGCAGCCCCTCGAGGGTATGCACGCTGTGCCCATCGGCGCGGGCAACCAACGTGGAGCAAGACAGCACCGGCTCACCGTCGAGAAGCACCGTGCACAGGCCGCAGGCAGACGTCTCGCAGCCGCGCTTCACGCTTAAGCAGCCATGAGCGCGAACGAAATCGATGAGCAGCATATCGGCCGAGACGTCGTCGGATACCGTCTTGTCGTTCAGCTTAATCGTAACCTCCATTACCGCACCTCCCCCAATGCCAGCAGGGTGCGACGCACAAGCACGGGTACCAACGCGCGGCGATACTCCGCCGAGCCCCACATGTTCCCGGAAACAGGAACGGCACCCGCCGCGTAGTCGGCGAACGCCGCAGCGCTTTCCTCGGTGATGCCGCCAGCGAGAATGCCCCGCTCATCGCGAAGAAGCATCGCGCGCGCCGGGCGGGAACCCACGACGACGCGGTACTCCTCCCCCACCTTGGCCGCTGCGCAATTGAGCGTGGGCAGGTCGGTTCGCTGCTTGCGCACCGCCTGGTAGGCGAAGGCGCCGGGGCGCTTCTTGACGATCAGGCGGACGAGGATGTCGTTGTCGTAGGGCATGCGCACAAACTCTTCCAAGGGCACGACGCCGCCCTTGAAAAGCTCAACGGAGCTGTCCATGGCAAGGAATATCGCAACGACGTCGGAAAAGCCCATACGTCGCCACAGGCTTCCGCCCAGCGTGGCACCGTTGCGGAATTGCACGCCCACGATATCGCGCAGCGCGTCTTCCACCGCGCCGCAGGAGTAAACGTCCAGGCCAGGATGCTTCTCCATCTGGCGCAGGGTCGCCATGGCGCCGATGCGAAACTCGCCTTCGGTCTCCTCGATCGCATCCAGGCCCAGATCGCAAAGATCGATGGCGGTGCCGAAGGAATGGGTGCCCATCTTCAGCCACATCATGCCCCCGACCACGCGGTTGCGCTTCTTCTGATTGAGCTCCCACGCCTCTTCCAGGCTTTGCGGGCGCACGTATTTTTGGAAGGTAATAATGTCACTCGCCCCATTATTTGAGGTTTACATAGTCTTCGCTATTATACTGTGGCGCAGGGGGCATCCCCCAAAACACACCTGACCAACCATCGAATTTGCAGAGGCACGCCCCATCATGACCCACTCCGCTTACAGACCGCAGGCAAAGCACGGATGCATCATCATGGCATCGGGTCTGGGCACCCGCTTCGGGGGAAACAAGCTCATGACCGAGCTCGGCGGCGTGCCGCTTATCCAGCACGTGCTGCGAGCAACCGATGGGCTGTACGCCAGGCGCGTTGTGGTCACGCGGCACTCGGACGTGGCGCGCCTGTGCGATATGCGAGGAATCGAAGTCGTCCTACATGATGAGCCCCTAAGAAACGACACCGTGCGCTTGGGAATGGAAAAGATGGCGGACTGCGACACGGTCACGTTCGTTCAAGGTGATCAGCCGCTCGTCAGCGCAAACAGCCTCGCTGCGCTTCTTCGCGGCGCTGAGGGCCACCCCGATTGCATCTGGCGGGCAAGCTTTCGGGGCACGCCGGGCGCTCCCGTGCTCTTTCCCTCATGGTCGTTCGACGAGCTGCGATCGCTTCCGCCCGGCAAGGGCGGCGGCGTGGTCGCCAAGGCGCACAAGGAGCGCGTGCGCACCATCGAGGTTTCCAGCAAATGGGAGCTCTTCGACGTGGACACCCCCGATGACTTGCAAACCCTTCAAGCGCATCTCGAAAACAGGCTCAAATAGGGGCCGAACAGAAAGAAGGCGCCCCGCGGAATCGTCGTTCCACGGGGCGCCTTCTGCGCTTGCGCTTTATCTGCTAACCTCTACGCGTTTGCGTCCGTTTTCGAAGGAATCGCCTTGTCCTTGGGAAGAACGACGTTCAAGACGATGGCGACCGCCGCAGCGGCAACGATGCCGGAGCCGCCGAAGATGAGGCTCACCATCTGGGGAGAGCCCGCCAGGATGGCGGGATTGGCGCCGATGCCGTAGCCCAATCCCAGCGCCACCGACACGATGCTCAGGTTGCGCGGCGTCAGCGGATCGCGCGTGATCAGCTGAATGCCGCTCACCACGATGGACGCGAACATGATGACGGCCGCGCCGCCCAAGACGGACTGCGGCATGATGGACACCACCGCGCCGAGCTTCGGGCACAGACCGCACAAAATCAGGAAGACGGCGCCGCAGGCCAAAGCCTTGCGGTTCACCATCTTGGTCATCGTGACCAGGCCCACATTCTGGCTGAACGACGTGTTCGGCAGAACGCCGAAGAGAGCCGCGAAACTCGAGCCCACGCCGTCGCAGACCACGCCGCCGGAAAGCTCCTTGTCGGTCGCCTCGCGATCCATGCCGCCCTGCGTGACGCCGGAGATGTCGCCGACGGTCTCGACCGCCGTGACGATGAACATCACGAGCACGGGGGCAATGGCGCGCATGTCGAACACCGGCGCCACAGGCAGCGGGTTCGGGATGGCAAACCATGCCGCTGCAGCGACCTTATCCCAGTTCAGAACCCATGCCTTGGTGTACTCGACACCCTCGGAGTTGATGCCTGTGGTAGGCAAGACCAGCCCCATGATACCCGCAACGACATAGCCGACAACGATGCCGACCAGAATGGAAGACGCACTGACGAAGCCCGTCGTCGCATGCTTCACCGCCAAGATGACGACGAGGACGATAAGCGCCAGGCACAGGTTCTCGGGGGAACCGAAATCAGCCGCGCTGTTGCCGCCGCCGAACGCGTTGACGCCGACGCTGATGAGGCTCAGTCCGATAGAAAGGACGACGGTACCCGTGACGATGGACGGGAAGAAGCGGCGCAGCGGCTTTAAGAAGAAACCGAGCACAGCCTCGAACAGGCCGCCGATGATCGAAGCGCCCATGATGGCGCCGTAGGCAACGAGGCCGCCGCCCATCGACGCCGCTACGGAATTGAACACGCCGATGAAACCCGAAGACGTGCCCATGATGATAGGAACCCTACCGCCAACAGGGCCGATGCCGAAAAGCTGGACCAAGGTCACAACGCCTGCGATCCACATGGCGTTCTGCAGCAGCGCCAGCTGGACATCGGCGAACTCGGCTCCCGCCAAACCGCACGCACCCGTCACGATCAAAAGCGGCGTCAGGTTGCCCACGAACATGGCCAGAACATGCTGCAATCCCAGGGGTATCGCCTGAGCGAGGGGCATGTCTCCCTCGAACGAGAAAACGCCGAGCGACCTCGCGCTGCCAGACGTCTTCTCCGAAGAAGCGGCCGCGGGCTTCTCTCCCGAAGCTTCCGAAGCCCGAGCCTCTGAAGCCGCCTCCTGTTTTTCCTCCACCATCTGAATCCCTCTCTAAAAGGACAGTAAAGTGAAAAAATAACACCGAGGGGCGCGCATTTGAAGAAGCAACAGGGATTTTTCCATGTAGGGTCTTAAATTCCGCCCCTTGATTCGGACCTGCATCACATAAGCGGCCGCAAGCTGCGCTCCAAGATGCCGTGCACGCAGGCAATCGCCGCGCCGTAGTTCACCATGGGCGTACCGCTTCTCGCCGCCACGCTCTGGCGCCAGTGCATCTCCTTCTCGTTGAGCATGCACCCGCCGCAGTGCACCACCACGTCGTAGCCGCTGACGTCATCGGGAAACCCATGCCCCTGAGTGAACTCGAACGTCGGATTCGCGCCGCAATAGCCGCGGATCCACGCGGGCATCTTCACCGTTCCGATGTCCTCGCACTGACGATGGTGCGTGCAGCCCTCCGAGATGAGCACGCGGCTTTCGTCGGTGAGCGCACCGAGCGCCGCCGCGCCTTCCACAAGCGTGCGCAGATCGCCTTTATAACGAGCCATAAGAAGGGAAAACGACGTGAGCGGCGTCGTCTCCGGGACGATGCTCGCAACCTTTTGAAACGCTTGCGAGTCGGTGATCACGAGACGGATGCCGTGCACCGCCGCTAAAAGGTCGGCGAGCTCTTCGGGCTGGCAGACGAGAGCGCTCGCATGGGCGTCGAGAACGTCGCGCAAGACGAGCTGTTGCGGCAAGATGATGCGGCCCTTCGGCGCCGACGAGTCGATGGGAACGACAAGCACCACCTTGTCGCCCGGCGAGAGCAAATCTGCCACAACGCGGCGCTCATGCGCGGCCGATCCACCCACATGCGCGAGGGCTTCCTTCAGCTCGTTTATGCCCGCGCCCGTGCGCGCGCTTGCAAGAACTTCTGCGCGAGCTGGGGCGGCAGGGGCGCCAGCGTCGGGGGCGGCGACAACCCGGGCGATGGAAGCGTCGGC
>OMNT01000688.1_pt1 | contig 34655 bp, 33 predicted proteins | sample 1672551 | NCBI WGS metagenome assembly OMNT01 (sample SAMEA3136698, study PRJEB25190) | human gut metagenome | reverse complement strand
TCGTGTAACGGTGATGAGCCGTTCTAGGGTTCAAATCCCTAACTCTCCGCCATAACAAAAAGACTTGAAGTTCGCTTCAAGTCTTTTTGTTTTCTACTTTTCGGCGCCAAAACCTTGTCAGAACCGCCAAAAAATCCCGATTTGTGTATGATTTTCATGAATTTTTCGTGAAACTTCTTTGTTTTTTCCATTTTTCCCTTGACATCTCCTGTGCTTTCGAATAAAATAAATTACAATTTGATTACAAAATAATTTCACGTTTGTAATCTATTGTTAAGAAAGGAGATTTTTATGACAACGGATTTATCTAAAAAATTGATCCGAACCATTTCTTCCATCTGTATTCTGGGTACGCTCACCGCTGCCGCCGCATTCGCAGCCGGTGACCCGTCTATTTCCATAGATAAAGAGTTATTTTCTCAGGCTGCCATCTCTCCGGCAAAGCTGGACGAGATTTACGCAAGCCAGCCGGCCGCAGACCCGTCTGCCCCGTCCCTGACCGAGCAGACCGGTGCAGATGCACAGGCGGTTTCCGCCGCAGATGCCTCTGTCTCCACCGATGACGCCGCACCGGCAGCCAAATCCACGCCCGCCGACACCTCGGCGGATACAGCCAACACCGCAGCAGACACGGCGGACAGCACGGCGGCACCTGCCGAATCCGCTCCTCCGGTCACAACACCGGTGTATGATTTGCAGACCAATCATCCGGACACGCCGTATATGACCAAGGACGGCAGACCGGCAGGCGCAACCATTTATACCTCCGGCTGCTGTCCGGTCAGCGTTGCCAACATCCTGCGCAATCTGTGCGGCATCACCGATGCCACATCGGAAAACATGTGTGCACTTGCCACGGAATCCGGCGCGCGCTACGACGGCGGCACCGATCCGCTCAAGATGCTGGACGCCGCCGCTGCCAAGTGGGGCGGCTTCACCTATCAGTACTCCAATTCTATGGATGAACTGCAGCAGTGTCTGGCCGAAGGCGGCATGGCACTCGCGCACACCAGCGGTGCATCCGGCGGTGCAACCGGACTGTTTGCAGACAACGGTCATTTTGTCGCACTAGTATCCGGCGATGCCTCTGTGATTACCGCCGTCGATCCGTATTGGACGGAAACCAAGTGGACTGCCAACGAGACGCGCAAGGCAAATGCCGTTGAGACCGAAACCCACGGTGTCGTCAACGTGCAGACCGGTGCCGTCGGCGCCGCTTGCGACTACTTCTATCTGATTCGCAAGGCATAATCCTTTTAAACAGCAGCGGTAAGCTGCTGTTTTTTGCTGTCCGGATTTTTTTGCAAAATTTCTCAAAAAAATGTTTGACTTTCTCCCCTGCACGCGGTATAATAAATTTCGTCGCTGAGAGGCGGACAACCAAATAGTGATGGAGAGTTGGCTGAGTGGTCGAAGGCGCACGACTGGAAATCGTGTAACGGTGATGAGCCGTTCTAGGGTTCAAATCCCTAACTCTCCGCCATAAAAAGCACAGAAACATCGGTTTCTGTGCTTTTTCTTTTCCGCAAACTGTCTCTATACATTGCCTGCCGTTTGTGCTATACTAACTAGACACATAAAAATATAGGAAAGGCAGGCAGTGATCTTGGCTCGTGCAGACCTGCATATTCACACGCTGTATTCCGACGGTTCCGACTCGACGGAGCAGCTGCTTACAACCATTCGAACCAATCAAATCACCTATTTTTCTGTGACCGATCATGACACCATTGACGGCGTGCTGCACATGCAGTCGCTGGATTTGACCGGTCTGCACTTTTTTCCCGGCGTAGAGTTTTCCTGCTTTACTCCGTATAAAAAATGTCATATTCTCGGATACTGCTATGACGCCGCATGCCCCACGTTTCAGGACGTCCTGCTCGAAGGACATGACAAGCGCATGCAAAAGCTCCGGCTCCGTTTGGACTACCTGAAGGAAAAATTCGGCATCGTTTTTTCCAAACAGACACAGGATTCCTTTTATCAAATGACCAGTGTGGGAAAACCGCACCTTGCCAAAGCGCTGATTGCGCTCGGCTACGGCACAACCATACAGGAGGTCATGGACAAGTATCTGACCCTGCGCACCCCGAACGACAAGGTAGAAGCCGCCAAAGCCATCGCAGCCATACGGGCATCCGGCGGAACCGCCGTTTGGGCGCATCCGCTCGGCGGCGAAGGCGAACGGCATCTGACACCGGAGGAGTTCACCAAACAGCTGGATATTCTGCTGCAATGCGGTCTGCAAGGTCTGGAATGCTATTATTCCCGCTACAATCGGGAGGAAATCGACTTTTTATTACAGCAGGCGCGCAAGCATCATCTGTTCATCAGCGGCGGCAGCGACTATCACGGCGTCAACAAGACCATCTCTCTGTGCGAGCTCAACAGCTTCGGTGCGCCCATTGATTCGTCTCAGCTCAGCCTGCTCACCTATCTGCGTCATCAGCACGCCGCTCCATCAAAATTCCCAAACGGGAATCGCACAGCCTGTGCTTTTTGATGCGGTATTCGGGTTGACATCCGCCGTGTTATACCATATAATAATGAGGAATATTGGCGATGACGAAGAAAAGTAACGCTCTTTATCGCTTCCAGTGAGTGGAGGACAGTGCGAACTCCGCAGAATTGAATGAGCGCGAAGAACACTTTATCAGCCGCAATCTGAACCTTCGGGAATGTTTCCGATCAGTAGGTGCGCCGACCTGCCGTGCGACAAACGGCTCTCTTGAGTGACCGGCTTTTTCCGGTAAATCAGGTGGTACCGCGGACAGTAATACTGTTCGTCCTGAACCAATTGTTTGGGGCGAGCAGTTTTTTTATGCTTTTTTCCCGAAAAATCAATCATATGAAAGGAGTTCAAACCATGAACACATCCAATGTTTATCGCAACAAGACAATGAATGTCATCACGGAAGCAGATGTCGGCTCCACCCTGCGCATCGCAGGCTGGGTAGAAAACATCCGTGACCACGGCGGTGTATCCTTCATCGACCTGCGCGACATGTACGGCACCATGCAGGTTGTTATGCGCGACACCTCCCTGCTCAAGGGCATCAACAAGGAGGACTGCATCTCCGTAGAAGGTCCGATTCAGCACCGCGATGAGGAAACCTACAACCCGAAGATTCCGACCGGCACCATCGAGCTGGAGGCACACACGGTTACCATGCTGGGCAAGGTGCACCGTCAGCTGCCGTTCGAAATTCAGACCTCGAAGGAAATCCGTGAGGATGTCCGTCTGAAGTATCGTTACCTCGACCTGCGCAACAAGAAGGTCAAGGACAACATTGTATTCCGCTCTCAGGTTATCTCGTTCCTGCGTCAGAAGATGACAGACATGGGCTTTTTGGAAATCCAGACCCCGATTCTGTGCGCTTCTTCTCCGGAAGGTGCGCGTGACTACGTGGTTCCGTCCCGTAAGTTCAAGGGCAAGTTCTACGCGCTGCCGCAGGCTCCGCAGCAGTACAAGCAGCTGCTGATGGTATCCGGTTTTGACAAGTACTTCCAGATCGCTCCGTGCTTCCGCGATGAGGACGCACGTGCTGACCGCTCTCCTGGCGAGTTCTATCAGCTGGACTTTGAGATGAGCTTTGCTACGCAGGAAGATGTTTTCCGTGCAGGCGAAGAGGTTCTGACCGCTACGTTTGAGAAGTTTGCTCCGGAAGGCGCTGCTGTCACTGCTGCTCCGTATCCGGTCATCAGCTACAAGCAGGCTATGCTGGAGTTTGGTACCGACAAGCCGGATCTGCGCAACCCGCTGCGCATCATTGACCTGTCCGAGTTCTTCTCCCGCTGCACCTTTAAGCCGTTCATCGGCAAGACGGTTCGTGCCATCAAGGTTCATGCGAACATGTCCAAGGGTTTCCATGAGAAGCTGTTGAAATACGCACAGTCCATCGGCATGGGCGGTCTGGGCTACCTGCAGGTCAAGGACGACATGTCCTACAAGGGTCCGATCGACAAGTTCATTCCGGACGACATGAAGTCTGAAATCGCAGAACTGGCTGGTCTGGAAGCCGGCGACACCATCTTCTTTATCGCTGACCGCGAGAGCAAGGCTGCAAACTATGCCGGTCAGCTGCGCAATGAGCTGGGTGCTCGTCTGGATCTGATTGAAAAGAATGCATATCGTTTCTGCTTCGTCAACGATTTCCCGATGTTTGAGTTTGATGAGGAAGAAAAGAAGATTATCTTCACCCACAACCCGTTCTCTATGCCGCAGGGCGGTCTGGAAGCGCTGAATACCAAGGATCCGACCGAGATTCTGGCATATCAGTACGATATTGTCTGCAACGGCGTGGAGCTGTCCTCCGGTGCCGTTCGTAACCACGATCTGGAAATCATGGTCAAGGCATTTGAGATTGCCGGTTACACCGAGGAAGATCTCAAGGAGAAGTTCGGCGCACTGTACAATGCCTTCCAGTTTGGTGCACCTCCGCACGCAGGCATGGCACCGGGCGTTGACCGCATGATTATGCTGCTGCGCAACGAGGAGAACATCCGCGAGGTCATCGCATTCCCGATGAACGGCAACGCACAGGATTTGATGTGCGGCGCTCCGGGCGAAATCACCGAGCATCAGCTGCGCGAAGTTCACATCAAGATTCGCGACTGATTTTTCTGTCCGTCCAAACCGTAAATAAAAAAACTACACCCTGCCGTTCCGGAAACCGGAACAGCAGGGTGTTTTGCTATGCAAATTTATGAATTTACTTGGCAGCAATAACATCCGACATGTCATACATGCCCGGCTGCTTCTGCGTGCCCAAAAATGCAGCGGCATCGACAGCGCCAACTGCGAACACTTCACGGGACAATGCCACGTGACGAATTTCAATCAGCTCGTCGCGGCCTGCGAACAGCACTTCATGCTCGCCGACAATCGTGCCGCCGCGCACCGAATGAATGCCGATTTCGTTCTGCGGGCGCTTCATGCGGCGCTCGTGACGGTCGTACACATATTCTGCATCATACGGCAGTGCTTCGCTGACAGCATCAGCCAGCATCAGCGCCGTGCCGGACGGTGCATCCAGCTTCTGGTTGTGATGCTTCTCGGTAATTTCTACATCGTAGCCATCGCCCAGCACCGTTGCCGCCTTGCGCAGCAGATCCATCATCAAATTGATGCCGATGGACATATTGCCGGAGCGGAATACCGGAATGACGGCGGATGCTTCCCGAATTTTCGCCAGCTGCTCCTTGTCATAGCCGGTTGTGCAGAAAATAACCGGTGTCTTGGTTTTTACACAGTAATCCAGCAGCATATCCAGCGAAGAAACGTTGGAAAAGTCAATGATGACGTCACAGGCGCCGGTAAACTCATGCGGGTCTGCATAGACCGGATAGTCCGCCAGCTTTTCGGTATACGCATCAAAGCCTGCCACAATCTGCATGTTTTCTTTCTTGGAGACAATATCCGTAATGACCTTGCCCATGCGGCCGTTGCAGCCGCAAAGTCCGATTTTCAACATCCTTTTTATCTCCTTACTTTACCGGTGCGTAGCCTGCTTCGGTCATAGCCTTGCGCAGAATCTCGGTGTGCTCTGCACTCATGTCGCACAGCGGCATGCGCAGCTCGCCGACATCCCAGCCCAGCATACGAACAGCCATCTTAACCGGAATCGGGTTTACTTCTACAAACAAAGCGTTAATCAGATCCAGATACTTGATCTGCATCTCACGAGCTTCCGCATACTTGCCGTCCAGACACAGCTGCGCAATGTTGTGCGCAACGTCCGGCGCCACGTTTGCCAGAACGGAAATAACGCCCTTGCCGCCCATAGCCATCAGCGGAACGATCATATCATCGTTGCCGGACCAGAAGTTCAGGTTGTCACCGCACAGGCGCATGGCCTCTGCCAGCAGGGAGAAATCGCCGGATGCTTCCTTTGCACCGTTGATGTTCGGATGCTTGGACAGCTCAAAATAGGTCTCCGGCTTAATGGTCATACCGGTACGGCTCGGTACATTGTAAACAACGATCGGAGTCGGGGTTGCATCAGCCAGCGCATAGAAATGCTTAATCAGACCCTGCTGGGTGGTCTTGTTGTAATACGGGGTAACGGTCAGCAGACCATCTGCACCTGCCTGCGATGCAAACTTGCCTAGCTCAATGGCATATCTCGTGTCATTGGAACCGGTACCTGCGATAACCGGAACGCGGCCATTGACATGGTCGATACAAAACTGAATGGCTTCCTTGTGCTCCTTGTCGGTCAGGGTCGAGCCCTCACCGGTGGTGCCGCAGATGGTAATGGAATCAATACCACGAGCGATCTGGTCATCAATGAAGCGGCGGAATTCCGGATAATTGACACCGGTTTCCGTCATCGGAGTCACAATAGCAACGTTAGCGCCGGTAAAAATCGGCTTCTTCATAGGTTTTCCCTCCAATCAAACCATATATCTCTGTCTCAGAATCAGAGAATGCTTTAGTCCATGTAGCCCTCAGCGCACAGCAGCTCTGCCAGCTCAACAGCGCCGCCAGCGGCACCGCGCAGGGTGTTGTGGGACAGGCTGACAAAACGATAATCAAAGATTACGTCGTCGCGCAGACGGCCGATGGAGACAGCCATGCCGCCTTCCAGATTGCGGTCGAGGCGAGCCTGCGGGCGGTCATCCTCTTCAAAGTAATGCAGGAACTGCTTCGGTGCGCTCGGCAGGTTCAGCTCCTGTGCACGGCCGCTGTAATTTGCCCAAGCTTCCAGAATCTGCTCCTTGGTCGGCTTGTTCTTAAACTTGACGAACGCAGCAGCGGTGTGGCCGTCGCTTACCGGCACGCGCAGGCACTGTGCGGAAATAACCGGCTCAGCAGCGGATACGATCTCGTCGCCCTGTACGGAGCCCCAAACCTTCATCGGCTCCTTCTCGGACTTCTCTTCCTCGCCGCCAATGTACGGAATGACGTTGTCTACCATTTCCGGCCAAGTCTCGAAGGTCTTGCCGGCGCCGGAAATTGCCTGATAAGTGCAGACAGCGACCTTCTCAATGCCAAATTCCTGCAGAGCGGTCAGAGCCGGAACATAGGACTGGATGGAGCAGTTGGACTTTACTGCGATGAAACCGCGCTTGGTGCCCAGACGCTTGCGCTGTGCCGGAATAATCTCGACGTGCTCAGCGTTTACTTCCGGAATAATCATCGGAACGTCCTTGGTGAAGCGGTGTGCGCTGTTGTTGGAAACAACCGGGCACTCCAGCTTTGCGTACTTTTCTTCCAGTGCGCGGATGACGTCCTTCTTCATGTTTACTGCACAGAACGTGAAATCAACCTTGGAAACAAACTCCTCTGCGTCGTTTTCTGCGTCGTACAGAACCATGTCCTTTACGCTCTCCGGCATCGGCGTGCTCATCTTCCAGCGACCCTCTACAGCTTCCGCATAGGTCTTGCCCTTGTTGCGTCCGCTTGCAGCGATAGCGGTAATGGTGAACCACGGGTGATTTGCGAGCAGGGTCACAAAGCGCTGACCAACCATACCGGTTGCGCCGATAATGCCGACCTTGTAATTCTTCATCGTTGTTATTTCCTCCTGAAAAGCAATTGCTCAAAATGACATATACCAATCAAAGCACACATCGTCCCGATTTTCCCGCGCATACAATAAAAAATCGGTCGGTAGAAACCGGCCGATGATGCGAAATGGCTCACTGCCTTGCAGCAGCGCAAAGTAGCGATAGCGCATCACGGGCGAACCGGTGACAGCCGGACAGATGTTCTCGTGCCCGTCCAGACAGATACCCGCGAATCTGGCATCCTCTTCGGCGGCCATCCCCTTTCCAGCCCTTTCACAGAAGGATTCGCCTTCTCTTGAACCATACTTATGTCGGCCGCGCCTCAATCGTACTAGACAATTTATGCTTTTTTCATTTTAGCACGGGACAATTTGCTTTGTCAAGGCGATTTGACGAGGAAAGCGCACAAAAACGACGGAATTTTCCCGCCCTTCTTTCGTGCGGTTTTGTTTTTTCCCGATGAACAAGTGTCTTTCCACAAACAGCAAGCCCGCAAACCGCACTAATCCCTTTTGTTGTCGTTGGCAAGCTCCAGCGCGGACAGCAATTGAGAAATGCCGCGTTCCACCAGCACGCCCTGATCGACCGGAAGCTCGCGCAGCTGCCGCAGCAGAATATTCCCTTCTTCCGATGCGTTCCCGCCGAGCAGCAAATAATCTGCGGATACGCCTAAAATTTCGCAGGTCTTTTTGAGCGCCGTCAAGGAGATGCCAACCGCCCCGCGCTCGATATTTGATACGTGTTGTACGCCTACATCCAACAATTCTGCAAACTGTTCCTGCGTATACCCAGCGCGTTCCCGTGAAAGCTGGATTCTGTGTCCTACTTCTATATTGATCTCTTTTTTCTTCTGCATAAACTCCGCCTCCTAGGCTTAGTTTATACAAATCTTGGCTTGACAAACATTATCATATAAGCGTATAATACGTGTAATAGGCATATACAAGAAGGTGTAACCAGTGGCATTAGAACATGGCAGTGATGATTACTATATCTTTGACCAACTCGCAAACAAGATTTATTGTGCTCGTTTCTATCTTAGCTCCTCGGATTGGGCAGATACGTTCGTGAGCGCAGACCTCGCAGACATCGCGCACACGCTCGCGGATATGATGCGCTTCAAGTACGGCGCAGATGACTCCAATGTAAACTCCTTAATTGAATGGTATCATTTATAATCTGAACTATCATGCAGAACTGTTCTTGATGGACGGTTCTATTTTTGTATGCAAAATTCAAACTTGTCTCTCCCTCTGGGAGAGATGTCGCGCAGCGACAGAGAGGGCAGGCTCCTTCTTTGAGGGAGCTGGATTTGTCGCAGGCAAAGACTGAGGGAGCAGCCAACTATCCCTGACGAACCAAAGTAGACCTCATGCAGACTTGTTTGCGTGCTGCCCTCTCAGTCATTTCGCCAGCAGAAAGCAACAGAAAAGAGCAGATGCATACACATCTGCTCTCAGTTCCGGCGGGAATTGGTGGGGTGACATTTCCCACATCTCCAAACAACTGCAAAATGCAGCGGGTGGCGGCTGCCCGTTCCGCCCTCAAATCCCTTGCTATATTATGTATTATTATCTTATCTCATTCTTACAAAAATGTCAATCATATGGAAGAAGTTTTCCACGATCAATAAATCGCCGTATTCGCCCTTCATTTAGGATATATAAAGAACGTGCAAAATACGTTCCACCAAGTGAAATGCGAACAGCCACTTTAACAAACTCACCATCAACTTGATATTCCTTCACATATTCTATGGAATCATTTTTTGGGTTTTTTCCGACATAATCTGGACAGTTTAAAATATCCGCAATATCTGCACCATATTTTTCATAATCTTGTGGATGTCTAGACTGCATATGTTTTATATTGCTATCGCCCAAAAATACAGGTGTATCTACCGGAACATCCAGCTCAAGCAGAGAAATTACTCGTTCTGTAATTGTTCCTACAATCTGTTTCAATGTGTTTCTTCCCCTATATTTTTCAAAATATATATTTTTATCCTATCATGACAAATCCTATGTGTCAATTCTTTTTGTGCGCTATTGCCCTTGATTTTCTCTCCCCCATCCGCTATGATGTTATTCGTATCATTCCGAGCAGGAAGCAACCTGCTGTACGGGGATAAGGAGGCTGGTGCGCTGTATTCGCGCCGAAATTATGAAAACAAGCGATTTTTATTACGATTTACCAGAACGTCTGATTGCACAGACGCCGCTCGACAAGCGAGATACTTCTCGCATGCTGGCACTGAACAAGGACACCGGTGCCATTGAGCACCGACATTTTTACAACCTGCCGGAGTACCTGCGTGCCGGAGACACGCTGGTTCTCAACAATTCCCGCGTCATTCCGGCTCGTCTGCTGGGCGTCCGCGAGGACACCGGTTATCCGATTGAACTGGTTCTGCTGACGGATAAGGGCGACGGTGTATGGGAATGTCTGACCCGTCCGGGCAAGAAATGCCGTGTCGGCGCCAAGCTGAGCTTTGGCGAAGGCAAGCTGACCGCCACCGTAGAGGATATTTTGCCGGACGGCGGCAACCGTCTCATTCGTTTCCATTACGAAGGCATCTTTTTGGAAATTCTCGAAGAACTGGGCATGATGCCGCTCCCGCCGTATATTAAGGAAAAGCTGGAAGATCCAGAACGCTATCAGACCGTCTACAGCAAGACGCCGGGTTCTGCCGCCGCACCAACTGCCGGTCTGCACTTTACACCGGAACTGCTCCAGCAAATCAAAGACATGGGTGTGAATATCGCCTATGTGACACTGCATGTCGGTCTGGGAACCTTCCGTCCGGTCAAGGTCGAGGATGTTTCCGAGCATGTGATGCATTCTGAATTTTATATGCTGGACGAGGAAAACGCAGCCATTATCAACAATACCCGCAAAAACGGCGGCCGTATTTTCGCTGTCGGCACGACAGCAACACGCACACTGGAAACCATTGCCGCAGAGGACGGTTCTGTTCGTCCGTGCTCCGGCTGGACCAATATCTTTATTTATCCGGGCTATCGGTTCAAAGCTATTGATTGCCTTGTGACCAATTTCCATCTGCCGGAAAGCACACTCATGATGCTGATTTCTGCATTCGCATCGCGCGATATGATTATGCGCACTTATAAAGTAGCTGTTCAGGAGGAATACCGTTTCTTTAGCTTCGGTGACTCCATGCTGATTTACACCAACAAGGAGGACACGCATGTTTAAGATTCTCAAGACAGAAGGCCGCGCACGCCGCGGCGAATTTACCTGTGCACACGGTACCGTACAGACACCGGTATTCCAGAACGTTGGCACACAGGGTGCCATCAAGGGCGCTGTTTCCGCGCAGGATCTCAAAGAGCTGGGCTGTCAGATTGAACTGTCCAACACCTATCATCTGCACATCCGTCCGGGCGATCAGGTCGTTCGCGCAATGGGCGGTCTGCACAAATTTATGAATTGGGATGGCCCGATTCTGACCGACAGCGGCGGATTTCAGGTATTTTCCCTTTCCTCCCTGCGCAAAATCAAAGAAGAAGGCGTGTACTTTTCTTCTCATGTCGATGGACGCAAGATTTTCATGGGTCCGGAAGAAAGCATGCAGATTCAGTCCAATCTCGGTTCGGATATTGCCATGGCATTTGATGAGTGCTGTGAAAATCCGTCCCCGTATGAATATGTCAAGGCTTCCTGTGAGCGCACTACCCGCTGGCTGCATCGCTGCAAAGCGGAAATGGCTCGTCTCAACAGCCTGCCGACTACAGTAAACCCGAAGCAGATGCTGTTCGCCATCAATCAGGGCGGCACCTATGACGATCTGCGCATTGCCCATATGAAGGCAATTGCAGAATTGGATTTGGACGGCTATGCCATCGGCGGTTTGGCTGTCGGGGAATCCACCGAAGTCATGTATCACATTCTCGACGAAGTGGTTCCTTATGCACCGGAAAACAAGCCGCGCTATCTGATGGGTGTCGGCACGCCGTCCAATATCATTGAAGCGGTTTGGCGCGGTGTTGATTTCTTTGACTGTGTCATGCCGACCCGCAATGCGCGGCACGGTCACCTGTTTACATGGGACGGCATTCGCAATCTGAACAACGCCAAATATCAGTTGGATGACAAGCCGATTGACGAGCATTGTCATTGTCCGGTTTGTCAGAATTACAGCCGCGCATATATCCGTCATCTGCTCAAGTCCGGCGAAATGCTGGGACAGCGCCTAACGGTTATGCACAACCTGTGGTTCTATAACAACCTGATGGTGGAAATCCGCAAGGCGCTCGATGAAGGTCGCTTTGCAGAATTCCGCGAGCAGTGGAGCGAAAAGCTTGGCAAGCGCATTTAATTCTTGCTGTATAAAGAAAAAATCTCCCTTTTGTTTGAAAGGGAGATTTTTTGTATTCTGTGCATTTCTTCATAAATACGTATGTTGATACTGTTCACGAATTTCTTCCGGAACCAGCGCGCCGCCGGTTGCCCACGCGATGTGAATCGCCTGCGGCAGCTGCTGTATCAAGTTATGTTGTTCGAGATACTTTTGCATGGCCGGCTGTGAAAAATACCGCAGTCCCGCAAACGCCGCGCACGAGCTCGGTTCGATAAAGATATTTTCTGTTTCGAGTAAAGCACGCATATACTGATATAATCGAAAATCTGCCACCGTACAAATACCGCTGAGCAGCGGTTTCATCACACCGCCGACAAATCCGGACGGACGTCCAACAGCCAGACCATCCGCATGCGTCAAGCCGGTCAGTCCGATGTCTTTGACACAAATTCTGTTGTTTAATCCGGTTGCCATGCCGAGCAGCATACACGGTGCCTGCGTCGGTTCGACAAAAAAGCAATGCACCACATCGCCAAATACCTGCTTGAGTCCGAACGTGATGCCGCCCGGTGCGCCGCCGACGCCACATGGCAGATATACAAACAGCGGGCGCTGCTCATCCGGCGCAAGCCCCATTGTTTCCAGCTGTTTTTTCAGCCGCTTTGCCGCAACTGCATATCCCAAAAACAGATTTTTTGAATTTTCATCATCTACAAAATAGCTGTTCGAATCGGCATCAGACAGCGCCCTTCCCTGCTTCACCGCACTGGAATAATCGCTTTCATATTCTTTTACCGTGACGCCATATTGGCGCAGCAGGTCTTTTTTCCATTGGCGTGCATCGGCAGACATATGCACAACCGCCTGATATCCAATCACTGCGCTCATAATACCAATGCTCAAGCCCAAATTTCCTGTCGAGCCGACCTGAACGGTATACTGATGAAAAAAATCCTTGCGATGCGCCAAGGCTTCATATGCCTGTGCGCTGCCGTTTTTCACATCCTGTTCGTGCAGCAATCCATGCCGCAATGCCAGTTCCTCTGTATGTTTGAGTACTTCATAAATACCGCCGCGCGCCTTGACAGAACCCGCGATTGCTAAATCGCTGTCTTGCTTCAGCAGCAGTGTTCCATCTATCGGCATCTGTTCATTTTCTTGTAAAATACGCTGCATATCCGGAATGCGAACCAGCGGCGATTCAATGATTCCCTGCGCCGGAATGGTTTCCGGAAAATGCTTCATGATAAGCGGTGCAAAGCGCTGCAGCCGCCGTTCTGCGTCATCTATATCCGCCGCGGTCAATGCCAGTTGTGCCTGCGCAAACGGAACATGATCCGGATTGAGCCACAAGATTTCTTTGGTTTCCCGCAAATCACGAACAACCGGATTGTTATCTAATTTTTCCATATGCAGCATTTACAGCGCCTCACGTTTCAGTTGTTCCAGCAGACCGCGGCAGCCCGCATTGACATCGCGCCACGTATCCTCAAAATTTCCGGTATACCACGGGTCAGCGACCTCGCCGGGGCGGTCTGTATAATCCATCATTGCATGGATTTTGTTTTCTTCATCCCCGCCGCACATGCGGCGTATATTGCGCAAATTGGCAGAATCCATACCAATCAGCAAATCAAAGGTCTCATAATCCTGCCGTCTTAACTGGCGCGCCGTTTTGCCCGCACAGCCAATGCCGTGCTCTGCCAGTTTTCTCCGCGCAGGCGGATAGACCGGATTGCCGATTTCTTCTGTGCTGGTCGCGGCGGATTCGATATAAATCTTATCTTGCAATCCTGCCGCCTGCACCATGTCTTTCATCACGAACTCCGCCATCGGACTGCGACAGATGTTGCCGTGGCAGACGAAAAGTATTTTAATCATTTGAATTTTCCTTTCTGCAATGCCCTAAAGTGCCGTGTTTTGCGCTGTTTTGGGCGGGCACTACTTCATTATATATTCCATACCGCTTTCTTTTCAACTGTTTTGGACTATATTTTTCTTTTAAACTTCGGACATGCAAGTTCAAAACTTCCATATATTCGATAGTTTTCGACTTGTGAAAACGAAAATTCAACTGCAACTTTCTTTATATAATCTCAATCAGCTTATTTTTGATACAAACCTCATATCTCAGCTTCTTTTCGCCTACGTCATCGAATGAAACAGTGATAATGGCATTTGAAATTCCGGTAATTATTCCTTCACCATAAGATTTATGTTTGACCCGCTTGCCAAGTATACCTGCCGGAACAACGACTGCTGGCTTTGGTGAAGCAGGCGCAACCATAGGAATCGGCGTCGACAATTTGGAAGCTGCTTTTTTCCTGACCTTTTTCTTCTTGGCAAGCAGCGTTACGTACTCTGCATCAACATTCTTGCCGCGTGCCTTATAGTCATCCATATCCTTAAATACGAACATCTCCGGTTTCTTTACATTATTTTCCGGCACTGGACGTATCGGAAACATCCAAACCTTGCGGTCATTTCCATCTATATCTGGCTGTACATCAACATAAGGCTTTGAAACAAGTTCAATTCTGCCGCAATAAATATAGTCGCCGGCATCTATAACTTCAAAAAGATGAACGTCAACGCCATTTTGACCACATGCTGCAAGTGTAGCATTTTGTGCCCAATGAATATCCTGATCACCAGACTTTCCCATGCCTGTATAGTGGAGGACACCGCCAATCCATTTATCATGATAAATGCCCTTTGTATAATCGGAAACAATCACCAAAGTATTTGTAGTTTTTGATCGGCGCATACCACCCATATTACCACACTTAAAGATTTCGACAATTTCACTATTTTTCAGTATTTGCCCGATTTCTAAGCCAGGATTAAACATGTACCACTTCACCTCTCATTTTCTTCATCCGACGCATTTTTACAGTTACATTATATGTCAGGCTGTGAATCAAATCAATATTATCCGCAGGCATTGCACAAAAAAGCGAGCTTCTGAATCTCTGCTCCGCCGGAGCGTCAAGATTAGAAGCTCGCCAATGTCTCACGAACCGCATTTCAGCCTATGTGACCGTTAGTTTTTGAAACCCAACCGATTCCCTCAAACAGCATGTTAAACAGAACATCCCATATCATAGGCCGTTTGGAAAACACGTTGATTCTTAACCAATCCTGCCTCCATCACATTTGCCGCATATATCTTTCCTGCAATCTTGTATTCTTCCAGATGCTCTACAAAACCATCCAGATCACCGAGCGATCGTTCAATAATGTCCTCACCCAGACCAGCTGATATAATATAGTAAACCTCTTTTTTGCCAAGATGCTGCCAGATAGGATACGTGCGGTCAATAAAAGTCTTCATTTGGGCACTGATTCCATAAAAATATACCGGAGTGGCCAGCACAAGTACATCTGCCTTCTGAAACATTTTGAGTATTTCAGCCATGTCATCTTGTAATACGCAGGTGCCACCATTTCTCATACAGCCGTCACAGGCTCTGCAAAAGCCTATATTCTGCTCCATGATGCGTACGATTTTCACCTGATGGCCTTTTTCTTCTGCCCCTTTTTTGAACTGCTCACACAAGAGCTGCGAATTTCCTTTTTTTCTCGGCGAGCTCGAAATAATCAATATATTTTTCATTGGTTTTCCTTCCCTATATTATGTTTTGTACTCTCTGTCAACGGACAATGCAGGGAAACATAATCACTATTCTTAAATTATATAACCACAAAATCCAAACGGAACGGAGAATCCGGCATACCTCCCCAATCTCTCGATTTCATTATACCTCAGCCTCCGAAAAAGTAAAGAATTTTGGAAATCCCTAATGCAAGCCTCACATTCCGGTCTCTCCCCCTCTGTAAAAAAAATTCAAAAGAATTGTATGCATTTCATGGTTTTTCTGATATAATACCAGTATATATTTGTCGATTTTTTTGGTACACTGAAGTGTATATCACATTGAATACATACGAAGGAAGGATCATTATGAATTTTTTAGAAGAGCGTATCGTAAAAGACGGTATCGTTAAGGAAGGAAATATTCTGAAGGTAGACAGCTTTCTCAACCATCAGATGGATATTGATCTGTTCAACCAGATGGGTGAGGAATTTAAGCGCCGTTTTGAAGGCAAGCCGATCAACAAAATTCTCACCATCGAGGCTTCCGGCATCGGCATCGCCTGTATCGTAGCAAGTCATTTTCATGTTCCGGTTGTTTTTGCAAAGAAGTCTCAGAGCATCAACATCGACGGTGACGTTTATGTGGCAGAGGTAGAGTCCTTTACGCACAAGTGCAAGAATCAGGTGATTGTATCCAAGAAATTTCTGGATGAGAACGATCATGTGCTGATTATTGATGATTTTCTCGCAAACGGCTGTGCTTTACAGGGTCTGCTGTCCATCGTTGCACAGGCAGGCGGTACCGTGGAAGGCATCGGCATCGCTGTCGAGAAGGGCTTCCAGCAGGGCGGCCGCATCATTCGTAATTTTGGCTATCAGCTGGAATCTCTCGCAATTGTTGAGGGCATGGACGCTGCAAACGGTACGGTTCAGTTCCGCGAACAGTAAGGAGATTTCATGCACGCTACAAAAACATCGACAGAATCCGCTTCTGTCAATCATATTTACACGTTGGACGGCAAAGTGCCGCTTCTCAATGCCATTCCGTTCGGCTTGCAGCACATTTTGGCGATGTTCGTATCCAACATTGCGCCGATTTTGATTGTCGGCGGTGCCTGCGGACTGGACAGCAAGGAAACCGCTCTGCTCATTCAGAGCGCCATGCTCATTGCCGGCATCGGCACACTGGTACAGCTGTTTCCGCTGTTCGGCAAGATCGGCTCCGGTCTGCCCATCGTCATGGGCATCAGCTTTACCTTTGTGTCGATTCTCAGCTTTGTCGGTGCGCAGTACGGGTACGGCGCGATTATGGGCGCAGTGCTCATCGGTGGCATGATTGAAGGCGTTCTCGGCCTATTTGCCAAGTATTGGATCAAGCTGATTTCTCCGATTGTCTCCGCCAGTGTGGTCACTGCCATTGGCTTTTCTCTGCTCAGCGTCGGCGCAAATTCGTTCGGCGGCGGTGCAGGCAGCGAAAATTTTGGCTCGGCAGAAAACTGGATTCTCGGCGTTGTGACGCTGGTTTGCTGTATCCTGTTTCATGTATTTGCCAAGTCCTTTTGGAAGCAGCTCTCTGTGCTGTTCGGCTTGATTGTCGGCTATATTCTCGCCGTATGCATGCACATGGTGGACTTTTCTTCACTGGCAGGCACATCTCTTATCGCCATTCCGCAGCTGATGCCGTTCCGCATGGAATTCCGTCCGGACGCGATTGTGTCTGTCGTGCTCATCTTCTTGGTATCTGCAACCGAAACCATCGGTGATACCTCGGCGCTGGCTGCCTCCGGTTTGGGACGCGATGTCACGGAAAAGGAAACCTCCGGTTCCATCGCCTGTGACGGCTTTATCAGCTCGCTATCCTCTGTCTTTGGCTGCCTGCCGATTACATCGTTCAGCCAAAACGTCGGTCTGGTTGCGATGACTAAGGTTGTCAATCGCTTCACCATTGCAACCGGCGCAGTGATTATGATTCTTGCCGGCGTGTTTCCGATGTTCGGCGCATTGCTCGCAACGCTGCCGGATGCAGTGCTCGGCGGCTGCACCATTATGATGTTCGGCACCATTGTCGTCAGCGGCCTGCAGATGATCAGCAAATGCGGCTTCTCACAGCGCAACACCGTGATTGCGGCACTCTCGCTCAGCATCGGTCTCGGCTTTACCCAGTGTGCAGATCTGTTTGCGATTTTCCCGCAGATGGTTCAAACGGTCTTTGCACAGAACTGTGTTGCGGTTGTCTTTGTCGTCGCCATTGTTTTGAATCTGATTCTTCCGCAAAATATGGAAGCGGAGCATCCGGCACAATCCGAAAACGCAAAATAAGTTTATGGTATAGAAAAAGCAGATTTTCCAAAAACGGAAAATCTGCTTTTTTCTATCTGTCAAGCCAATTCCTGTCTGCTTCTTTCCAGAGCCGCCGCAATGACCTGATCCATGTCATAATATGTATATTCTCCCAATCTTCCGCCGAAAATCACATGCGATTCCCGCTGTGCCAGCGCCTGATATGCTTGATACCGCGCGCTGTTTTTCTCATCGTTTACCGGATAATACGGCTCGTCTCCCGGCTTCCATTCCGATGCATATTCTCGGCTGATGACCGTCTTGGGCAGTTCGTTTCCGTGTTCATCCTTGCCGAATTCGAACCATTTGTGCTCGATAATGCGTGTCCACGGCGTTTCCCGATCCGTATAATTTACAGCAGCATTGCCTTGGAAATTGGGAATGTTTAATACTTCCGTTTCAAACCGCACGCTGCGGTATTCGAGATTACCAAGCTGAAAATTAAAATATGCGTCAATTGCTCCGGTATAAACGACTTTGCGCGCCATGGCATCCCAGTTTGATTTGTCTGCGAGATAGTCTCTATCCAGCCGCACTTCGATGCCTTCCAGCAGACGCTCCACCAGCTTGGTATAGCCGCCAATCGGAATGCCTTGATACAGCGCATTGAAATAATTGTTGTCGAAGGTCAGCCGTACTGGAAGGCGCTTGATGATAAACGCCGGAAGCTCCTTGCAGTCGCGTCCCCACTGCTTTTCCGTGTATCCCTTGACGAGCTTTTCAAAAATATCACGGCCTACCAGAGAGATAGCCTGCTGTTCCAGATTTTGCGGCTCGCCCTGAATTTCCGCGCGCTGTTCCTCAATTTTTTTCTGTGCCTGTTCCGGTGTCACGACGCCCCACATTTTGTTAAACGTATACATATTAAACGGCATCGAATACAGCTCGCCCTTATAATTGGCCACCGGACTGTTGGTAAACCGATTGAAGTCGGCAAACTGCGTGATGTATTCCCACACCTGCTTGTTGTTTGTGTGGAAGATATGCGCGCCGTACCGATGCACATGAATGCCTTCGATTTTTTCTGTATAAATATTTCCAGCTACATGCGGACGCTTATCAATCACCAGCACCGATTTTCCCGCCCGCTTGGCTTCCTGCGCAAATACAGCGCCGTACAATCCGGCGCCGACAACTAAATAATCATACATAGATCATACTTCCTTGATTTTCTTAGAAACTGTTGTGAATTATAGCTGAAATTTGTCGAACTGTCAAACTACGCGGTGTTTTCCACAGGCTTGCAAGAAATGAACGTTGACAGAGCGGTGTTCGCGCCTATTATAAAAGCCGGAGGTGAAGTCAATGAATACAACTTTAACAATTGACATGACGCATTTGCCCAACAGCATTCCCTTGGGCAGATGCGGCGAAAATCACACGGTGATTTGCTTCGACTGTACATCGTATCTGGAAACGTATGGTGAAGGCAGTGCGGCGCTGCTGTTTCAGCCTGCCCAAGGCTCCATGCATCCTGTCGTTGTGGAACAGACCGGTGCCCTTGTCACTTGGCGCGTCAGCGCATCCGACACCGCCGCATCCGGCTCCGGATTGTGCGAGCTGAGCTGGTATGTCGATGACATGCTGGCAAAATCGCAGCAGATGAGCACGGTTGTCTATGCCGCGCTGTCGGAGCGGGCGGATACCGCCTGCCAAGCTGCCAGCCGTCCATGGATGGATCAAATTGTACAGGCAAGCGCCAACGCCCAGCGCGCGCAGGCCGCCGCCGAAACCGCCCAGAGCATTGCGGACGGCATGGGTGCTGTCTACGTCAAGCAGTCCGGCGGCAAACTGTCCAGCAATCTCGATGCGCAGTCACACACCATTTCCAACTTACAGGCACCGGCAGCCGGTCGGGACGCTGCCACCAAACAGTATGTCGATGACGCCCGCGCCGCCTGCCTGTCCGCGGATGCACTCCAGACAGCCGTGCTCGACATGTTCTATCCAGTCGGCACCCTGTATCACACAACGGCATCCGCCTTTGATCCGGCTGCCGCTTGGGGCGGCACATGGGAGCGCATTAAGGACAGATTTCTGCTCGCGGCGGGCACTGCGTATGCAGGCGGCAGCACCGGCGGCGAAGCGACGCACAAGCTGACCGCACAGGAGATGCCAAGCCACACGCACACCATGTATGTCAACAACGACGGTTCATCTTCCAGTTGGTCTCCGACGGCCGGAGAGTATTTAATCAAACCGGACGGTGTCACGACCAGCAAGAAAAACTATCAGGGCAAGCTGGCACAAAACGGCGCAGGTCTCGATCAGGCACACAACAACATGCCGCCGTATCTCGCCGTGTATATTTGGAAGCGGACTGCCTGAGTGCACATGAAAACGCGCCGGATGCCATCATCCGGCGCGTTCTGCTATCTATTTGGTATGTAATTTGCTGCGCACAAAGCGCGCGCCCATTCTGAGCATCTCCCAATTGGCGCCAATCGCATACCCGATGGTGAGCACCAACGCGCCCGCCTGTATCCGGCGATTGCCGCAATAATACGTGTACAGCAGACAGCCGCCCATCAGCAGACAGCCAACCACCACCGAGCGCTTGAGCTTCATGTGCACGGTTCGATTAACATCTCTATATCGAACCAAAAACAAAATCAAAAACGCCGCCAGCGTTGAAATAGACGCCGCAAAGATATGAATTTTTCGAATCAGAAGCAAATCCACCACAATGTTGATGACTGCGGCAGAAATCGAGGTCTCCGCAATTTTCTTTGCATTTTTCTGCGCGACATACACACAGCTGTACAGCCCGACCAGCACGCGAAACAGCATGGCATACAGCAAAATCAAAATCTGCGGATATGCATCGTGATACTTGGCGTCAATGAATACCGGAAAGAAAAACGGCATGCACGCCGCCATGCCAAAGCATCCAGCGGCAAACAGCTGAAACATCGCGTTCATGGTCTCAGTCAGAAATTCGTCCCGATCTGCATCGGTATAGTGCAGCGACACGGTCTCCGCCCACGACAGATTTAAGATATTATAAAAATTGACAAACACATTGGAAAACTTATTGGCGATGGAATACACGCCGTTTGCCGCCGCGCCGAGAAAGTACGAGACAATGGTTCGGTCCGAGGCGTTGACAACCCACCACGCCAAATTGTTCGGCACCAGCGGAATCGAATACGCGCCCACCTGCTTAAAAATCGCCGGTTGTATGCACCGCAGCGACAGATAGTTTCGGCAGCCGGACGCTGCGAGAAGATACAGCAGTGTCAGGCTCTGTGCCAGCAGGGTGGATACCAGCAGCCCCGTCAGTCCTCCGTGAAAACAGGTCAGGGCGAGAACATTGAACAGCGCGGTTGCCGTCGCCGCGATAAACGATGCAATCGTGTACACGACACTCTTTCCCAGCCCGCGCACAAACTGCATCAGCATGGCGTTAAATACCTGCAAAATGACATACACAAGCAAAAAATACGCGTGTTCCACATGCACAACGGCTTGTATCAGCGCGAACACCGCCAGATAGGCACCGCACTGGATGACACTAAAAAACAGCAGGGTGGAAAACAAAACGGTATGGCGCGCGGTGTTTTGCCGGTCATCTAGCATAAACCGGAACAGCCCTTGATGGAGCTGCCAGCCGACCAGCGGCAGCAGCAGCATGGAATAGGTGAGCATCAAATCAAACGTGCCATATGCACCGGTTGACAGCATCGCTGTATAAAACGGCAGCAGCAGAAAATTGATGCACTGGGTGCATACTCTGCCGATCGTCAGGATTGCTGTATTCTTTGCTAGTTCTTTTCGACGTCCCATTGTATTCTCACCTTGTGATGCGTGCAAACGCCTGCAAAATTTTTGCGGTGATGCCCCAAATTGTCCAATCCTGATACTGATAAAATATAATGTCCTCTCGGCGCTCCCGCCACTGATACTGTTTTCCGCCGACAATGCGCGACAGCGGAAAATCCTCCGGCGGATGCACCGGCAGCGTAATGCGGTATTGCTCCGGCTTCTGCGTCTGAAAAAACGACAGCGGCACGCAAAACACCCGCTCCACCTCCGCCGCGCTGTACGTCATGTCATATCCCGTCAGCTTTGCCGCATACGGATACAGCATCAGCGTATTGGTGTGCAGCACGTCCATCAGGCCGAACACTTGGATTTGCTCCGGCCGGAGCAAAAGCTCCTCGCAGGCCTCCCGCACGGCTGCCTGCCGCGGCGTCTCGCCCGCTTCTATCGCCCCGCCCGGCAGACAAATATCTCTCGGCTGGTGCTTGAGCTTGGGCGACCGCTGTTCCAGCACAATTTGCACGCCGTCCGGTGTCTCAAGCAGCGGAATCAGCACCGCCGCCTGCCGGCATTGCTCCAGCCCGATAAGCGACGGCTGATGCTCCGTCAATCGTTTGATGAGTTCTGGTGACATAGATTCTCCTTTTTATCAGCAGGCAGCCGTTGTGCCTATTTGTGCGTTCTATGCTATAGTGTGTCCCGTCAGATAAAAACATAATCTCCCAGTTGCCGAGCAGCGCGTAGGAGATTGCATTTAGTATTTTTCATGGATGTGGATGCTGTCCGCATCGATCCAGCCGATATATGCTTGTATTTGAACCTCGTACCACATTTCTCCGTCAACCTTTGCGGAATACAGCAGCCGAACGACATCGTCTGTCTCGAGCGGTGCAATCGTCTGGAAATTTGCCGCAGACGGTCCCGCATACAGACTGGTGCTCTTTGTCACGGTCGCGCGGCCGTCCTCCTCGCGCAGACGGGAAATATAATCCGAACACAGCCAATCGTTGACATAGGTTCCCTCTGCAATCTGGGACCAATTGTCTTTCTCCGCATCCGTCGAGAAAATCGTTCCGCCGGAAAGCGTTGTGACGCGCGGATAGGTTGTCCTAGGGCCGGTGCGGACGTTGAGCCCTGCGGCAGTCGTGATAATCGCCATGGAATAGGAAGATTCCGTCTGCTGCTCCGTCTGTTTTTCGGATTGTATCTGCTCTGTCTGTCCGGCTTGCTGTTCCGTTTTATCTATGCGGCTATGGATGGTGGAATACGCCAGCAGCCCCAAACGAATCAGACAAAAAAGCACAAGCGCGGCAATGAGAACAGACAGCATGAACCGGCGACGGCGCACACGTCTGCGCTTTTCCCGCATCTTATGCCTGCGGCGTATCGCGCGACGGCGCAGGAGTTCCTGTCGGCGTTCCTCTTCGTCGTACACAGTTCGTTCCCCCTATCTCATGATATCTTATTGTAAATGGCAAAAAAGCCAATTGCAAGAGTTTTTGCGAAAAATGCCGAATTTTCAAACAAAAAAGCATTCAAAACTGCATTTGCAAGCGATATTCTATAGCAAACGCCGCAACGGCATGCGTATCTATTTGCTTTTTCACCTTGCTTCCTGTATAATATGGGACTGGAAACAATTCAATCGAAATCAGGTGAAATTATGCATCATTCGGAGGCGCATTTTCAAACCTCAGAGACCTTTTTGCTCAGCGCGGTCCTCGCGCTGTCCGGCGGTTTTCAAGACGCCTATACCTACAATGTGCGTGATGAGGTTTTTTCCAATGCACAAACCGGCAACATCGTTTTAATGAGCCAGCATTTGATGGAGGGCGATTGGATGACGGCTCTGCACTATCTGTTCCCGCTCCTCGCGTTCGCGCTGGGCGTGTTTGTCGCAGAGCATATCAGTCACCGCTACAAAACATCCACCCGCCTGCATTGGCGGCAGATTGTCGTCGCCATCGAATTCGTTTTGCTCCTGCTTGTCGGCTTCATTCCCACACAGTACAACATCATTGCAACCGCTCTGGTATCCTTCGCCTGCTCCATGCAGGTGCAAACCTTCCGCAAGGTACACGGCTACGGATATGCCAGCACCATGTGCATCGGCAATCTGCGCAGCGGAACCGAGAGCCTGTCCATTTACCTGCGCGACAAACGGCCGGAGGCGCTGCGCAAGGCGCTGCATTATTACGGCATCATCTGCGTTTTTGCGCTCGGTGCAGGTGCAGGCGGCATTTGCTCGCTGCACATCGGCCTGCGGGCAATCTGGATATCCAGCCTGCTGCTGTGCATCGCATTCAGCATGATGCAAAAAGAACATCGCTGATACAAAAAGCGTGATACCGAGCACATCGGCATCACGCTTTTTTGTTATGCAGATTGCCGCTTCTCGGCAATCAGTTTGATTATTTGAATGATGAGCGTCGGCACAACCGCCAATGCCGTGATGATACCCAGCTGGCTGATGCCAAACTGCGGGGAAACCAGAAACAGCTGCTTGAGTCCCGGCACGAACAGCACGGCGAGCAGCAGCAGCGCACCGGCAGCAAATGCCAAGTTGGAATACGGATTGGTGGAAAATTTCAGGCGGAAGATGGACGCCTCGCCGCGGCAGTTGAAGCCATGGAACAGGCGCGCCAGCGTCAGCGTTGAAAATGCCATGGTCGATGCCAATGCTGCATCGTGCTGCTGATAGCCCAGATAAAATGCCGCCATCGTCACGACAGCAATCAGCAGACCCTGCCATCCAATATTACACAGCAGCGCACGGTTCAAAATCGGCTGCTTCGGGTCGCGCGGCGCGCGGTTGAGCAAACCGCGGCGCGCCGGTTCCATGCCGATGGCAATGGCCGGCAGAGAGTCCGTCAGCAAATTGATAAACAGCAGGTGCACCGGCTGAAACGGCACAGGCAGCGCCAGCAGCGATGCGTACAGCACACAGAAAATGCCCGCCGTATTGCCGGACAGCAAAAACCGAATGGCATTTCGAATATTTTCATATACGCTTCTGCCGTTTACGACCGCCTTGACAATCGTTGCAAAATTATCATCCGTCAAAATCATGGAGGCGGCGTCCTTGCTGACCTCCGTGCCCGTGATGCCCATGGCCACGCCAATGTCCGCTTGCTTGAGTGCCGGTGCATCGTTGACGCCGTCACCGGTCATGGAAACGATGCTGCCGCGCCGCTGCCATGCATGCACGATGCGGATTTTGTGTTCCGGTGACACGCGCGCATAAACCGAGATGTGCGGCAGCTGGCGATCCAGTTCGGCGTCCGTCATCTGCTCCAGCTCTACGCCGGATACGGCAATATCCCCGTCCGCAAAAATGCCCAGCTGACGCGCAATCGCTGTCGCTGTAATTTTATGATCACCGGTAATCATGACGGTTTTGATGCCGCCGCGTTTGGCATCCGCCACCGCCTGAATCGCTTCCGGACGCGGCGGATCTATCATGGAAATCAGACCGAGGAAGGTAAAGCTGCACTCGTCCTCCAGCTCCAGCGGGCGATCCGTGTCCAACTCCCGATATGCAAACGCCAGCACGCGCAAGCCCTGCTCGGACATCTGCGTATTGACGCGAACAATCTGCTCCCGCAGCTGCGGCGTCAGCGCAATACATCCCCTGCTCGTCAGCACATGGGTAGAGCGGTTGAGCAGGCTGTCTATGGCGCCCTTTGTAAACATGGTCGGCACACCGTCGATGTCGTGCAGGGTGCTCATGCGCTTGCGGTCGGAGTCAAAGGCAAGCTCGCTCAGCCGCGGATGCTGTTCCCGATATACTTCTTCAATCACGCCGAACTGTTCGCCCAGCATGACAAGTGCTACTTCCGTCGGGTCACCGATGGAATCTCCCGTGTCCTCATCATGCGTTGCATCGCTGGCGAGCAGCGCGGCTTTGAGCAGCATGCGCTGCACCGGATTGGAAAGCTCCAGCTGTTCCTTGGCAATCACCTGTCCATCCGCATACAGCGTTTGCGGCGTCATTTTGTTTTGCGTCAGCGTGCCGGTTTTGTCCGAGCAAATGACGGACACGCTGCCCAAGCTCTCTACCGCCTTCAAATCCTTGATGATGGCATTTTGCCGCGCCATCTTCTGCGTTCCCATGGCGAGCACAATCGTGACGATGGAGGACAGCGCTTCCGGAATGGCCGCCACGGCGAGCGCCACAGCAAACATCAGCGAATCCAAAATTCCCATGCCGGTGCGGAATACGGACAGAGCAAACACGCCCGCACAGATGATGAGAATGCCAATCGCCAGCTTCGCGCTGAATGCGTCCAAGCTCTCCTGCAGCGGTGTTTTGCGCTGCTGGGTCTGGTTCATCAGTGCCGCAATCTTGCCCAGCTCCGTGTGCATGCCGGTCGCTGTGACAAGCACCGATGCGCGGCCGTAGGTCACCAGCGAACCGGAAAACACCATGTTTTTCTGATCGCCCAGGGCAACCTGCTCGGCGTCAATCACATCCGTCTGTTTGTCTACGCCTTCGGATTCTCCGGTCAAAGAGCTTTCATTGACTTTGAGCGAAAAATTCTCTAAGATGCGGCCGTCCGCAGTCACCATATCGCCCGCTTCCAGCAATACGATATCGCCGGGAACGACCAGTGCAGAATCAATTTCCACGCGGGCACCATCGCGCAGCACCTTGGCTGTCGGGGACGCCATGGCCTTCAGGCTCTCCAGCGATTTTTCCGCTTTCACATACTGCACCGTGCCGAGCACGGCATTGAGAATCAGCACGGCAAAAATGACAATCGTGCTCTCTACATTGCCGGAACAGGCGGAAATAATCGCCGCAATCATCAAGATGCATACCATCAAATCGCGAAACTGCTCTGCAAAAATCCGCACGATGCTCTTTTTCTTTCCCTCGGACAGCTTATTTTGTCCGTAGGTCTGCAATCTCTGCGCAGCCTCCTGCGCGGACAGTCCCTGTTCCGAGGTGTTCTGCGCGCGCAGCGCCTCCGCAGCCGTCTTTCTAAAGTAGTCTTGTGTCATCGTTTCCTTCCTTTCGCAAATATTTCGGCGGAAGGCAAACAAAAAAGACCTCCCGCCAGTTGAAGTGTATCACAACAACTGCCGAAAAGTCTTGTTACCTGTCGATGTCAGGCGCACCCTGCCAGATTTGCCGCGCAAATCGTGATGTTGACAACGTGCCTTGCAACTACTCCCTTTTCAACTGGTATAAGCATATCACACCTGCCCAAAAGCGTCAATTGCGCACATTGCGATTTAACAAACAATTAACAGAAACAAAGAAGCAGGACGAAAAAAAGAGTTTTGACAAGCCTTGTCCCTGCTGATATAATAAAGATAACTCTATGGCGGTCAGCATCCAAAGCGTTGACTGCCTTTTTTCATCTCACATGCAGGAGGAGTCGAGGATGGATCAGATCGACCAGAAAATACTGGCACACCTAAAACAAAATGCGCGCGCACGTGCTTCGGACATCGGAAAAGCCGTGCATCTGTCCGTGTCGACGGTCATCGAGCGCATTCATAAAATGGAAGATGCCGGCGTGATTTGCTCGTACACGGTCATCACCAACGACGCCAAGGTCGGCAACGATGTCACCGCCTTGATTGAAATTTCCTTGGAGCATCCGCGGTTTAACGACTCGTTTTCCGAGAAGGTGATGGAGCATCCCAACGTCATCTCCTGCTATTATCTCACCGGCAGCTATGACTACATGGTCAAGGTCAACTGCCGTTCTTCCGATGAACTGGAAACCATTCACCGCTGGATCAAGGATCAGTCCGGCGTGTGCCAGACGCAGACGCATTTTGTGCTGCGCACAATCAAGAACATCTACTCGACTCTGCCGGCTGACCCTGCATCCGCAGAATAGCACCGCGCGTTGTTACTGCGCTGCGGTTGCTCTCTCAAATTCTTCAATGACTGCGGCACGCAGCTTTTCCATGCGCTCCGCATCCTTGCCGCCTACCGGCTTGCCGTCAATCTCGCAGGCACGCAGGCACAGCTTGCTGGAGCTGGACACGATGATTTCATCCGCGTCAAACAGTTCTTCCAGCGTATACGGCGTCTCGCTCACCGGAATTTCCAGCTTCTTGCACGCCTGAATCAGATGCGCACGCGCGATGCCCGGCAAAATCAGATTGTCCGTCGGTGCGGTGATAAACTTGCCGTCCTTGAGAATGGACACATTGCTGTGCGCGCACTCGGTGACGCGGTTGCCCGGACGATAGAACACGGTCTCCTGACAGCCCGCTTTCTTTGCCTTTTCCGATGCAACGCAGGACGGAATCAGATTCAGTGTCTTGATGTTGCAGTGCAGGAAACGGGTGTCCGGCTGCGTAATCAGCTTGATCGGCTCCTTGCAGTCTCCGATGACCTGCGGAATAATCATAATCCACAGATTGCCTGCGCCCTCTGTATATGCATGGTTGCGAATGCCGGTGCCGCGCGTCACCTGATAGTAAACAAACAGCTCGGTATCGTCCATCTTATCCACCATTTCCTGCAGCAGCTGCTTGAGCTCCGGCTTGGTAACCGGCATGACAATGTCCAGCAGTCCTGCGCTGTTAAAGAAGCGGTCGATATGCTCGTCAATCGCAAAAATCTTGCCGTTGCGCGCCGGACCCGCATCATACACGCCGTCGCCGAACCAACAGACGCGGTCGTTCATCGGGATGGACATCTCGTCCAGTTCTCCGTATTTTCCGTTATAATAGCCCAGTGTTTTCATTTTTTGCCTCCCAAATAAGGAAAATCTATTCGAAATTGCGCGCGCATGGGCGCACACGCAATCTGCTTACCATTATACTGATTTTTGCGTCAAAGGACAAGCGAATTTCCAAAAAAATACGACATAAACCATGCCGCTCGGACAAAAAAACGTCCGAGCGGCATGGTTTTATTTGTTTGCCGTTTTATATGCCAGCGGTTCCGCATACCAAATCTTCTGTTGGACGGATGTTCCCGCGGCAGTCTGATTGATTAGCTGACAAATCAGATGCACCTGCTGTGACGGATTGATATCCACGGTTCCATAAATTTCTCCGTCATCAATCCGCTGCTGCATTGCCTGCGTTTTGTTGATGCCCAGAATCAGCGGGCTGTCCCAGCCCTTTCGCTGGTAAAAATCATAGGCGCCGAGCGCCATATCATCGTTGTTACAGACAATCGCCTCCGCCTCCCGCAGCTCCTGCTCGGACAGCGTACCCAATTGCTCGGCTGCGCGCTGCCGCGCCCAATCCGCCGACAAGCCGGCAAGCTGATTCATCGGCAGGGTTTTTCCTGTTTCCGACAAAAACGCATTGGTGCGCCGAATCGTGTCATAATGCGACTGCTCGCCCTCGATGAGAATATAGTCCAGCGTTCCATTTTGATTTTTGTCTATGTGCCGGCTGTCCCACGCCTCTCGCAGCATGGCCGCCTGCAGCGCGCCCGCCGCCTGTCCGTCCGTGCCGACGTACCAGACTTTTTCTCCGATTTGCAAATCCATCTCGTCCGGCTCTCGGTTGAACAAAATCACGGGAATATCTCTGCTGCGCGCCTGATTTAGGCTGTCCGCTGCGGAATCCGCCTGAACCAAATTCAGCACCAAAACATCACAATCCTGTTTGAGCAAATATTGAATCTGCTTTTGCTGCACATTATCGCTGCCGTTGGCGTCCAGCACTTCATATCGAACCGGCAAATCTGCGGACACCTGTGTTTCCAGCGCTTGTTCCAATTCCTCCGTCATGCTTTTCATGAACGAATCGTCCAAGTCATACACGCAGACGCCGATTTTATACACGCGCTTTTGCTGCTTCACCGGAAATTTCCATATCCACAGGCAGAGGAGCAAGACACACGCCAGCAGCAGCGCATACACGCCCATTTGTCTTTTGTGTTTCATATTCTATCCCCTCATTCGCCCAGCAGCGCATCATAGGTTCCTGCATCCAGCGCCTGTTTGGATACCCACAGCATATCCGCCTGCACGGATTCCATGGCGCTTCCCTCCGCGTGAAAATACAGCTTTTGTGCACTGCGATAGCCGAGCTGATACCAATTGGGAACCCAGACGCCGCGCAGGCTGCCGGATTGTATCGCTGTCATCTGCTCCGCGGTCAGTCCGCCATCGGAAACCACATCATCCGGCTGCACATCTGTGCGGTCAAACGATGCCTGAAACGGAAAGCACGTGTACGGCTCATTGGAACAGCACAAAACCGGCATCGCGGCATACGCCTGTTCATCGGTTCGCGAAACCGAGAGAAACCGTTCCGGATACAGCAGAAGAATCCCTTTTGAGCCGAGTGTTTGTTCCTCCTGCATGGTTTTCTCCCATTGCTGCTGCGTCCACGCCGCACCGTACAAGACCTGCATCTGTATATCATACTCCTGTGCGCAGTCGCGCACGCCTTCCATCAGTGCGGATGTTTCCTGTTCGCTTCCTCTCGGCAGCACAACCGTCAGCTGTACCTGCTGTTTCTCCTGCCCCTGAAAGACAAGCCGCCCGATGCCCGCACTGAGAATCAAGACGAGTGCGAACACGATGCAGTATTTTTTTGTCTTATTCTTCATCTGTTTCACGCACCTTTGGAATAGTCATGCGCACGGTCGTTCCCTCGTCCAACACGCTTTCAATCGTCACGCCATATTCCGGACCATACAGCAATTTCAGCCGATCATCCACATTGTGTACGCCGACGCCCGAGCCGCGCTTACTGGAAACCACTTTGTTGTGCAGGATATAGTCGATTTGCTCCTCGGTCATGCCGCCGCCATTGTCCGCCACCGCGATACAAATATTGCCGTCCACCTCGTGCACTGACAGCTCGATTTCTCCATCATCGTATTTGCCTTCCATGCCGTGATACACGGCATTTTCAATAATCGGCTGAATGGTGATTTTGGGGCACAGATAGTCGAGCAGCGACGCATCAATGTCCGTAGTAAATTCAAATTTGTCTTTGAACCGGATGTTTTGAATGGAGAGATAGCTTACCGCGTGCTCGATTTCCTTTCTCAGCGGAATAATGTCTTTTCCCTGACTCAGAGATACACGGAAAAACTTTGCCAGCAGCGACACCATTTTTCCCGCGCCTTCATATTCTCCGCTTTGAATCATCCAAATGATGGAATCCAATGTGTTGTACAAAAAATGCGGCGTAATCTGCGATTGCAGCAGCTTGCGCTCCATGTGGCGCTTTTCCTTTTCGTTTGCAACTACCTGATGCATCAGTCTCTGAATGCGCTCTGCCATGCTGTTGAAGTGGTCTGCCAGCGCGCGCAGCTCACCAATGCCTTCCGCCTGTGCCCGCACGCTCAAATCTCCGACGCCGAACCGTTCCATCACTGCGGACAATTTGCTGACCGGATGCGTAATCAATCGCAGCAGCAGCAAATCCGTCAAAATCAGCACGGCGCCCGCCGCGCACAGAACCACCCATAAAATGACATACAAATTGTGATTTTGCTGCTGCACATCGGTCAGCGAGCGAACCGCAACCAGCTTCCAGCCGGTATAGCCGATTTGATGCGTCTGGATGTTCCATGCTGCGTGGTCGTGTTGAACGGTTGTGTCCGCCAGCATCGGAATCGACCATTCTTCCCACAAGCCGCTGGCAATCTCCTTGCGAAACGGATGATACAGCATGCTGCCGTCCGTGTCGAGGACATAGCAATAGTCCACCTTCGTGCTTTTGTATCGTTCAAGCGTGCTGTCCAAATCCGAAACCGGAAAATCCAAGCGAAGCACGCCCTCTGTCGACTGCCCGCCGCGGGTAAATTCTACATACCGGCTTACCACAAGCACACGGGTGAGGTGATCTTCCCGACAGACCAGCTGCGGCGAACCGAAGGAAATCTGTTCAATGGTCTGTGCCGCCTGCCGAAACCACGGCTGCTTGACAACGTCCGCCGCCTGCGCCGGTGTCTGCTCCGTGCTCCAGACGGTCTCACCGGATTTGAGATACAGCGCCACGTTGACCAGCTGCTTGCTATGCTGCCGGTAAAAATCCTGCAGTGAGGCATCCCGCGCCGTCTGTGTGCCGCCGCCGGTTTTGAGAATTTGGTAATATACTTGATTGACTAAATCCGACATACTTTGGATTTCTTGCTCCAGCCCCGCAGAGAGCGCATCCATTTGGCGCTCGGTATCCGTCTGCACATTGTTTTGAATCTGACCGGACACATAGCGCGAAAACAGCACAATCAGCACCGCAATGCACACCGTAATCATGCCGGAAAACAGCAGTGGAAACAGCTTGCGCACGCTCAGAGGATGTCTTTTTTCACGCATTGGCCTGTTCCTGCTTTCGATATTTTGCCGGAGATACCCCGCGGTTTTTCTTAAACACATAGCTGAAATAGTTCGGTTCCGGATAGCCGACCATCTCGCCGATGACACGGCTTTTCTCCTCGGTTTCCGTCAGCAGCCGTGCCGCCTCATCCAGTCTGCGCTGGGTCAGATAGTTCAAAAAACTGGTTCCGATTTCGCGCCGAAATACCTTGGAAAAGTGTGAGGCACTGACGTTGAACAGCTGACACATGGTTTCCACCGAAAGATCCGGCTGGCTGAAATGGTTGTCCACATAGTCGCGCGCTTGATTGGCAAGAATGGCATTTTGGTCGGTCTGCTGCTTTTGAATGCTTCGGCTGGTAAAGTCGCAGTAGTTATACAGCCAGTTGTTCAGCTCCTCGCCTGTCCGCAGGGAAAGAATGCGCATGACCATGTGCTTGGAGCCTGCCAGTCCGTCTTCTTCCTGTATCTGGTATCGCCGATACAATTTGGAAAGCGAAAAAATAATATCCAAAATAATCAGCTGATATTCATTAAAGCTGTATTTGTGTTTTTGAATCGCTTCGAGTAACTTCTTGACCTCGCCGGAAATTTCCTCTGTATTTCCGTGCTTTACCGCAAGCTCCAGCGGCTCAAGCATCCCCGTCCAATCGGGTTCCTGTGCCCTGTTGTTGGGCGTCACATCGCCGTAGTAGGTAATGACGTCCTCTTTGGCAACGACATTGTATTCCAGTGCATCCTTCGCCTGTGCGTATGCCGTTTCCAGCTGCATCCACGTGTCACAGCACAAGCCCAGACCGCAGGAGAATTTTGCTTTGAGCATGCGCTGCGACATATGCGCCGCTTCTTCCAATGATTTCAAAATGAGACGGCTGCTGTTTGTGTCCGGCAGGCCGAGCAAATACACCGTCTGCTCGTACATACCAAAAGAATACACCGTGCACACCTTGCCCAGCATTTCTTCCACAATTTGCTGTACCGAGATTTGGGTCAGAATATCTTCGTTGTTTTGCGTCTGCATGAGCGCGACCGCATACGCCGGATATGTAAACGAGAGATCCAGCAGTTCCATCTGCTGCGCCGCATATTCCTGCGTGATTTTTCCCTGCAGCAGTTGGGTGAAAAACTGCTGCCGCAGCAGCGGCAAGCTCTGCTGGTATATTTTTTCCTGCCGCTGCCGGTTGGTGCGGAAATCGTATTCTTCTTCCAGCTCTGCATGCAGCTTGGAGAGCAGCTGCTGCATTTCTTCAAAATCAATCGGTTTGAGGACATATTCCGAAACGCCGTAGCTAATCGCCCGTCTGGCGTACTCAAAGTCATCCCATCCGGAAAAGAGGACGATTTTAATGTGCATCAACGCATCGTGCAGAATCCGCGCAAGCTCCAAGCCGTCCAAAAACGGCATCTTGATGTCACTGATGAGCAAATCCGGATGCAGCTTCTGCACATATTCCAGCGCTTCCTTTCCGTTGCCCGCCGTGGCCGCAACGGAAAATCCCAATTGTTCCCACGGGATGCCTCCCAGCATGCCATGCAGGATTTGCGGCTCATCGTCTGCTAAAACGATACTAAAGGTACGCATGCATCGTCCTCCTTTTTCCTCTTACTCTGCCGTGAAGCAGTACGTTGTCTTTGCCTGAAAAATCTGATTTTTCCGCAAAATGACAGATGGATGTTTTTCAATATGAATTGAGTTCGGCAGCAGCTGTGTTTCCAGCGCCACGCCCTCCCGATTTTCGTACGGTCTGCCCTGTCTGCCCTTGCAGCCGCCGGACAAGAAATTTCCCGTGTAAACCTGCGCTGTCGGCAGTGTGGTCGAGATGGTCAGCGTTCTTCCGCTCGCCGGATGGCGCAGAACAATCTGTTCGTTTTTCGCGTTCAGCACAAAGGCGTGGTCATATCCGCCGGCATTTTTCAGCTGCGGATGCGGCTCACCGATGCGTTCGCCGATTTTGTGAAACGTGCGGAAATCAAACGGTGTCTGCGTGACCTGCATAAACGAGCCGTTTGCCAGACAATTTTCATCGACACAGGCAATCTGATCGGCACACACACGCAGCTCATGTCCTTCGATATGTTCCAAATTGCCGGAAAGATTAAAATACATATGATTGGTAAAATTGGCAAGCGTGTCTTGGTCACAGACCGCTTGATAGGCGATGGAAAACGCATTGTCCTTGAGCTGATACAAAACATCCAGCTTCAAATTGCCCGGATATCCTTCTTCCCCGTCCGGAGACAGATATGAAAAACGAATGCCGTCATCCACAATCTCCGCATCAAAAATTTTCTGGTTAAATCCGTGCACGCCACCATGCAGATGATTGACACCGTTGTTTGCCGCCAAATCATAGCGTTTTCCGTTTAATACAAACGATGCGCCGCCAATGCGATTGGCAACGCGACCGACAACCGCACCCATATAGCTGCCGTCATGCGCGCAGTCCTCCACATCGGCAAAGCTCAGCACCACATCGGCGCACTGTCCGGTTCGATCCGGCGCCTGCAGCTCCAGCACATGACAGCCGAGATTGGATACCAGCAAGGTCAGTTTGTCGGATTCAAGCTTATATATTGCAACGCCGTTGGCGCGCTGTTCTACTACCTGTACCTGTGTCATTGTTGTTTTTCCTTTCTATTAGAATACTACAAATTGCGCATATTCTCAACAAAAATACAAGATAAATCCCGACTGTCAGCGTTTTGTTTGTTCCAGTTTGTGTATTTTGCCTCTGACAGCCGGGAAAACTATTTAATTGACAGATTGTGCAAACCGCAAAAATGCCTGTTTGCCGGTTTCCGTGCGTTTGAACACGCCTGCGTGCTCCAATACCTGAGAGAACACAATGCCAACTTCCTT